>Ga0129333_10007280_pt1 | contig 10452 bp, 11 predicted proteins | sample CPB6_08_DNA_FD_94474 | JGI IMG/M metagenome (GOLD analysis project Ga0129333, IMG submission 94474) | Freshwater to marine salinity gradient microbial communities from Chesapeake Bay, USA - CPBay_Sum_0.6_0.8_DNA | ecosystem: Environmental > Aquatic > Marine > Coastal | place: USA: Chesapeake...
CATCGAGACTCGCCTGACCGGACGGTTTGGAATCCTTCGACTGGTCGACGGCGGACTCATCGGAGTCGAACGCCTTGGTCACCGCGTCCTTGGTGAGTTGCGCGGTTTGCTTCAGTTCGCGTACAGGCTCTTCGAAGGCCGTCTTGATGTCGGTCTGAAAACCACGGCTCATGCGTCGAAGTTCGCCGTACACCCGCCCGAACCGACGGATGGCTTCAGGAAGCTTCTCTGGCCCGAGCACGATCAGGGCGAGGAGCAAGATGACCACGATCTCGCTTCCCGACAGGTTGAACACGGGTCGAGTCTAGGTTTCACGTGGCGGACGTATCCGGTCGATCGACCGGTCGGTTCCGGCGAAACGGCTCCTCGAACGGCACGTCTGCCAACATGGCGATGTGCAACAGCGACTGGACTCGCTGATCGACCCCCCGATCGGCTTCGCCCACCGAGGAGCCCGAGCCCATGCACCCGAGAACACGCTGGAGGCTTTCGCGCTCGCCTTGCGGCTCGGCGCGAGCGGACTGGAAAGCGACGTCTGGGTGACGGCCGATGGACAAGCCGTACTCGATCACGACGGAATCGTGAAGATGCGCGGTCGCAAGGTCGCCATCGGGGACGTGTTGCGGTCCGAGCTTCCGTCTCACATCCCGACGGTTCAGGAACTCGTCGCTCATTGTGGCCACGACTACGAGTTCAGCGTCGACATCAAGGACCGTCGGGCGATCGAACCGTTCCTCGCTGCAGTTCGCGAGGTCGCACCCGTGTTCGAGTCGCGTCTCTGGCTCTGCCATTACGACTGGGAGACGGTGGCCAGTTGGCGCCCTCTCACCCACGCCAAGTTGGTCGATTCGACGCGCCTCGCCCGGATCAAAGAAGGTCCCGAACGCCGAGCAGCTCTACTCCGCGAGAAGTCCATCGACGCCGTCAATCTCCACCACACCGACTGGAACGGTGGGCTCGTCACGCTCTTCCATCGCTTCGACCGATTCGCGCTCGGTTGGGACATGCAGCAGGAGTACGTGCTCGAACAGTCCCTACGAATGGGGCTGGACGGTGTGTTCAGCGACTGGACCGACCGGATGATGGACGCGATCCGAACGCTGAATTGATCCTCAGAGGAACGACATGCTCGCCAACGGCCAGATGACCGTGAAGGCCCGACCGCGGATCTTGTCGATGTCGACGGGGCCGAAGTCTCGACTGTCGAAACTCTGCGGTCGGTTGTCCCCCATCACGAACACCATGTCGTCGGGCACCACGGTCGGCATCATGTCGGTGTGCACTCCGCACTGGGCGCTCGGATCGGGCTGTGAGAGGAGTTCGTCGTCGAGATACGGCTCCTCGAGGCGGACGCCGTCGATGTAGATCACGCACGAACGAACTTCGAGCCGTTCGCCCGGAAGGGCGATCACCCGCTTGATCAGGTCGTCGTGCTGGTCGGCCGAGGTCACCCGGTCGAAGACGACCACGTCACCGCGGTGAACGTCGTGCAGGCGATACGACAACTTGTTCACGAGCACCCGATCGCTCGGCTCCAAGGTCGACTCCATGCTCGGACCGTCGATGTAGTACTGCTGGAACAGGAACACACGGATCAAGAGGGCTGCGCCGACCGCCACGACGACGACGACGAGCCATTCCCAGACCGAACGCGACAGGTTCTTTTCCCGCTGGCGACGAACCTCGCGCAGATCGCGATCGATTTCCTCGACCGCCGCGCCACCGACCGGAGTGGGGTCGTCGGGTGACACGAGGTTCGAGTCCATCACCGACACGGTATCGGTCGAGGTCGATGGTGTGGGGTCAGAGTGAAGCGATCAGCTTCTCGACCCGCTCGTCCCGACTCCGGAACGGGTCCTTGCACAAGACGGTCCGCTGCGCCTGGTCGTTCAGTTTCAGATGCACCCAATCGACCGTGTAGTCGCGGCGCTTCTCCTTCGCGGCTCGAATGAACTCCCCGCGCAGACGGGCCCGCGTGTTCTGCGGAGGCTCGCTGATGGCCAGATCGATGTCGGCGTCGGTGCAGAGCCGCTCGACCATGCCCCGGGACTGAAGCTTGTAGAAGACGCCACGACCGGTATCGATGTCGTGGTACTGAAGATCGAGAAGTTGTACACGCGGGTCACCGAGTTCGAGACCGTGTCGGTCCATGAACGACTGGATCAACGAGTGCTTGATCACCCAATCGACTTCCCGATCGAGCTTCAGCGGATCGTTCTCGATAGCCGTCACGCAGTGTTCCCACATCTCCAGGGCGCGGTGCTCCTGCGGCGGGAAGCCCTTCGTCTCGGCATAACGCAAGGCCCGATCCAAGTACTCGCGCTGAATGTCGAGCGCGGTGACTTCGCGACCGTTGGCCAGGGAGACGGTCCGACGGCACGTCATGTCGTGGCTGATGTCGCGAATCGCCCGAATGGGATTCTCGAGGCTCATGTCGCGCAACACGACCTTGGGATCCTCGAGCATGCGCAACATGCACGCCGTGGCTCCAACCTTCAGGAACGTCGAGTACTCGCTCATGTTCGAGTCGCCCACGATCACGTGGAGGCGTCGGTAGCGCTCGGCGTCGGCATGGGGCTCGTCACGGGTGTTGATGATGGGCCGACTGCGGGTCGTGGCCGACGACATGGTCTCCCAGATGTGATCGGAGCGCTGAGTCATCGAGTAGATCGGTCCGCGGGCGGTCTGCACGATCTTCCCGGCCCCGGCGTAGATCTGACGGGAGACGAGGAACGGGATCAGAACCTCGCCGAGGCGCGCGGCGTCGTCACCGCGACGAGTGAGGTAGTTCTCGTGGCATCCGTAACTGTTGCCCGCCGAGTCGGTGTTGTTCTTGAAGAGATACACCGTGCTGCGAATCCCCTCTTCGCGCAGACGCTCTTCGGCCGAACCAGCGAGACGTTCGAGAATTCGTTCGCCGGCCTTGTCGTGGACGACGGCGTCGTAGATCGAATCGCACTCAGGTGTCGCGTACTCGGGATGCGAGCCGACGTCGAGATAGAGACGAGCCCCGTTCTCGAGAAAGACATTCGAGCTACGACCCCACGAGACGACCTTGCGGAACAGATATCGCGCGACCTCGTCGGGGCTCAGACGGCGCTGCCCGCGCAGAGTGCACGTGACCCCGTACTCGTTCTCGAGTCCGTAGATCCGACGTTCCATGCGAGAAAACTAGTCGTGTCCGAGTCGAGGGATCCGCGGTCGCGAGTCGAGCTCAGGAACCCAGGATCGCTCGTACCTGTTCGTCGGGGACCCGCTGGAAGCAACGACGGCCGTTCGAACGAGCCAGAACCGCCACCTCGGTGTCGTCGCTAGCGATTCGGCGATCGGGACCGGCGAGGGCGGTCGCACACTTCGTGAGCGCCGTGGGGAGATCGTCGCCGGCCGACCACGCGGCTTTCAGGCGTTCGGCGATCGCATCGGCGTCTCCTCCCAGCACACTCATCCCCTTCTCGTCCACGAGCGTGCCGTCGTAGAGGATGTGGAACAACTGATCCTCGCCGGCGGTGGGACCGACTTCGGCGATGAGGATCTCGACCTCGAGGGGTTTGACCTCGTGAGTGAACGTCTGTCCGAGGATCTGCGCGTAATCGTTGGCCAGGCTTCGGGCTTCCACGTCGTCGCGCGAGTACGAATATCCCTTGACGTCGGCGTTGCGCACTCCGAAGCGACGCAACTGATCGAACTCGTTGTATTTGCCCACACCGGCGAAGGCGATGCGGTCGTAGATCTCGCTGATCTTGCGCAACATGTTCGAGGGATTCTCGGCGACCAGAAGGATCCCGTCGACGTATTGGACGGCGACGAGGGCGCGACCGCGGGCGATGCCTTTCCGGGCGTAATCGGCCCGGTCCTTCATCATCTGCTCGGGAGCGACGTAGAAGGGCATGTTCATGATGCCGCTCCCCTCCCGGCTCGCTGGGCGGCGGCGAGTCGTTCGAAGACCGACGCGAGTTCGGTGTCGTCGATCGCGCGCCAGCCGTCGGCCGAAATGGTGGCCACGACCGGGTAGATGCCACGCAATGCATCGGGTCCTCCGGTTGCGGCATCGACTTCGGCCGCTTCCCACAAGGCCCGACACGCGAGTTCCACTGCTTCGGTTGCGCTCTGACCTGAGCGATAACCGACCTTCAGCACGGTGGCCGCCGGCCCCATTCCCGAACCAGTCGCCACGAATTCACGCTCTTCGTAACGCCCACCCGTGATGTCGAAGTCCCACAACCGACCCGTGCGACGGATCAGGTCGTAGCCGGCGAAGATCGGGATCACGGCCAGTCCCTGCATCGCGGCGCCCAAGTTGGCCTTGATCATCTGTGACAACTGGTTGGCCTTGCCTTCGAGGCTGATCGGCCGCCCGTCGATCTTTTCGTAATGCTCGAGCTGCAACTGGAAGAGCTTGATCATGTCCATGGCCACACCGGCAGTGCCCGATATCGCCACACCGCTGTACCGATCGGCCGGCACGACCTTTTCCATCTCTCGATTGGCGATCCTCGTCCCCATGGTCGCGCGACGGTCGCCGGCCATCACCACTCCATCGGAGTAACGCAAGGCGAGAACTGTCGTGCCGTGCGGTGCGGCCACGACACCTTCGAGCCCGTTGGTCGCCCCGAACGGATCGAGTCCGACCATCTTGAGAAGCGAGGTGAAGTTCGAGCCGGGGTCGTGCTCGGCGGTGAAGAGCGGGACTTGCACTCCTCACTCACCGCCCTTCTGGATGTACGACTTCACGAAGTCCTCGGCGTTCGACTCGAGAACCTCGTCGATCTCGTCCAGCAGGTCGTCCATTTCGGCCTTCAACTTGTCGCCCTGGGCGGTGACGGCGGCCGCGACCTCGGCGGAATCCTGCGACTTGTCGGTCGTTGACTTCTGCTTCTGGATGCGCTCGGCCATGTGTCCTCCTGCCTCACATCCTGCCAGCAGGTCGGCGAATCGTCAGCCTCCGGACCCCAAACGGTCCAGTAACTCGGTCACGCTCGTACTGCCCTCCAGGAGGTCGCCGACCAGCGCCTTGGTGCCCCGCAGTGGCTCCATCATCGGGACGCGCCGCAGCGGGTCCCGGCCCACGTCGAACACGATGCTGTCCCAGTTGGCCGCCACGACACTCTCGGGCCAGCGGGCCAGACACCTCCCGCGGAAATAGGCCCGCGTGGACTCCGGCGGATCGGAGATCGCCGCCTCGACTTCGGACTCAGCGATGAGATCGTCGAGTCCCACCCGACCGGCGAGACCACGCTCGGGACGCATGTCGTGGTACTGCAGGTCGATGGCCTTCAGGCGCAGGTCGTCCGGGGCCAGGCCGTGGCGATCGGCATAGGCATCGACCAGTCGCTTCTTGGCCACCCAGTCGACCTGCCCCGCCACTCGGGAGGGATCGGTCGACAAACCGTCGAGAACGTCTTCCCAGAGACGGAGAACTTCGGAACCGACCTTCTCCCCCACGCATTCGAGTCCATGGGAGCGCTCGTACTTGCGGGCCCATTCGAGAAGCGACCACTGCACGTCGAGTCCGGTCATGCGCTGACCATTACGGAGAAGGACGGTCTGACGAAGGGTCGGATCGTGGCTGACCTGACGGATCGCCGCGACCGGGTGGGCCAGACCGAGATCGGTGCCGATTGCGCCATCCTCGATCATGGCGAGAACGATGGCGGTGGTCCCGACCTTGAGGTAGGTGGCCGTCTGACTCATGTTCGCATCGCCGACGATCACGTGGAGGCGCCGGTACTTCTGCGGGTCACAATGCGGCTCGTCACGCGTGTTGACGATGGGGCGCTTCAACGTGGTCTCGAGACCGACCTCCTCCTCGAAGAAATCGGCCCGCTGACTGATCTGGAACGGCACGTCGGCCGACCCGATACCCGGGAACTCGGATCCGACCTTGCCCGCTCCGCAGAACACCTGCCGGGTGACGAAGTGCGGCGTGATCTCGGCGACCAGCCGACCGAACGGAAGCGCGCGGTCCACGAGATAGTTCTCGTGGCAGCCGTAACTGTTCCCCTTGCCGTCGGAGTTGTTCTTGTAGATCAAGAGTTCGGCACCGTCGGGCAGGTATCGACGACTCTCGATCATCGATCGTCGGATGATCTCTTCGGCCGCCCGATCGAACACCAGACATTCACGCGCATCGCGGCATTCCGGGGTCGAGATCTCGGGGTGCGCGTGGTCGACGTAGTAACGCGCACCGTTGGTGAGCACCGCGTTGACGAGGTGCGCCTCGACCTCGGGGGCCAGACCGTCATCGAACGAAAACCCGCGGGCATCGTTACCCGGGCGCTCGTCCTCGAAATCCCAACCGACGCGACGGGACGTGGCCGCCACGTAGGAATTGATCAGAACCGACGACGCGAGAACCGGGTTCGGATCGCCGTTGCGAACCAGGATGCCGTACTCGGTCTCGATACCGCAGACCTTCGGGATGGCCATGTCGCCTACAGGTACTGGCCGGTCGCCGTACGTTCGATGGCCCGACCGCCGGCCACGCCACGATCGCGACCTTCGTTCACCAGGGTTCGGATGAACACGATGCGCTCACCCTTCTTGCCGGAGATCTTGGCCCAGTCGTCAGGGTTGGTCGTGTTCGGCAGATCCTCGTGCTCGCGGAACTCCTGACGAATCGACTCGAGGAGGTCGGCGGTTCGAATGCCCTTCTCGCCGCCACCGATCACCCGTTTGATCGCCGACTTCTTGGCTCGTCGCACGATGTTCTCGATCATCGCGCCCGATGCGAAGTCGCGGAAGAAGAGAACTTCCTTGTCGCCGTTGGCGTAGGTCACTTCGAGGAAGCGGTTCGCCTCGTCATCGCGGTACATCTCACCCACGGTCGCGTCGATCATGCCGGCCACCGCCGCTCCGAGATCTCCGGCGTCGCTCACTTCGGATACCGAGATCGGAATGTCGGTCGTGAGATACCGAGAGAAGATCTGACGGGCCGCGTCGGCATTGGGACGCTCGATCTTGATCTTCACGTCGAGTCGTCCCGGTCGAAGGATGGCCGGATCGATGAGATCCTCGCGGTTGGTCGCCCCGATCACGATGACGTTGCGCAATCCCTCCACACCGTCGATCTCGGCGAGTAACTGCGGAACGATCGTCGACTCCATGTCGGACGAGATTCCGGTGCCACGCGTGCGGAACATCGAGTCCATCTCGTCGAAGAAGACGATCACCGGCCAGCCCTCTTCGCTCTTCTCGCGGGCCCGCTGGAAGACGAGTCGGATCTGGCGCTCGGTCTCGCCGACGTACTTGTTCAGCAATTCCGGGCCCTTGATGTTGATGAAGTAGCTACGACCCTTCTCGTCGCCGGTCTTGGCCGCGACCTTGCGCGCCAGGCTGTTGGCCACCGCTTTGGCGATCAGGGTCTTGCCGCAACCGGGTGGGCCGTACAGCAGGATTCCCTTGGGGGCCGGCAGGAGATGTTCGGCGAAGAGATCGTGGTGCAAGAAGGGCAGCTCGACGGCGTCGGCGATCTGCTCGATCTGGGTGTCGAGTCCCCCGATGTCGGAGTAGCTGATGTCGGGGACCTCTTCGAGGAGAAGTTCTTCGACCTCGGGCCGCGGAAGCTTCTCGATCAGCATGTTCGAACGAACCTCGCGGCGCACCGAATCACCGCTGCGCAGGAAGACACCCCTCAGGGACCCGGCGATCTCACAGACGATTTCCTCGTCGGCTCGACCCACCACGATCGCCCGGATCCCGTCCTCCAGAACTTCCTTGATCGTCACGACGTCTCCGCCACCCTCGGCATCGCGGGCCCGGATGACGTTGAAACTCTCGTTCAACACGACCTCGCAGCCGATGTCGAGCGCGTCGATCTCGATGTCGGGGTGAAGGTTCACGCGCATCTTGCGTCCGGCGGTCAGCACGTCGACCGTCCCGTCGTCGTTCTTGCCGACGATCGACCCATAGGCCGACGGGGGTTGCGACAATTTGTCGACTTCGTCGCGCAAGTTCGCGATGTGCTCGCGCGCCTCGCGCAGCGTGAAGCTCAGCTTCTCGTTCTTGGCGGTCTCCTGGGCCAGGAGACCCTTGGTCTCGAGGAGCCTCTCTTCGAGCTGCCGCATGCGCAACGGCGCATCGGCCAGGCGACGACGCAGAGCGGCCACCTCCGACTCGAGGACTTCGAGCGAAGCCCGCAAACCGGCGATGTCGTCGGCCCCCTCCGATGGCTGATTGTCGGCTGTCGAACCCACCGGAACCTCCTCGGGCGCAACCTACACCGGCTCCACGGATCGTGCGACGGCAGAGGCTCCCGTGTAGGCTCCTACCGACTAGCCCCGATCACCCCCGATCACACGAGGAGCGTTGGAAGAATCATGAAGGTCTGGATCGATCAGGATCTCTGCACCGGCGACGGTCTCTGTGAAGAGATCGCCCCTGACGTCTTCACTCTGCTCGACGACGGGCTCGCCTACGTGAAGGAAGGCAGCAAGATCTACGCGACGGCCAAGGGCAACCCGCAGGGCGCCGATGGTCTCGCCGAGATTCCCGACGGTCAGCTCGACGGCGTGATCGAATCCGCCGAGGAGTGCCCCGGCGAGTGCATCTTCATCGAGCCCTGATCTAGTCGCCGAGCAATCGGCCAACGGTCAGAAAGCCGGTGTGGGCCACCATGCGGTGATCCGGTCGCACTGCGTTGCCTTCGATGTACCAACCTCGGTGCAGGACCTCGAGCGTTCTCGTCCCGGCCCAACGGGGATTGGCCATCCGGTGTCGGGTCTCGGCCGCTTGGGTGATCGACGGCGTGTACGCCACCAGAATCCCGCCCGGGCGTAGCGCCGCTTCGGCATGCGGCACCATCTGCCACGGCTCGGGCAAGTCGAGAACCACCCGATCGATCCGACCGTACAGGGCCTCGTCGATCCCCTCGTAGGCGTCGCGAACCTCGACCCGATAACGATCGAGCACATCGGCACCGAGGAAGGATCCGACGTTCGTGCGGGCGCGCTGGGCGAAGTCCTCGCGCAGTTCGTAGCCGACGATGTCGGCACCCCAGCGAAGCATCGTCATCGACAACGCCCCCGAGCCCACCCCGCTCTCGAACACCCGAACGCCCGGGCCGATGTCGGCGAGCATGCAGATCGGAGCGAGGTCTTTGGGATAGATCACTTGCGCGCCGCGCGGCATCTCGATCACGAAGTCTTCGAGGGTCGGTCGGAGCGCGATGTACCGAGCCCCGCGGGTCGACTGCACCCGCACCCCTTCGGGCAGTCCGACGATCTCGGAATGCGACACGTAGCCAGCGTGGCTGTGGAACTCGGCGCCTTCGGACAGGGTCAACAAGTAGCGACGCTGCTTGCCGTCGATCAGCATCACCTTCTCGCCGTAACGGAACTCACTCATCGCTTCGCCTCTTTCTCGGCCCGTCGGCGGGCCGCCGACTTCTTCACGACCATCTCCACCGGCACCGGGACCGACGACGAAGCACGCTCGGCCAGACGACAGAACGCGCACACCGATTCACCGACGGCTCCGGTGGGCGCGCCACAACGCGTGCACGCGGCCAAGCCGGCAGTTCCCCGCTCGTGCACACCCGCGAGAAGGGGTGACATGCGCTCGAGGAAACCCAGGTAGTACGACGCCTTGGTGCCGGGTGACTTCTCCTCGATGAGGTTGAGTGCCTCCTTGTAGCCGAGATGCTTGTTGCCCACGGCCATCGGGCACTCGTCCACGATGTAGTCGATACCCCTCACCACGCACCAAGCCGCCATCTCGCGTTCGCTCAGGCGTACGAGTGGCTTGGCCTTCTTCGGAAAGCCGTCCCGGGCCGCCAGAACCGGAAGTTGCCGCGCGAGGTACTCGACGTCCCAGCGAAGGGAGTTTCCGAACAGCACCGCGGCTTCGTCGTCGAGGTTGTGTCCGGTCACGACCACGTCGTACCCGCCCTCCCGAGCCCAATGGTCGAACAGGTGGCGCTTGCTCATGCCGCAGGCCGAACACGGCACCCGTCCGGTGACCTTGGCCGCCGTCGGCACGTCGAAACCGTGATCGTCGCGCAGCGACACCACCTTCAGTGCGAGTCCGCGCTCGTCGGCGAAGCGACGCGCGAATGCCTCCGACTCGTGGCTGTAATCACCGATACCGAGCCCGATGTACAGCCCATCGGCGCGGTACCCGAGCTCGACGAGGAGATCCCAGACCGCCAAGGAGTCCTTGCCGCCCGAAACCGCCACGAGAATGCGATCGTCGGGGCCGAACATCTCGAAGTCGTCGATCGCCTTGCGAACCTGACGTCGACACAACTCGAGGAAGTGCTCGGCACAGAAATTCGCGTTGTGGCGCGGCAGATCGATGACGGCCGGCCCCCGGCAGGTGCGACACTTCACGCGTTCAGCCCCCGGACACCACGGGACGGATCTCGATCACGTCGTCGGCATCGAGTTCGCCGTCGCCCGGCACGAGGGTTCCGTTGCGAATGACCAAGTGACCCTCGCGGGTCAGCCCGAGTTCGGC
>Ga0129333_10007281_pt1 | contig 10452 bp, 10 predicted proteins | sample CPB6_08_DNA_FD_94474 | JGI IMG/M metagenome (GOLD analysis project Ga0129333, IMG submission 94474) | Freshwater to marine salinity gradient microbial communities from Chesapeake Bay, USA - CPBay_Sum_0.6_0.8_DNA | ecosystem: Environmental > Aquatic > Marine > Coastal | place: USA: Chesapeake...
AGACCAACCTGAAGAAGCAGGGACTCGTACCGCTCACCTTCGCCGACCCCGCCACCTACGACAAGATCGGCGAGGACGACCGCATCAACGTGCTCGGCCTCCCGCCGGTGCCGGGCAAGCCCGTGAGCTGCCAGATCGTGAGGCCCGACGGGAGCACGGTGGACTTCGACGCCCTCCACACCTTCAGCGACGAGCAGGTCGAATGGTTCCGTGCTGGCGGCGCCCTCAACGTGGTGCGTCGCAAGGTGGCCGAGGGCAAGGTCTGAGCAAACAACCATGGACATTCGTGAGGCGCTGAGGACCACCGGAAGTGTTCGGCGCTTCACGGATGCACCGGTCGACGACCAGACCATCCGCGACATCCTCGACGATGCTCGCTTTGCACCCAGTGGCGGCAATCGCCAGGGCTGGCGGGTCATCGTCGTCAAGGATCCCGCTCCACGGCGTGCGCTGGGCGCGCATATGCAATCGGTGTGGGACGAGTACGTAGCGGTTAATGCCAGTGGTCGAACGGCGTACTCGATCGCCGATGTCGACGACCCCAGTCGCCCTGCACCGCCCTACCCACACGTACACAACGACCTCGTCCAGGGGATCGAGTCCGTCCCAGCGGTGCTCGTGATCGCCGTCGACATGCGCCAACTCGCGCTGATGGACAAGGACCTCGACCGCGTCGGCATCGTCGGCGGCGCCTCGGTGTACCCCTTCTGCTGGAGCGCGCTGCTTGCTGCACGGGCACGCGGGCTGGGCGGGGTGCTGACCACGTTCCTTGCCCGCCGCGAACCCGCAGTCGCCCCACTGCTCGGCCTGCCCGCGCACTACGCGATTGCTGCGACGATTTTCCTCGGCCACGCCGAACACCAACCGACCAGTCTCAAGCGACGTCCAGTGGACGCGTTCGCCACCGTCAACCGGCTCGATGGACCTGCGCTCTAGCCACCGCTGGCCCTGCGACAGGTACCGCGGCCCGGTGAGCGCGCACCTCCAACGCACGTGCAGTTCGCCCCCCACCCGACGAAGCCCAGCCAGCCAGTAGCCGATGTCGACACCCGCCTTCGGTCCTGCTCGGGTTGACGAGCTCCATCACGCGTTCCTCACCCGCTCGGTACTCCGTCCGGTGGTTCGAGGGTTCGAGTCTCGGGTCCGGGTAGCGCTCGGAAGGTACCCACTTCCGGCAGATGTCCTTCGCTACAAGGTCACCGGAGCGGTCTACGCGAACCGCACCCTCGTCGGTGAATCACTACGCCCGTCGTTCTTGGACGTGAGTCCACACGATCCCCCCGTCCTGTCGCGCCGCGCACAGGCGACGTCTCACCTGACGGGCACCTGGCTCTACGGTGGACATTGGATGGGGCACTTCGGCCACTTCCTGCTCGAGACGCTCAGCACGCTGTGGCCGCGTGAGCACGACGCCGTCGAAGGGATCGTGTTCCACCTCTGGCCATCGGACGACTACGCACGCGAACCGCTCCCCTGACAGCGGTCACTGGTCGACATGTCCGGCTGGGGCGTGCCGATCCACATCGTGCGCCACGAGCACGTCACCGTGGAGCGGCTGCTGCTCCCCACGCGCTCGTACCGCCTGCACCGCGGTGCCCTCCCGGAGGCCATTGCTGTCTGGGACAGGATCGCCCCAGTCGTCGACGGCGACACGGATGTGTTCCTCTCGCGCTCGAGGCTCGAGCGCGACGCGCGGCGCGTCACGGGAGACGAGGGGCTTGACCAGGCCTTTGCCGACGCCGGATTCGTGGTGATGCACCCACAGGATCACTCGATCGTCGAACAGATCGCACTGGTTGCACGGGCCCGATCGCTCGTTGGGGTAAGCGGTTCCCAGCTACATCTGAGCATGTTTGCGCGCTCGTGCCGCACCGTGATCGAGATCGGGGACCTCCAACGCAGGGATCGCCCGTTGATCGATCAGGTCCGCCTCGCCGAGGCAAGGGGCCACGGGTTCTTCTTCGTTCCGCTCGTGACCGTGGGCGAACAGCGCGATGTCCGCGCAACGTTGGACCGAGCGCTGACCCACATCGGTTAGCGCGCCGGCCCGAAGCGCGTTTGCCAGACATCTGCACGACGATCTGAACTGAAGCAGCCAATCAGCCGTTCGACAGCGTGAGCCATCGTGCCGTCTGGCGGCAACGGCTCGGGCTCGAAGTCGTTGCGGCCGAGTTCGAGTACGCGCAAGAACTCGAGCCAGTTGCGCCCGCACCAGTACATCGTCCCGGCGGGGAACCAGACCGGGTAGGGGCACCGAATACCTCCCCGTTCGCACAGTTGACGCAGGTGCCGCCGTGTACGTTCCCGGTGCGCGGTGCGGGCAATCCATCGCGCAGGGGCGACATATCCCGGAACCGGTGCGTTCGCGAGGAAGGTCACGATCTCTTCGATGCCGTCAGGACCCGGGAGCAGTCCCTCCAGCAATTCCGTCCGCCATCTGTCGCCGTACTCCGCCGGGACATGAGGGGTCCGCTTGGTGTGAACCTTGACGAAGGCGTGGCACGAGGTTGCGAGCAGGTGGTCAATGACCTGAACGAGGGGCCACACATCACGCCCAAGGTTCTCGACGCGTACACACCGCACTCGCACGCCCATTGCGCGCAGTGACGTCAGGGACCCGACGAGATCCGACTCGGAGATGTGGAGCGGGTGGGTGATGATGACGTCGGTCAACCTTCGGCATAGCAGCAGACGCTCGACGATCTCCGGCAAGAGCTCGGGATAGAACACATGGACTACGGCGCATACCGTGGTGTCACCCGCACCACGCCCCAACCAGCCATCCGGGAGCGACCCTGCGCGAAGCCGTGCACCTTCTCCTGCCCCTACCGCGGATCGATTTCGCTGGACGAGCCCTTGCGCCTCATTGCGCTGGCGAAGACCGACCAGTCGCCTCACCGGCGCAGTAATGCGCCAGGAAGTGCTGTTGAGCACTGCATCCAGGTTCTCGCGGAGACGATCGTTCTCCTCACGCAGCCATCGGAGCTCCCGGGCCCGATCGGCATCCTCGCCCCTCACGGATTGCGACGCTATCAATCCCCACTCATAGACCCTGATGACGGACGTTGCGGGCCTCGGTATCGACATGCCAGAGCAACGAGAGCCGGCAGTCGTAGCGTTGCCTCGTGCTTCGCCCCTGGAATGTCGTACAGTTGGGCTAAATGAAGGGTCTCATCCTTGCGGGTAGCGCAGGGACCCGCTTGCGCCCGATCACCTACACGAGCGTGAAGCAACTCGTGCCGGTCGCCAACACCCCGATTCTCTTCTACGGCCTGCAATCCATGGTGAGCGCAGGTATCCGCGACATCGGAATCATCGTCGGTGATACCGCCAACGAGGTCATGGGCGCTGTCGACGACGGAAGCAGGTGGGGCGCAAGCGTCACCTACATCAAGCAGGACGCACCACTCGGGCTCGCACACTGTGTCCTGATTGCGCGCGACTTCCTCGGCGACGACCACTTCGTCATGTACCTCGGCGACAATCTCCTCGAGGAGGACCTGAGCGACTTCGTGGCATCGATTCGAGTCCGCCGAGACCCAACCTGCAGCACAGATCCTGCTCAAGCAGGTACCCGACCCACAGCGTTTCGGTGTCGCCGAACTCGACGGCGACGGCAAGGTGCGGTCGCTCGTCGAGAAGCCGACCGAACCCGCAACCGACCTTGCGCTCGTTGGTGTGTACCTCTTCGACCATCACATTCATGAGGCCGTACGTTCGATTCAGCCGTCGCCGCGCGGCGAGTTGGAGATCACCGACGCAATCCAGTGGCTGATCGATCACGAACACCCGGTGCAGTCCCGACTGCTTACCGGTTGGTGGATCGACACCGGCAAGCTCACGCCACTGCTTGAGGCGAACCGACTGCTCCTCGAGCGGATGGAGACCCGGATCGACGGTTCGGTCGACTCGGGCAGTTCAGTGAGCGGACGGGTGATCATTGAGGCCAGCGCAACGGTGATCAACTCAAGGATCCTCGGGCCGGCGATCATCGGTGCCGGAACATCGATTCGAGACAGTTACATCGGCCCCTACACCGCAGTAGGGCCCGAATGCAGAATTGACCACTCCGACATCGAGCACTCGGTGCTCCTCGAGGGCGTCCACGTGAGTGGGGTTCCCCGCTTGCAGGATTCGTTGCTCGACCGGGAGGCCGTGGTGACGCGGTCGTCCACCCGCCCGCGGGCCCTTCGCCTGATGGTCGGTGACCACTGCCAGATTGATGTGGAGTAACCCCTGATGAACGTTCGTGTAATCGCCCTCGAGGAAATCAGTGGAGTCGTCGTTGCGGAGCCTCGGGTATTCGGCGACGCGCGGGGCCAGTTTGTGGAGACCTATCGACGTGAATGGGTTCCCGGTGCCCGCGAGATGATCCAGGCGAACCGCGCCGACCGTCGCGCCGGCGCCCTCGTCGGACTCCACTACCACCTGCATCAGGCCGACTTCTGGTACGTGCCGTTCGGCAGCGCACGAATGGTGCTCCACGACCTTCGCTCTGGATCGCCCACCGAGGGAGCGACGAGCGAGCCATCTTGCCGAACGCACTCGCAGCGAGCGAAGCCGACTCAGGCCGGTCGACAGCAGTGCCGTTGACCGATGTTGATTACGCCTCGACAGGAAGCAGCCTGCTGATCGCCGACATGATGCGTTTTGTGTCGGCATCCACCGAGCGGTACTTCAGCGGTACTGGATTGCCGACACTCACGTGAACGGTCGGCGGGTTCGTCACCTCGAGCACATTCGGCAGTCGGGACTCGCGCGGCCACACCAACTCGGTGCCACATAGGCCCACGGGGATCACCGGCACACGGGTCATCGACGCAAGGCGTGCTGCGCCACCCTTCCCGCGCAGCACCGGGTCGGCAGCCGCCTCTCCGCGGGGAATGGTGCCCTGCGGGAAAATCACGATCGCTCCCCCGGCGCGCAGTGTTGCTGCTGCCTCCTCAAGCGGTGCATCGCTCCCCGATCCACGATCGACGCGAATTGCGCCGAGTGCACGCGCCACCTGACCGATCACTGGGGCGTCGAAGAGCTCCTTCTTCCCGAGGAAGCGCACCGGCCGCCCAACCCTGCCCATCAAGACAGCGATTGCCGCGACGTCGAAGTACGAGCGGTGGTTCGCCACCAGGATGACCGGTCCGGTCGTCGGGATGTGGTGGGCGCCGACGATCTCCCACTTCGCATACGGGAACAGTCCAGGTCGAGCGAGGTTCAGCAGCAACCGCTGCAGCTCACCACCGATCAGTGGCACGCGTGCAACACCCGGCGCAACGTCGAGATTGAGCGTCGGCCACCGCTTTGCCGCCGCAACCACCACCAGACGCGCATCGGGGTTCACCACATGCGGATGACCCACTGCCGCGAGCATCGGCACGTCGAACACGCTGTCGCTGTACGCATAGCTCTCCGCAAGGTCGACGTGGTTCGCATTCGCCCACTCGCGGACTGCGGCGAGCTTTCCGGTGGACCACACGAAGTGTCCGTCGATGCTGCCGTCGTAGACCTCCTTGCCCTCGCGCACCTCGACGCCGTAGCGCGTGGCGACGACGTCGTCGAAGCCGAGGTGTTCCGCAAAGGGATCCACGAGATCGAGCGGAGTGGTGGTTGCGAGCACCACCTGTCGTCCCTCGCGGCGGTGCCCATCGAGCACTCCGCGCGCATAGGGCTGCACCATCTGCTCGAGCGCCGGGATCGCCGCGTGCGCCGCGCGACGCACCGCCTCTCGGTCGCGCCCCTTGGCGAGTGCCGCCGCCTGGCGTGCGAGTGCCATCGACGGCAGGTTCTCGCCGAACAGGTCGAAGATGCCGAACAGCGCCGATTCGCCGGGGATCGACCTGCCGAGCAGGCCGTCGGCACGCATTGCCTCGGCAAACACCCGCCCACTCGCCCCGCGCACGATGGTGCGGTCGAGATCGAAGAAGGCGGCGCCGGCCACCACCCGAACGCTACGACCCGAAAAGCGGGAAAGCCGCCGCTTTGGGGGAAGCGGCGGCTCTCAACCTAGAACCGTGAGGATGGGGGATCCTCTATGGTTCGTCGACTCGGAGGTGGGGGTCTCCGTTCGTCGAAGTGACATCAGTATGCACGTGCACACGTGAACATGCAAACCGAAGGTTCCGATACTCGCTATCGTTTTGACAGATGGATCTTCGCCAACTCGCCGCCCTCACCGCCATCGCCGACCACGGATCGTTCTCTGCAGCGGCCCGGGCGCTCTACACCGTCCAGAGCAACGTGTCTGGGCATATTGCCCACCTCGAGCGGGAACTCGGTGTCACCCTCGTCGACCGCCAACGAGGGGGCCTCACCACCGAGGGATTCCAGGTGGTGGAGCGAGCCCGGCGGATCCAGCGCGAACTCGACGGCATCAGCGCCGAGATGGCCTCCCGGGACTCCGACGTAGTGGGCGCCACCCGACTCGGCGTGATCGGTACCACGGGCCGTTGGGTGATGCCCGAGCTGCTCACCCGGCTCGCTGCCGATCACCCCCGCCTGCGGATGACCGTCTTCGAGGGGCCATCGAGTGCCCTGCTCGCCGAACTGCTCGACGGAAAGATCGACGCAGCGGTGGTGCACCTCCCGGTGGACGAGCCCGAACTCTCGATCGACCCCCTCTTTGCCGAGGACCTCATGCTGCTGGTCCACACCCGCAATCCCCTCGCCGAGCGCACCGAGGTCCCGCTCGCCGAACTCGCCCAACATCCGCTGGTGCTCGCGCCCCCGGGAACGGCCTTCCGCCGGGTGGTCGACCGCGCCGCCACCGCTGCCGGGGTCACGCTTACCGCAGCGGCCGAGATCGACGGCGTACGCCTGCTCGCCTCCATGGCGTACGAGGGCTTCGGCCCGGCCATCGTCCCCGCCACCGCCGTACCGCGATGGTTGCGTGGCGAGTTCCGGGTGATCCGGGTCCCCGAACTGCCTCGCCGTGTGGTGGCGTGGGTCCAGCGGCGCCGGCCCGCCGCATCACGCCCCACGCAGGCCGCCCGCGAGACCACGCAGGCGGTCCTCGAGCACATCGGATCCAGACAGCCGGGTGTGCACATCGGGGTCGACACCCCGGTGCGTGCCTGACGATCACCGCCCGTCACGTTCCGGCCGAGAACGACCCGTGCCCTAGGCTCGGGAGCGTGTCAACGTTCGGCCTGCGATCCCGGGCGCCCGGACCCGCAGCGGCACTCATCGAGGACCTCGACGGCCGCCGTGTGGTGATGGTGCGCATCGATGGCTCCGAGAAGCTCGGGGCGCTGTCGTCGAGCGCGTCGTTCACCATCGCCGAGGCCGCCGAGACCGCACGTGCCGAGCGCCTGCCGCTCGTTCTCGAGATCGCATCGTCCGGCGCAGATCTCGTGGAGGGCATTTCGGCGCTGCACGGATGGGGTGTTGCCGCCCGGGCCATCACGGCGTGCTCGGGGACGGTGCCCATCATTGCGATCGTCGACGGACCAGCGGTTTCGGGCCCAGCGCTGCTGCTCGGCATCGCCGACTGGGTGGTGATGACCGAGGCCTCGTATGCGTTCGTCTCGGGCCCGACGATGGTTGCCGAGTTCACCGGCGTCTACCTCGACAACGTCGAACTCGGCGGCTCCGACATCCACGCCCGCCAGAGCGGACTGCCGGCGATGGTGGTCCCCGACATCGACACCGCCCGCGCCGAGGTGAGCCGCCTGCTGGCGTACCTCCCGGATCACTGCGACGACGAACCGCCCCGCTGGGACACCGACGACCCGGCCGATCGAGAGACCCCCGAGGCCGGCGACCTGATCCCGGCGTCGTCGACCGGTTCCTACGACGTCCGCAAGGTGATCGCAGCGATCTCCGACGACGGCGACTACCTCGAGTTGCGGGCGCGCTGGGCGAACAACGTGGTGACCGCCCTCACCACCATCGACGGGCGGCCCGTGGGGATCGTGGCCAACCAACCGGTGGCCCTTGCGGGGACGCTCGACATCCCGGCATCGCAGAAGGCCGCACGCTTCGTGGCGTTCTGCGATGCGTTCAACCTGCCGATCCTCACGCTCGTCGACACCCCCGGCTTCTACCCGGGCAAGGACCTCGAGTGGCGGGGAATGATCCGCCACGGGGCCCAGTTGGTGTTCGCCTATGGGCGGGCCACGGTCCCCCGGATCTGCATCATCCTGCGCAAGTCCTACGGCGGCGCCTACATCGTCATGGACTCCAAGAAGATGGGCAACGACCTCTGTCTGGCCTGGCCCTGGGCCGAACTGGCCGTCATGGGCGCCGGACAGGCGGCCGCCATCCTGCAGCGCCGGGCCACCCCCGAGGAACGTGCCGAGTTCGAGCGGGACTACACCGAACGCCTGCTCAACCCCTACGTGGCCGCCGAGCGGGGGTTCGTGGACGCCGTCATCCAGCCTTCCGAGACACGGGCCATCGTCGCCAACGCCCTGATGCTCCTCGAGGACAAGCGGGAACGCCTCCAGGGCCGTAAGCACGACAATTCGCCGTGTTGACAGCTCGGCCATAGCCGCCGCTCCACTAGGGGTCAGTAGGGACGTCCCGGCTAGCATCGCCCCCTGGGGGAGCAAGCCCCCTTGCCAATCGGAATCCACTCAGAAGGGGACGCGCAAGGTGCCCGACACGATCACGATCATCGACGACCGCACGGGGAAGAAGGTGACGGTCCCGATCACCGACGGCGTCTTCCCGGCCTCCGCAGTGCGCGAGCTGGACCCGGCCCTGTTCATCTACGACCCGGCCTACATGCAGACCGCTGCGTGCAAGTCGTCCATCACCTACCTCGACGGCGACAACGGCGTCCTGCGCTACCGGGGCTACCCCATCGAGCAACTCGCCGAGAAGTCCACGTACCTCGAGGTGGCCTACCTGCTCCTGCACGGCGAACTCCCGAACGCCGAGCAGTTGAAGCAGTGGACACTCGACATCACGCACCACACGTTCGTGCACGAGAACATGCGCAAGCGCTTCCTCGACGGTTTCCACTACGACGCCCACCCGATGGGCATGTACGTATCGTCGATGGCCGCCCTCGGCACGTTCTACCCGGAGGCCAAGGAAGTGCTCGACGCCGAGGTGCGTCACAAGCAGATCCTGCGCCTCATCGCCAAGGCGCCCACGGTGGCGGCGATGTGCCACCGGTTCTCCGTCGGCCTGCCGTTCGTGTACCCCGACAACAACCTCTCGTACCCCGCCAACTTCCTCAACATGATGTGGAAGGTCGGCGAGTACAACATCGACCCGCGCCTCGAGCGCGCGATGGACGTGCTGTTCATCCTGCACGCCGACCACGAGCAGAACTGCGGCACCACCGCGATGCGCATCGTCGGCTCCAGTCAGGCGGATCCCTATTCGGCCGCTGCTGCGGCCTCGTCGGCGCTGTACGGCCCGCTTCACGGTGGCGCCAACGAGGCAGTCGTGCGCATGCTTGCCGACATCGGCACCATCGACAACGTCCCCGGATTCATCGAGGACGTCAAGAGCGGCAAGGCAGGCAGCCGCCTCATGGGCTTCGGCCACCGCGTCTACAAGAACTACGACCCCCGTGCGCGCATCATCAAGCAGACCGCGTACGAGGTGTTCGAGGTCACCGGCAAGAACCCGCTGCTCGACATTGCGCTCAAGCTCGAGGAAGTCGCACTCAACGACGACTACTTCAAGAGCCGCCGTCTCTACCCGAACGTCGACTTCTACTCCGGCCTCATCTACCAGGCGATGGGATTCCCGGTGGAGATGTTCACCGTGCTGTTCGCCATCCCTCGTACCGTCGGCTGGTTGGCGCACTGGCAGGAACTGCTCACCGACAAGGACCAGAAGATCAGCCGTCCGCGTCAGTGGTATGCGGGCTCGGACGAGCGCGACTACGTCCCGATGATCCAGCGGTAACCCGTCCTTTCGGGCGGACCGCTCTCGGCGGGCTGTTGCAGGCGTCGAGCCTCGCTCACTTCGCGTCGCTCAACGTTCGCTCGGTCTCGACCCTGCCGCCCGTCTCGATTGGTCCGGGCTGACCGGGCTCCAGCAGGATCAGGACGTTCTCGCGACGTCCAGGAGAATTTTTCCGATGTTGGCGTTCGACTCCATGTAGGCGTGGGCATCGGCGACCCGTTCCATCGGGTACCTGGAGTCGATCACCGGCCGCAGCACACCGCTGTCGAACAGTGGGAGCATCTCGCGCTCGAAGCGCTTGGTGAGCGCGATCTTCTCCTCGAGTGGCCGCGCCCGGAGCACCGTGCCGATGAGTTGCATCCGCTTGCCGAGCATCGCCCCGACATTGACCTGCGTGGCGGCACCTCCCTTCACGCCCACCTGTACCACACGCCCCTGTACCGCCACCGCAGCGATGTTGCGGTTCACGTAGTCGCCCCCGATGACGTCGAGGACGACATCCACACCGCGACCCCCGGTTGCCTGCTTGGTCTCCTCCACAAAGTCCTGACTGCCGTAGTCGATCACGAGGTCGGCGCCGAGTGCACGGAC
>Ga0129333_10007282_pt1 | contig 10452 bp, 4 predicted proteins | sample CPB6_08_DNA_FD_94474 | JGI IMG/M metagenome (GOLD analysis project Ga0129333, IMG submission 94474) | Freshwater to marine salinity gradient microbial communities from Chesapeake Bay, USA - CPBay_Sum_0.6_0.8_DNA | ecosystem: Environmental > Aquatic > Marine > Coastal | place: USA: Chesapeake Bay...
CTTTTTTAGACACCGCTTGGTCTGATGAATTAACAGGTAAAGACACTTTAACTGGTAAAGGGGTCAATCAACCAAGACAAACTGCAGTTAAAAACCCAAATAAATCTGATGATTATTATATAACACAAAATTTATATTCCAACGGGACACCTGGAGCTGTTGATAATGGTTTGTTAGGTATAAAAAATATAAAAGTAAAAATAGATACCTCTTTTTTACCTGTCATACAAATAGAATTAGAAGACGTTAAAGGAAGAGCTTTATTTGAGGGTGGTAATAATTCGCCATATGCCGCTTTTTTTCAGCTACCATATCCCCAATTCACACTTACATTAAAAGGATACTTTGGAAAGGCAATTAAGTTTCCAATAATGTTACAATCTTTTACATCTAGGTTTGATCCCGGAACTCACAATTTTAATGTGTCTTTAACTTTTTATGGTTACAAATATACATTATTATCTTACGTAAATTTTGGGGCTTTGATGGCGGTTCCACAAATGTATAACAATGTTGTAACTCAAACCCCTGTATCGACTACACAGGGTAATGAAGTTAAAAGTACCAATACCGCAACTGCTCCTGTTGTGGTAAGTCGCGGGTATCAAAAAATGAAAGAAGTTTATTCTATATACAAATCAAAAGGGTTAATAGATGACAACTTTCCTGAAATAACATTACAACAATTACAATACCGATTACAAAACTTTATAAAAGAAGTTTTACAACAGTTCCAAGACGAAAACATGGGGGTTCTTACTGATATGACTGTTTATCAGAATAACTTATTGAATTACCAACAAAATATATTTCTCTACTCAAACTCATCTTGGTTTGCAACCTACATGGACAAAGACAACCCAATAGTATTGAAGGCTAATTCTCAAAATGTTTACTTCTTTAAAGAGTCTACCTCTGCTAATAAAGTAGACGCCACCACAAAACTAGAAAGTGAAATTAAAAAATATAACGATGTGTTGAGTCAAAATAGTGTGTTTGGTATTAACGGTAAATACACAATTGGAGGAATCACAACACCATCGAATATTGATGTTCCAATTACATTAGAAAAATTACAGAAAAAAATTACGTTAAACGAAATAGATTTAGTTAAAACTTATGTTGCTCAAAAAAACGCACCTAAAGGAGATTTTAAAGAAACTGATCCTGTAATACAACAATTTAAAACAACATTAGAAACACAAATACAAAAAAACTTTGACATTGCTTATTTCTTCGATGGACCTAAATCATTTATGTCTATAACTGACGAAATAGCCAAGTCTGCATCAGAAAAAAGGAAAAAAATTGAAACCGAAATTACAGCAAGTTTAGCGACAAAATTTAACGGACAAGGAAATGGTAAACTCGGTTTTGTTCCAAGTATAAGAAATATATTGGCCGTTTTTTATTGTCAAGGAGAAGCCTTTTTAAGACTGTTAGATGAAGTTCACAAAAAGGCTTGGGATCAAAGAGAAAACCCATATAGGAGAGCCGCTATTTTTGGAAATACAACAACAGCCCCAAGTGTTGATGTGAAAACCTCAACTCAAAACAATGAACCAATTTACCCTTGGCCACAAGTTATAAGAGAATCTGTCGGTGAAGATAATAAAGAAAAATTCGAAATCATATATCCTGGCGATCAAACAGTCGCATCTTCATATAGAGCGTATAATTCTGAAGTATGGCCCGAAGTTGAATTTGTTGAACAATTCATAAAAGGATATACTCAAAGACAATCAACTGCTGCGGCTGATAGTTCTATTTTTGAAACTAATTTACAACCCGCAAGAATTTCTTTAAATGCTATTGACTTCGCGGTATCAAACGAAGTGTTCCAAAACAAAGAAGAATCCAAATACTTTTATGAAATATACGAAAGAATAATGTTAAACGCATTTTATACTAGATTCAATAAAAAGTCGGGATATGTTTACTCTATATACGAAGCAGAGGCGGATGATGAAGCCGTAAATATGTTACAAAGTTTGGGTGCGGAAAATCCCTTTCTTTCAAAAAAGATCAAAGAGTATCTTTTGAATAGCTCAAATTACGTCCCTTTTTTAAAACATATATCAAATCAAGGACAGGGAGAGAGTTGGCAAAATTTCGTCAGGGGAGAGTTTGTTACCCCGTATATTAGAAATGATGTTGAGAATCCTAATGTAATTTACAATGGGGATATTTTTGATTCTTTGAAATCACAACCAAGTGTCTCTTTAACAAATGCAAAAAGTTTAGTTAATTTAGATAAATATTTTACAGGAACATCAATTACAAATGAATTTGATTTTGTTGACACCTACCCAATTACCGATTTCGATTGGGATAAAAATAATTTAGCTAATGGTAAATTTTTAAACAATGTAAATGAGGTCTACGATACCAAAAATGTAATAAGTTATAATGATATACAAAAAACATTGGCAAATTTTGACTTAAATGATTCGATAAATACCAAAAGACCTTTCACACATTTTAACTTTATATCAATTGGAACTTTATCAAATATAACCACGTTCAAGAACTTCTACGAAAATAGAAAATACAAAGACCAATTTGTCACTGAAGGTAATCTTTTTTATGAAAACTATGACAACTATATTGGTGAAAATCAAACTACGTCAATGTTGAATAGTCCATATTTTATTAACGCAATACAAAAGGGAGTCTTCAATTTTAGGTATAATCAAAATGAATTATATCCGTATAAAGCGGCTTCATACTTATTTTTGAATAGTTTACCTTTAGCGACCCTCCGTGAAAAATACAAAACATTCAATGGACAATCTACAACAGATTTAGATTACATACTTTCCACCCTAAAAAAATTCGGGGCGATTCATAAATTACCATATGCTTGGATTTTAAAATATGGATCCATATGGCATAGATATAAAGTTTATAAAAAAACTGGTAAAGATATTTTAGATGATGTTTGGACCGATTTTAATTATAAGAAAAATTGGGATCCTGCAAATTCCGCAAGTACATATACATACAATTTAGTCATAGACGGAACTCCAAGAAGTTTAGTTTTAGATAATACGACAGGAACACCCCCATTTACAGAAATTAATACAGGATTTTATCCACAACTTATAGATGACTATAATGTGTTCATACAGGGTTTAAAACTTTTTAGTGGTCAAACACAAAATAGTGGTAATTGTTTTGGTTTGAATATTTCGGGATCATGTACAACATTTGAAGTTACCGGAATTTGTGAGTCCAACGGTACAGGAATCACTATAAATTCAATTAGTAATAATTTTATACAAACAGGAGATACAATATACTTACCACAATTCAACGCAAATATACTTTTAACTTCACAAACAAGTGGAACTGTTGGAGGTGCTGGATTTTATACGACTCCTTTGAACTTTAATGTTTCGTTTACAGGTGCTACTTTTGTCTTAGGTAGTTATGCTAACATAACAAATAACACAACAACCCCAATACAAATTGGACAAATTCTAAGTGGATCAACCACAACCGGAGTAACCATTCAACAAATAATAAGTGGGGCAACTGGTAATACCCCTGTATGTAAAGTAAGTTCAGTTTCCGCACAAACATTTAACTTTACAGTGATAAATCCACCATTACAAGTCACTCAGGTATCTAACAACGTTTTGTCAGGTGGGACAATTATTAACGGACCTTTTTTAAGTGGTGACGTTCAAATACTTTCTCAAATATCAGGAACTACTGGTGGTGTTGGTTTATATCAAACAACCAATATTTCACCACCAACAACTTCTTCTTTTGTGGTACAAAATTCATATACTCAAGGCATAGGATCGTCTACAATACAAAGTTACTTAGATAACGGCAAGTTGTTAATGTTTAATACAACAAACTCAACACTATTTGAATTGGCAGGATTTGACCCAAATGACAACACAAGAACTATGAGAGTATCACCGTGGTCTTTGTTAGTCAAATCTACAACAGAACCCGATAACTATTTTATAGTTCCATCTTTCGGGTCAAACCTCAATCAAGCAAAAGAAGAGGCATTTAAGAATGGGAGCATGAAAAAAGAATTATCTAATAATCCTTCTATGTTCAATGGAAGTGTCAGATTATTTTGGAATGCACCACAATACGGTTGGTTCGATAATCAAAAACTTTTGAAAAATAATCCCGAGACTTATCTCAAAAAAATATTGAATGATCAAAAAGAGCAACAAAATTTTCTTATAACAGGAAAAATAGATGACTATACAAATATAGAAGAAGTTTTCACAACTTTTGAAATAGAATTATTGGATGATTTTGAAACACACTTTCTGAACTTTAGTAGGTCATTATATGATTATGTGGATATTTTACCGACAAATACGCCTTCTACCGATATAAGTGCAACACCCGATCAAGTTTTAAATGTGGTTCCTGATAATGAAAAAAGTTATCAAAATTTTCATTTGTTAATGAGAACTTTAATGAAAATACCTAAACCTACAGGTACATCTCCAGAGACAAAGTTACAATCATCAATAGATAATCAAAATACTGTTTTTCAACAGACACTAAGCGGATTTTTGAATTATAATATCGCGTTCAAATTTGGAAATCCAAGTAGTTTTGATAGAAGACTGTTTTATACATTCTCGACTAGATACATAGAAAATCCAATAAGTTACAACTCTTACGAACAAGGAAATTTACCACCCGAAATAAGTTTATCCCAATCAAAACAACAGAACCCTGAAACATGGGATGCATTGGAATACTTTGTAGGGACCTCAACAATACCGCAGCTCGTCTATTCTAACAGCGGATCTTACATTACTGATTTTTTCATTGACCTTAACGTGCAGTTTAACGAAAAAAATGTTGAGGACTTCGCTCCTTTAATTAAAATTTATGCAACACAAAAATTAAATAACTTCAAGTCTCAACAAACCACTACGGTGCCAACTAACGCACCCCCATCTAATTCAGTACCGTTACCAGCAAACTTACCACAACCAACTCAAATTCCGCCAGCACCAAATTCACAAGGAGATGCGGTTGAAATTTCTACACTACAAAGTGGTAGCACTGTCACAATATACAAATATGGACCTTATAAATATGCTGTTTTAAGAGATACCGCAGGAACCATACTTTTACAAGGACAAAATTTACCTGCATCGAGCGTTACAAATGAACAACTTAGAGTCGGAATAATTCAAACTTATTACGGGTCTATTTCTACAAATTCTAATGACCCTCAATTTGTTAAAGACATTGCGACTATTACAACTTCGTCTCAGAATGTTCAAGTAACAACCACAACAAACACAAATCAACAAGCTCCAGTTGGATTACCCACAAATACAACTTTACAGACAGGAGGATCAAACTTAGCTAAATTCTATAGATTGATGGATAATTACATCGAACAAAACAATTTGTATATAGGTAATGTTTTGAATGTAATGTTACCGTCAGTCAGAAAACAACTACCGAATGTTTTTATCAGTGAAGATGGTGGTCCTGTTAGAGCTCCTCTTGAGGCTGGTTTCACAGAACAAACAAGAGTTGAACTTTGGGAAACTTTTAAAGCTCTGAATGATACATGGATTGCAGGATTTGATTTTGAAAGTAAAACTCTATTTGAAGACGTTTTACTTGTTGATAGGGCAAGTAGAAATGTTGGAGATAAAATATTAGTCGACATTTATGGAATAATTGACATGTTGGAGGATGGAGCTTCGGATAAAAACCAAGGAAGTACTTCTTATAAGAATACTTTGTTGGACATGGTAACAACAATTCTGACTCAAAATAATTTCCAACACTTTATGTTACCCGCATATGTTAATTTCTATAACGTCCAAGACGCATCCAAAAATCCTACACCTAGACCAGATGGTACTTTAGAAGTTGGTAATATGATGTTTGGAACGTTTCTTAACGTTGATTACAGACAAAGTTCACCCAAGTTTTTGTGTTACTATGTGAGTAAACCAAGTGAACACCTTAATATGAACGATAACATAGACTATAGATTTAGAGATGACGCATTTGATTTAAGAAGGGCTAGTGACAATCCATTAGTTGAAAATCAAGCTAACAAAACAGATTGGGCAAAATCTAATAAAGTTGTTGGATTCAATGTAGATGTTACAAGAGAAAATCAACAAATATTCAAGTCGTTTAGTGTATCTCAAGATGCAGGAAAACCAACATCCGAATCTTTAGAAATGTTAAATCAAATGGCAAATATTGATAGAAACCGAAGAACAACAACACAATCTGTTTCCTTATACAATCTTTATAAGAACAGAAGTTATGGATGTTCGGTCGAGATGATGGGATGTGCCTTAATCCAACCTATGATGTATTTCAATATAAGAAATATTCCTATGTTTTCAGGACCTTATATGATCACAAGTGTAGATCACACAATTACCGAAGGAGATTTCCAAACAACATTTGCCGGAACAAGACAACCATTTTATAGTTTACCATCAGTTGATAATTTCCTACAAACTTTGAACATTGAAATTTTAACTAAACTACAAGAAAAGATTTTGGAAAATGAAACTAAAACAAAAGAAGACTCTACTAATGTTTTATTCCAAGCATCAAATATAATATCTAATTTGGGAACTACTGACACACTGACTAAAAACCAAGATTGTGCAAATCTTCTAAATGCAAGATATAACGGATTTACAGGTGTGGATACACCACAAGCAACTTCAGTTTCGGCCAAAGATTTCATTTCATTAATTAGAGCTGTTTTAATTCAAAGAAATTATGATATAACAGGAACTACAGCATTTGAGATTGCCGCAATGACATTTACATATGTTTTTGCAGATTCAGGAGATTCTAATGGAACCCAACTTAATTCTTTTGAAAACAACTATAGTACCATAAATCTACAAGAAGTATATGGTGACAAGTTTTTTGAATATATTAACAGAAAATATTTCTGTGTATCAAGAGGTAATGACAAGAACATACCTGTGGTTAGTTTTAGAACTTTAAGAGACTTTGTTGAATTTGCGGTTGATAGGTTGGCAGGTGTGGTAACTTTTTTAGAAGAAGACACTGCAACCTTCGCTCAATTATTTCCTAATGAACCTGTTGTTGCAAGTATAAATAATCTTGCTAAACAATATGTGTTAAGATATCCTGTTAATCAAAACAGTAATGTTTACACTAAAATTACTGAAGACAAAAATCAATTAGCAAAACTTGTTGGTGAAATTACGGAAGCTTACAGGAAATTTGAGATTTTATGGAATCCATGATATTTATAAATAAAAAAAAATATGAACACTAAATTAATATTAGACAACTATCTTGGAAAGAACACTAGAGTTTCTGAAAAGGATATGGGTGACGGAACCAAACAAGTTTGTGACTTAGATACGGGAGACTGTTATACAGTTAGAATGAAAGATGGACTGATTGAAAGGGTAGATAACACTATGAAGACATTCAAAAAAATCCAAGTAGAAACCAATCAAGGTATAAAAACATTATTAAACGGTTAGAAATGAGAATAGACGACAAAATTTTAAATGAAATTGCTAGATATAAGTCTATCAATAACTACATTATGGAACAGGCACCGCCACCTCCACCACCAGATCCAGCGGCAGATCCTGCATTAGCAGGAGCACCACCACCACCGCCAGATCCTGCATTGGCAGGTGCTGCCGGAGCGGTTCCCCCACCTCCACCAGCAGGTGCTGCAACTACAACTGTTGATATAAACGCCGATCCTGACGTAGAGTTGGTTGATGCTGAAGGAAAAGAAGAAGAGGGAACCGAAACTGAAGAACTTGATATAACAGATTTAGTAGATTCACAAAAAACAATGGCAGATAAACAAGAAGAATACTTTAATAATTTATTTGACCAAATAAAAAACATGGAAGAAAAACTTGCTGAAATGGACAATTTGGTTTCTAAAATAGATTCTTTAGAAGTTAAAGTTGACAAATTTAGACCAAAAACACCTCAAGAAAAATTAGCCTTAAGAAGTTTGGATTCAGGACCATTTAAACAAAACCTTGCAGATTTTTTCGACGAGAAAAAAGGTGAAATGGAAAAATCAGGAAAAAATGAATACGTTTTAACACAAGACGAGGTTGAAAATTTTAGTCCATCTGATATTGAAGATTCATTTAATGAACCTATGGAAGATGAAGATGATATACTTTTGAATAAATTTAATTCCTAACTAAATTTTTAAGGTCGAATTTTTCGACCTTAAATTTTTTTAAACAACACTATTTGACAATAACTTTTTATACACTTATAATTTTAACACATAAACTTTTAATTTTTAATTACTAACATGGCGACAAATTCATTAGACGCGGTACTAGCACAGTACGAAAAATCAACACAGAACACATCATCTAGTGGTTCTAAAATGTCTCAAGAAGACCGAATGAAAAAATATTTCGCGGCTCTTTTGAAAGATAATGAAAAACAAGGGCAGAGAAGAATACGTATTCTTCCTACAACAGATGGATCCTCACCGTTCAAAGAGGTATGGTTCCATGAAATCCAAGTAGACGGTAAGTGGCAAAAGTTTTACGACCCACAAAAAAATGATAACGAAAGATCTCCTTTAAATGAGGTTTACGAAGAACTTATGTCAACTGGAAAAGATTCAGATAAAGAACTTGCAAAACAATACAAAGCTCGTAAGTTTTATATTGTCAAAGTTATTGACAGAGACAACGAACAGGATGGAGTTAAGTTTTGGAGATTCAAACACAATTACAAACAAGAAGGAATCCTTGATAAAATTATTCCAATTTGGAAGGCTAAAGGAGATATCACAGACCCTGATAATGGTAGAGATTTAATTCTTGAGTTAACAAAGGCAAAAACACCAAAAGGTGCTTTTTATACAGTAATCCAAACGGTCATGTATGACGATCCATCTGCAATTTCTGAAGACCAAGACCAAATGGCAGATTGGGTTGGAGATGAAATGACTTGGGAAGATGTTTATTCTAAAAAACCTGTAGAATATTTAGAAGCCATTGCACGAGGGGAAACACCACGTTGGGATTCTGAAAAAGGTGGATATGTTTATTCTAATGATGAAACCTCTGAAGTTTCTATGGGAGGAACACCCAAAGTAAAATCAATCAATCAAGTCGTAGATCCACAAGCTAACGACGATATTGACGAAGAACTACCATTCTAATTTAGTTAAAAAAATAAAACGGGATCGGTTTATTGTTCCCGTTTTTTTATCTATATTTTTTAAAAAAAGTATGAAACCAATAATTGCTGAAAAACTTAAAGACGCTCTCATAAAAAAGTATGAGTCCGAAATCGCAGATGCAGAAGCAAGACTACTTGTTTACTTTACAAATCCTGTTGGAATAGGTGAACATCCACAACACACCGAAGAAATGGATAAGTTGGTTGAACAAATGACAAACGCTAATAATAAGTTAGAAACTATTAAAAACTTTAAAATTTACGAACTATAATGGCACTTAAAAAGAATGACTTTAGTTCATTGAAGAAAAAATTCTCTTCAGACGCAAAATATAAACCACAAAGATTCTTTGATCTTGGTCCTGAATTTTTAGATGCGGTTGGATTACCAGGTCCTGCAATTGGGCACTTGAATATGTTACTTGGTCACTCAGATACCGGTAAAACTACCGCACTTATTAAAACAGCGGTTGACGCGCAAAAAAAAGGTATTCTTCCTGTATTCATCATCACAGAACAAAAATGGTCTTTTGAGCACTCAAAAATAATGGGGTTTGAGTGTGAAGAAGTAGTTGACGAAGAAACAGGTGAGTTAACTTGGGATGGATTTTTCTTATTCAATAACAACTTTAGTTACATTGAACAAATTACAGATTACATCAACGATCTATTAGACGCACAAGAAAAAGGTGAATTAGATTATTCTCTTTGTATCATGTGGGATTCAGTTGGATCGGTTCCTTGTAAAATGACTTACGAGGGTAAAGGAGGTAAACAACACAATGCAAGTGTTTTGGCCGACAAAATTGGTATGGGTATCAACCAACGTATTTCAGGATCCCGAAAAGCCGATTCAAAATACGAAAATACCCTAATCATTGTTAATCAACCTTGGGTAGAATTACCTGATAATCCTTTTGGACAACCAAAGATTAAAGCAAAGGGCGGTGAGGCAATTTGGTTAAACTCTTCTTTAGTATTCTTATTTGGTAATCAAAAAGGCGCTGGCACAACAAAAATTACGGCAACCAAAGACAAAAGAACTGTGAAGTTCGCGTCAAGAACAAAAGTGTCGGTTATGAAAAACCACATTAACGGACTTGGATTTGAGGACGGGAGAATTATTGTAACCCCACACGGATTTTTGCCGGGTAAAGATACATCAGAAGAAAAGGCATCAATAGAAAAGTATAAGAAAGAATATGCTGACTATTGGAAAGACATAATCGGAGTTGATGGTGACTTTGA
>Ga0129333_10007283_pt1 | contig 10451 bp, 3 predicted proteins | sample CPB6_08_DNA_FD_94474 | JGI IMG/M metagenome (GOLD analysis project Ga0129333, IMG submission 94474) | Freshwater to marine salinity gradient microbial communities from Chesapeake Bay, USA - CPBay_Sum_0.6_0.8_DNA | ecosystem: Environmental > Aquatic > Marine > Coastal | place: USA: Chesapeake Bay...
GGCAACAGGATAAAGAGAGTTTATGTTACTACTGTAATTTGTAATGGTACTTTGGGGCATCTTAGTCTCGCTTTAGTCTATTTATCAGCCGATTTTAAGTGAATCACTGGATTTAAACGGGTTATAAACTACCTTAGCAGGAGCACCTTGTAAGCTACCAAAGTTAGTATACCCTGAACCGCCGTAGTAATTTTCATTTACAGGCCAATCTGTAGCAGTTCCTTGTAACCATTTTAGGCAATCTGCGGCTGTAAACCAGGGACGAATTTGTAGCAAACAGGCAAGGATACCAGTGACCTGTGGACAGGCCTGACTTGTTCCAGAAATCTTATTCAAATAATAAGCTGTATTCCTGCTGTCTTGTATTGCAGGCCCTGCATATGCTCCGTTACGGTAGGCTCCCATGATATAATCTCCGGGTGCCCAAATATCAACTCGAGGACCGCATTCACTAAATGCACGTTTATGTTCTTCACCTGCCGCAGCCGTATTGGTAAATCCTGCAACACAGCCTACATTAATTACACCAGCTGCCGCACTGGGAGATGCTCCCCTATGATAGTAATCTATATAACCGAGGTAGTCAGTCCAGTAATTATTATAATCAGTTCCTGTGCTGACATCTATTTTATGATAGCTATTGCCTGCCGCACTGACAACTACAATACCAGCGTTTATACAACTGATAACTTCGGCTTCTTCAGCAGGGTATCTTGAACCATGCGCACCTGCACCTCCTTCGGGGATACCGATTGTTCCATAGGCCGCAGTAGTTGTATTAACATTGTATGTTGTTCCTCTGTACCTAATGTTGGTAACTCTTGAATATGATGTAAAGTAACCATAACTGGCTGTAACGATAGTAGGTCTCTTATATCCAGTTGTAGGGTCTACAGTTTTAGCATTATGAAATGCTCTGATACTGCGCCAGCAGGCAATGTTATCTAATAACCCAAGTTGCCTACCATCATAAATGCTGGTTGTAAAATCTCCAGGAATACAACGTAGTGTATAGATTGAGGCTTTTGGTGCCCAACCGTTGGTATTACCTGCGGCAATGCTGGCGCAATTACTGCCGTGGCCGTCAAAGTCGCCCATAAAGCCACCAGTAGGTGTGCTTAAAAATCCATATTGTGTCCAGTCGTGATTCACTACACGACTGCCACCAGTGCCATCAGGATTAACAGCAAACTCTGGATGTCCAGGTTCTACACCGCTATCCATGACAATAATGTCTACTCCCGATCCGTCGAGATTATATGTAAATGGAGTTGATGTAGTTCCGTAGCCGGTTCCAAATATGCTGTTACTATTTGTGTTAATACAGCGTATCAATCCCCAGTTAAGTTGTCCCGCAGATGCAGATGTTGCTTTACTATATGTTCCTGTGCGTTGGGCAGTGATGCCTCTCCTGCGGCCGATTTCTTCAGGAATGCGATGCACGTGAGCAACTCTAAGATCGCTCATTAGAGCATCGGCTTCCTCTTGAGTAAGCCAAAATAACCCATTATACTCGCTGTCAGCCATAACGTCAAATGGCTCAACAGGTCTGTCTGGAATAATACCATCTCCAGAAGGAGACATTAATTCGTTGTGTATTTCCTGTTTGTATTCGGGTCTGTCGACAACAACGTAATACTTGTGGTACATCAATAAATCCTTGTTCTGTTCATTGTCCACCAATAGGTGCCATCATAATAAACAGGTTGTTGTACTCCTAATGCATCTATAGCAAATACCATAGCACCTCGTTGTGTTTGTAATGCTAATGTTGCTAAAGTAGATGTTGTTGCAGTAGTTAGAACAAATGGTCTATTAACTGTGATTTGTCCTGCAGCCTTAAGAGCTAAATCATTACCTGATTCGACAGATCCTAATGTTAGACTGCTAATAGTAATTGTTGTGGCTACCAGTGTTTGAACTGTGTAGGTATTGCCTACAAGCACAGCAGTACCTGTGTTACCAGTTGCACCAGTTAAACCTGTGGCACCTGTGGCACCGGCACCTTGGGCACCTGTAGCGCCTTGTGGTCCAGTTGCACCTGTTGCACCTGTAGAACCAAATTGACCCGTAGCACCAGTAGCACCACTACCGGTAGCACCTTGAGGTCCTGTGGCACCTGTGGCACCTGTGGCACCATCGTATCCTGTAGCTCCGGTCGAGCCTGATCCCGTGGCACCTTGAGGTCCTGTGGCACCTGTGGCACCAACTCCAGTGGCACCTGTTGATCCGCTACCTGTAGCACCCTGAGGACCGGTAGCACCGGTTGAACCAAACTGCCCAGTAGCACCTGTAGCACCACTACCTGTGGCACCCTGCGGGCCTGTGGCACCTGTAGCACCGGTAGCACCATCTAAACCTGCCGCGCCAGTTGCACCAGTAGAACCGACACCTGATGGTCCTGTAGCGCCGGCTTGCCCAGTGGCACCTGTAGCACCTTGAGCCGCCGCAGTACCTGGTAAACCTGTAGCACCTCTTGGACCAGTTGCACCTGTAGCACCTGGCACGTTACTAACACCAGTTGCGCCTATAGGACCCGTGGCACCCGTGGCACCATCGCTACCGCTTGCGCCTGTAATGCCTGGCAATCCTTGAGCACCGGTAGATCCAGGTAAACCCTGTGGTCCAGTAGCGCCAGTTGATCCTCTATCACCCGTAGCACCGGGCTGTCCTTGATTACCAGTAGCGCCTGTGGCTCCTCTTAAACCAGTAGCGCCAGTTGAACCTGTTGGTCCAGTTGCTCCTCCAGGATCACCGGCATCACCTTTAGGTCCAGTTGCACCAGTTGCTCCAAATGGTCCAGGACCTCCTGCCGCACCTGTTAAACCGGTAGCACCGGTAGCACCGGGAACATTACTTACACCTGCAGGACCTTGTAAACCTGTAGCACCTGTACCTCCGGTTAAACCTGTAGCACCTGTTGTTCCTTGTGGTCCAGTAGCACCTCCCGGACTACCTGTAGCACCTTGTTGTCCAGTAGCACCAGTAGCACCAGTAGGACCTCCCGAAGGACCAGTAGCACCTATCGGACCAGTAGCACCAGTAGAACCCATTGGGCCCGGATAACCTCTACCAGGAATACCTTGTGGTCCAGTTGCACCAGTAGCGCCTGTCGGGCCACCCGATGGGCCTGTGGCACCTATTGGCCCAGTAGCACCGGTTGGTCCGGTTGCACCTTGGAATGTAGCTAAACCTGAAGGGCCTTGCGGACCAGTGGCACCAGTAGAACCTCTTGGGCCAGTTAATCCGGGTAAGCCAGTAGCACCAGTAGCGCCTGGGTCACCTTGAGGACCAAGTTGTCCAATAGCTCGACCTGCATTAATCAAACCGCCATCGCTTAAACCAATGAATAAGTCTGTACCGACAATTTCTGCTGTAACAACAAATATACCTGTAGCACCTGTAGCACCGCTTGCACCTACTACACCTGCTCCCAGAACATCGTAATAAACTTCAGATGTAGCTGAATTATAATATAATATCTGCGGGCCACCTACAGAGTTTCTTAGAGGTTTTACAAAAAATCCAGAAGTTGATGCGTTTAATACTGTGCCCGATGCATTTAAAATTATAGAATTATTACTCTGTGAAACAGCACCGGCGTTACGACCAATAGCAATAGCATGACTTCCTTGATTGGCCATACCGGCCATTGGTCCGATTGCTATTGCATTTTCACCTTGTGTAAAGTTACCAGCCTGATAACCAATTGCTATTGCCTGTAGTGATTGTGTAGAAGTACCGGCACTATGACCGATAGCAATAGCACGTAGTCCTTGAGCGGCATTACCTGCATTACTACCTATAGCAATAGCATAATTTCCCTGCAGGCTTTGACCGCTGTAATAGCCTACAGCTACAGCTTCATCACCTTGTGTGTTTCGTCCGGCATTTCTACCATAGGCTACAGCACCTGCACCTTGATTATCCTGTGCTGCCGCAATACCAACAGCTACAGCAAAACGTTCTTGATTATTGGATCCTGCAAAGCAACCAATGGCAATACCGTCAAATGACTGATTGTTTTCGCCTGCAGATCTACCAACAGCTACAGAACTATTACCTTGATTATATTTTCCAGCATACGGACCAATAGCCACAGCATAACCGTAGGTTGTTCCCGATGTAATGCCTTGTAATGTTTCTCCAGCCTGTATACCTATCGCTACAGAATAATCACCAGTACCAGTTGATTGAGCATTACGTCCAATGCCGATAGTGGTAGGACCGCTTGCACCTGTTACATTGGCAAGATTGTACCATGTAGTAGTTGTTATCTGTGAAAGTGCAGTTAAAACGCCGCTGGTTGTAACAGCAAGTCCTTGACCTACTATGATACCACCAATGGTGCTGGTTGTTGCTGGGGGTAATACTGTACTCAGCAATTCATTATTAATGTAATTACCAATAACATCAACAGTGACCTGTTTCGTTCCTGGAGGAGTAATGGTATTATCAATGATAGGAATTACCATTGCACCAGTAACGGTGTTAAGTACTGGTAAATTTGTAATCGCGCTCATCTAATTATACACTCCACTAAACCGGGGCCACCGGATTCTAACGCTACTGCAAAAGGTTCACGACCATTTGTTACATTATGTGCCATGCCATCTTTATCTGGGTAAATTAAATCACCTTTATTCACAGCCTTGGATAATCTCACAGGAACTCGTCCTCTTAACGCTATAGCTTGCCCGCCAGCTTCAGAATTCATTAGATATGCTGGCGCAGTACTTATAACACCTATAACATGATCTGTCGAATCTTTGATTTCAGTTACTTCGGCAGATCCGCCTACTTTAACTACAGTTCCAGGTGCGTATTGTTGGTCTGTTAGATATTTTTCAGCTAAGTCAGCATATTGAGCACTGGTTGCCGTGCCTCTAAACACATTGGCATAAAGATCTGCTGATGCATCACGTTGAGCTAAAGTATTTGCTGTTGCAGTAGTTACTCCCGATCCTGTAGGACCAGTAGCTCCTGTGGGACCAGTCGAACCTGTTGCACCAGGAACACCAGTTGCACCAGTTGAACCTGTGGCACCAATAAATCCTGTAGCACCTGTACTACCAGTAGCACCTATATAACCTGTAGCGCCAGTTGAACCTGTAGCGCCAGTATATCCAGTGGCACCAGTTGGGCCGCCTGACGGACCAGTTGCACCAGTTAGGCCTGTAGCACCTGTAGAACCAGTGGATCCAATTTGTCCACCACCGGAACTTATATTAGCATAACCTGCTGTTGCACTATCAAAAGTGATTGTAAGGTTATTTGCATCAGTAAAAGTAATTGTTGGGAAGTTATAAGTTCCTTGCAAACTCTGATGAGAAGTATTGACAACTTCTACCTGCACGTATCTATAACCTAAATTGTGAGCAATAGACCAAGTTGTAGAAGGCGAACTTTGATTGTATGTATACGCACCTACTACGCCAACACTACCAGTTGCTCCCTGATAACCAGTAGCACCAGTGCTACCTTGATAACCTGTGGCGCCTGTAGATCCTGTAGATCCTATATAACCAGTAGCACCAGTGCTACCTTGATAACCTGTGGCACCTGTAGATCCTGTGGCACCTATGAAGCCAGTGGCGCCAGTTGAACCAGTAGCACCGATAGGTCCCGTGGCACCTGTTGAGCCAATTGGTCCTGTGGCACCGGTCGATCCGGTAGAACCGCTGGCACCAATACCAGTAGCACCGGTTGGACCTCCTGATGGTCCTGTAGCACCTATTGGACCAGTAGCACCAGTTGAACCAGTTTGACCTAATTGTCCAGTAGCACCTGTGGAACCGTTAGTTCCATTTTGTCCTGCAGGTCCAGTAGCACCTGTTGCACCTGTAGCACCTGTTGTTCCATCTATACCCTGAGGACCTACTGGACCAGTAGCACCCGTAGATCCAATTGGACCAGTAGCACCGGTAGCACCGCTGGATCCCTGAGCGCCAGTAGCACCTGTAGCACCACTACCTGTAGCACCTTGCGGTCCAGTAGCACCGGTAGAGCCTGTACTACCCCATGCACCAGTGGCACCTGTCGCACCACTGCCAGTTGGGCCTGTTGCACCTTGAGAACCAGTAGCACCGGTAGCACCGATATTGCCTTGCTGTCCTTGAGCGCCAGTAGCACCAGCAGGACCTGTTGCGCCAGTAGCACCTGTGGCTCCTGTGGCTCCTGGACCAGTAGCACCAGTAGATCCGGCCGGTCCTGTTGCACCTGTTGCACCTGTACTTCCAGTGGCTCCTATCGGACCTGTGGCGCCTGTTGAACCACTACCAGTAGCACCTTGGGGACCTGTAGCACCCTGAGAACCAGTTGCACCTGTAGCACCACTACCAGTAGCACCAGTAGATCCCTGGTTACCTTGATTACCAGTAGCACCAGTAGCACCAGTAGCACCGTCGGCTCCTGTTGCACCACTACCAGTAGCACCTTGTTGTCCTGTTGCACCGGTGGCACCCGGCAAACCAAATCCTGTAGCACCAGTTGATCCAAGATTACCTTGTGGACCAGTTGCGCCTGTTGCACCTGTTGCACCTGTAGAACCCGGTGGTCCAAGGTCTGTAACAATAAATTGATTGCCCATTGCCGAATGGAATTGGCAAATGTAGTATAGTGTATTAGGAGCAGACATCGGAACAGTGAAAGTTATTGTTCCTGAGTCAGTTCCGTTATTTGTTACTCCGGTATTATATTGATCACCAGTACCTGTGGTTTGTGCTGTTTTAATCCAGAAAGGGTGTCCAGTAGAACCGATATTGAAATAATATGTATACCCTCTAATTAGATATAAAACAGGATTTCCGACACCGTCAAAAATGTATGCGGCTGAACCACTGTTACTTACGTTTCTTGTTACACCACCTACAAGTCCTGTAGCACCTGTGGCACCTGTAGCACCTGTGGCACCTATTGGTCCTGTGGCACCAGTTGAACCAAATTGACCTGTTGCACCAGTGCTACCTGTTGTTCCTATATATCCAGTTGCGCCGGTAGCACCTGTAGCACCAATAGGTCCTGTAGATCCTGTGCTTCCCTGTAAACCTGTAGCACCAGTAGAACCAGTAGCACCAGTAGCACCACTGCCAGTAGCACCAGTAGCACCAGCACCACCGAATGGTATGCCCGAAGTCCAGTTACCTGTCCCATTTAATTTGTAGTATAATAAACCAGAGTTAGTTGCAAGGAATGTAAATCCGTATGGGCGATCATCATACTGGCTACGTTCATCAAACGGTGTAGGATATGAACCAATAGCATCAATCGTAAATTGAGGACCTTGTGGTCCGGTTGCACCTGTTGAACCTTGTGGTCCGGTTGCACCTGTAGAACCTGTAGCACCTGTGCCGCCGAATTGTGCCGCAGTACCCGGAATACCTTGTGGTCCGGTTGCACCAGTAGGACCAGTTGATCCAGTCGCACCGTCGACACCTGCAGGACCTGTGGCCCCTGTTGCACCAGTAGATCCAGTGCCACCCATCATTGCGGCTGTACCAGGTATGCCTTGTGGACCAGTTGCGCCTGTAGAACCTATCGGACCAGTTGCGCCTGTAGAGCCGGTGGCGCCAGTGCCGCCTGGATTTCCTTGTTCACCTGTAGCACCAGTTGAACCTGTGGCCCCTCGTGGACCAGTCATACCTGTAGCACCAGTACTACCTGTAGGTCCAGTTGATCCTACAGCTAAATCTGGTCTAATATAATCAGCAAGACCAGCCGCAGTTATATAATATGTTGTGGTTGTATCAGCAGCCGGAATGAATAAGCCAGCAACGGAAGTTCCTGTAAACGGTGGTAAATTACTAATGGTACTCATGTTTTATTCTGTAAATAGGTCTTTTCCGTCTTCTGTCTTCAATATCACACCATCTGGACCAGCAATAACATCGATTGGGCGCTGACCATCGACATTGGTAACTGGGAATTTGAGGTATTTATCGACTGAAAAATCAATGGTATTATTGATAATAAGTCTGTCTACTTCAAAGTCTAACAGTTTAAAATCAAACTTACTTAATTCAACTTTCCTTACTACAGCCGCACCATTACCTGGCTTGCAATAACACAACGGAACCGCTTTGATAAACCCAAGAGGAGCTCCTGTAGATTGCTGAATGGTTTTCATAAATCTTGGACGTAGATGTTCATCAACCTTAATCATTCTTCCATAGATAGGAATACTTTCTAATCTACGTCTCCAATTATCGATGCTGGCAATACTAAAGTTTGCAAGATTTTGATTAATAAAGAATTGAATATTATTAGGGCTTTTATTAGCAATCATTTGATCGTCAATAATATCTACATAAACAATATCATAAACGTAATTTCCGTCGTCATCTTTTGCAGGTAATGTTTTAACATTGCCAAAATAGAATCTTTTATTATAGAAATATTCTTGGAAACCTAATACGTATTCTGCAAGGTTTAAAGTCTCTAAGCCGTGTTCTATTATTAATCTTATTTCTTGTTGTAGACCAAATGCAGGATCATTGGGTCTGTATAAAACTTTAGGACTAAAGATGCTGGTGTCTGTTATAAAATCTCTATAGCTTCTTCTCTTATCTCTATACATAAAAGGTTTAACATATAGAGTACTGTATGGTGTTAGCGGGTTATCGCCAATCTTAATTGTAAAGGTTTTGTCTATGGCATTTAAACCATATATGTCTGAAGCCTTTGCAGTGAACGTATATTCTCTATCAATTGTGGCCAAACCACCATCAAGCATAAAATCTAAATCAGTAGGAACTTCGTCGAAACTTGTTATACTGTTGTTGTAAGGGATTTTACCTACAATGCTACCATCTTTTTTAAGTTCATAGCCTGTTGGCAATTCACCATCTATAAATGTATAGATTAATTCTTGTGTTGGATCGTATTTGTTTTCTGCTTTGATAAACAATTCACTTTGATATCCAGTTTTAGCAACACCGATAGTACCGGTGCTAATCCATCTAAGTTCGTTGTCTACACTGCCCTGTAATCTGAGGCTGAACACTCTGTCGTACTTTCTTACTTCAGGAGTACGAGTGTCTTGTCTGACCATTCGAATGGTAAATTTGTAATCTACACTATACGCAGGTATAAACGGAATTTGACCATAAAGGTTACCAGTTTGCGTATCTAATTGAAATCCTTTTGGATGTTCGCTGGGTGATCCTATAAAAAGAATAGTATCCGGCGGAACATCATCTTGCAAATCTACATCATATAGTACATCGTAAGAAGTGGTCGCAGTATTCCACACTCTACGCTCATTGTGTTTAAATTCTAAGGTGCAGTTATCTACATCACCCAATACTTCAGTAATTGTATATGTAGTGGTGCTGGCACCTTCTATATAACTGTCCAATCTAAACTGGTGTCCTACTACTGGTAATGCACTTAGATTTTTAAGTTTTAAAATTGTATCTCCGGCAAGATTATCTGATTGAATATAAAGTGTTTCGCCTGTGACAGGTTCTAAACCTTCAGTGTAGGTAGTATCAGAGTATGCTCTTATTTCCGGATTAACAGAAATCATATCCCATTCGTAGGTTATAGGACCTGCGTCGGGTGTAGGATCATATAATTTGATGGGAATAATTTGATAGTTTGCCGCACGTCTAATACCAAGATTAGCAGGATTTAACCATGTGGGAGAGAATAAAAAGCTGTCACTGGATAGGAACAAATCAGCATCTGCAAATAGGTACGTAGTGTCGCTTCGTAGGCTGTTTGCGTCAACAACGTGAATCTTGAACAAACGTTTTGTGACATTAAATCCATCAGAAGCTGTAACATAGAATTGATATATCTTAGGAATAAATTTAGGTTTGGTGCTGGTGCCCTCTACAACTTCACTGATATCATACGGAAATCCATCGTGGGGTATTCCGTCAAAGCCGACATCGTTCTGTGTTTCGTAGCTCTGTGCAGTCTGTTCTTTTATAGTACCAACAATACGTCCATCATCGGACAATCTTAGACCATTAGGTAATGTTCCATCACCATCTTCTATATAATAGTGCATGGACATACCTTCTTTAAGAGTATTCGGTTCAGCAATTAACTGATAATCTATAATTTGATTATTAATAGCAAAATACTCAAATGCTGTACCTACCTGTAAATAACCTTCGGGCGTAATCCATAAAGGTGCAATAGCACCAATAGTTTTAATTGTAAAAGTTTTATCAGTTATACCATCTGCATTTTTTGCTCGTATAACAAACTTACTGGCTGTATCAGTTGGTATCGCTTCTGCAAAACCAAACACAAAACCTGTTGTATAATTTGTAACAGTAGAAGATGTAGTTTCAACTTGTACCGCTAAACCGTCAGGCAACTTACCTGCTATAACAGAAAAGCTGGTAGCTGTTCCGGTAGCTGTAAAAGGTATTTCTACGGCGGTCCTTTGTGTTATAGTTCCTAAAAAGCCGTTGTATGTTATCCATGTTGGTGCTGCC
>Ga0129333_10007284_pt1 | contig 10451 bp, 12 predicted proteins | sample CPB6_08_DNA_FD_94474 | JGI IMG/M metagenome (GOLD analysis project Ga0129333, IMG submission 94474) | Freshwater to marine salinity gradient microbial communities from Chesapeake Bay, USA - CPBay_Sum_0.6_0.8_DNA | ecosystem: Environmental > Aquatic > Marine > Coastal | place: USA: Chesapeake...
AAATGAAAAATACGGGTACTACGATGTCGGGGGATTGTCCACGCTGGACATCCTCCAAGCAAAACTAAGTGATGATGAGTATCGGGGGTTTCTACTGGGGAACGTATTCAAATATTTGTCACGGCATAAACATAAAAACGGAATAGAGGATATCCAAAAAGCATTTGTATACCTTGATTTATATGAAAAAGAGTATAGAAGAAAAATAGGTTTAGGGGAGTGTGCAGATTGAAAAAGCGTAAACCTCCAGAGTATGGAGCGAACTATATGGAGAAGTTGGTGAAAGACTTGTCAACAAACGATAATTTGAAAGGTACGTATGAGAGTGTAAATTCTCCTGTTACACGGAAAATGTGGTGGGATTTGCCTGAAGATGACAATTTTTTTCAGTATATGTATAAACGTGTGGTGACGAATTCCCAGGAGGATAAAAAGAAGTGGGAGAAAAGCTAAACGTCTCCTTGCCGTATCCTCCAACAGAAAATCACATGCGACAAAACGCCTATCGCTACACGCCAACGGGAAAACGCTACGTTGCACGGACGTTCACCAAAACTGCAAAATCTTGGGTTGAGGATGCAGTGGAGCGGGTGAAAAAAGAGGTAGAAACGGTATCATGGAAGGCGTTGGACTGTAAAACAGTGGTTGAAATGACAGTGTATTTTCCGGATACACGGCGTCGTGATGCATCGAATTTACTGAAAGTTACGCTGGATGTGTTGGAAAAAGGTGGCGTATACGTAAATGACAGATGGGCGTTGCCGTGGGTGAGAGATTTTCACGTTCCGTTGAAACCGTGTGAAGGCTCGGTGGAGCTTGTGATATATGCGAAAGGAGAATGAAGAATGCAATACATGGGTTCAAAACGTCGGATTGCTAAGTATATTTTACCAGTAATGTTAGAAAGAAGATTAGAAGGACAATGTTGGGTCGAGCCGTTTGTAGGAGGGGCAAACTTAATTGATAAAGTAAACGGATGGAGAATAGGAAATGACAACAATTTTTATTTGATAGAATTTTTTAAGGCTATTCAAAGTGGGTGGATACCGCCAGAAGAATGTAGCGCAGAAGAGTTCTACAACATAAAGAGAAACAAGAATAGTTATCCGCCGTATTTGGTGGGATTTATCGGATTTGGTTGTTCATTTGGCGGCGCGTTTATGCGTGGGTATGCTAGAAGTAAAAAAACAAGTAATTATTGCCTTTGCGCAAAAAACAATATTTTGAAACAGAAAGAAAGCATAATAGGCGTTCAATTTCATCACGGCGACTATAAAGACTTGAAATTCCCAAGTAAAAGTTTAATTTATTGTGACCCTCCTTATGAAGGAACAACAAAATACTCTACATCTAAAAGTTTTAATCACAACGAGTTTTGGCAGTGGTGCAGGGATAAAAAAAGTGAAGGGCACACCGTTTTTGTAAGTGAGCACAATGCTCCAGACGACTTTGAGTGTGTAAAAGAAATGGAGTTAACTTGCAACGTCGACGCACGAGCAAAAACAACAAAAAGAATAGAACGTCTGTTTACACTTGCATAGCAATTCATTTTGTGTTAGTATGAGGTATTCGGCTTATAGGGGTGAGGAAATGTCAAGGATATATGAGATGCACGACGATAGCGTCGCCAGCGTGCCTTTGACGATGCAGGGAAAGCGGTATTTACACGTCTACCGCAGTCGCAGGGATAACGTGGGGCAACGGAGTGTATGCGACTGGAACGGGCTAGTGGAGCGGTTAAAAACGCCGTCTGTATCGGCGGAAACGCAAGCGGAGTTTGTTGCGATGGGGCAAGACGAGCAAGGGCGACTAAAAGACGTGGGCGGTTATATTGCAGGCGTTGTTGACGGCTCACGAAACAACAACAACGTCAAGAGTCGATGGCTCGTAGCGTTGGACATCGACGAGGCGACCAGGGATACGGTGGAGCGGGTGGAGCAGACGCTACGAGGGATGCGGTACCTGATCCACTCTACAAGGCGCTCCACGGAGGACGCTCCGCGGTATCGGGTGCTGATACCGCTACTCCATAGCGTACCGCCGAAGCAATGGAATGAGGTTTCGCTGTACATGGAGCAAATGTTACGTAGTGGAGGGGTGACAGGGGTTGACGCAGGTTCGCACAATACAGGAAGGTTTATGTATTTCCCAAGTGTATCGAGTGACCAAACGTATTATTTTGCGTTGCATGATGGTGCAGAGGTGGACGGGGAGGCGATTGTATCCGTTCAGGTGGAGCGTAGGGGCTACGGTGACCCTCGTCGCAAAGTGGGCTACATTGGGGCATTTTGCACGGCGTATAGCATAAGCGAAGCCGTAGCAGAGTTTATCCCCACTGTATACATCCGCAGAGGGGATCGACGATACGAGTACAGCGGGTCAACGAGTGGAACAGCGGGAGTATATGTGTTTGAGGATGACCTCGGCATGTACAGTCACCACGACTCGGATCCGCTACGTGGAAAAGGCGTAAATGCTTACGACATGGTGTTAGTGCATGCGTTCGGCGGCGACAAGCAAAAGATGCATGCGATGTGCGAATCAAACGAACGAGTGATGCAGTCGTTTACGTATGAAGCTGTTAAGGTGGAGCGGGACGATGCGTGGATGCAGACGCTCAAACGCGATGAAGATGGACGCCTTGTGAAAAGCGTTGACAATATAACGAAGATATTATTGAACGATGAAGATATTTGCAACGGTATCAAATATAACGAGTTTCACGAGCGTGTCGACATCGTGGGTAAACTGCCGTGGAAAGCGTCGTCTGACGAGTGGAGCGATGAGGATCAGTTACGACTTATAGGATGGTTGGAACGCAAATACAGCATTTATGCAAAGGAAAAAACGGAAGTTTCTTTGGCGGAATTTTTTGGTGAAAAGCGTTACAATCCGCTGATTGAATACCTTGACAAAACAAACGTTGTTTGGGATGGTGTGAGGCGTGCGGAGGAGATACTAGTACATTACCTTGGGGCAGAGGATACGCCTTACACAAGGGCGTGTACACGCATCATGTTGCTTGGTGCTGTTTACAGGGCGTATCATCCAGGGTGCAAGTTTGACTATGTGGTGTGCTTACTTTCTCGGCAAGGAGCAGGGAAGAGCACGCTACTCAATAAGTTGGGAGGAGCGTACTACTCTGATAGCATCGGTACCATGGAGGGCATAGAGGCATATGAGGCGTTGCGTGGTGTGTGGATAGCAGAGGTGGCGGAGCTATCGGCAAAAAGAAAGAGTACGACGGAAGCGGTGAAAAAGTTCATCACATCTCAAGTCGACAGGTATCGCCCGAAATACGGTCGAATCGTGAAAAGCTTTCCAAGACGCAACATTTTTGTTGCTACCACCAACGACGCTTACATGTTGAACGATGCAACAGGGGGAAGGCGCTTTCTCCCCGTAGAGTGCCAAGGGATCGCCGCAGGAGACGTTCACACGATGGATGATGCTATCGTGGAGCAAATATGGGGTGAAGTCGTATCATGGTATAAAGCAGGCGAGAAATGCGTTTTATCGAAAGATATGGAGGATGCAGCGGAGGGGATACGAGAGCATCACACGGACGTGGGGATGATAACGGAAACAGTGCTGGCGTTTCTGGATAAGCCGATTACTGATAATTGGTATAAATTGTCACTACATGAGCGACAGGAGAAGATGGGGAAAGCGTGTGGTATGTGCACGCATCTACGCAAGTTTATTTCCATGCGTGAGATATGGAAGGAAGCATTGGAGGGAGATGGGGAAACGCCAAGTTATGATGTGCGTAGGGAGATTAATACGGCGATGAGTTTTCTTAGGGCGAGGGGTTGGACTCGTGCTACACACCGCCTCGGGAGGAACTATGGGGATAAGCCTGTAACAGGATTGAAGCGACCTGAATAGCGGTGCAAACAGAAGCTACAACGCCTCTGCAAGAGAGTCGATTGTAGCTTTTTGTAGTCTTGTAGCCGTGTAGTCTGCAACTTTCATACTTTCTAAAATGCTTTTGTGCTTGCTTGCTGTAACGCAATATTTTTTTACATTTATTTATATATATTTCAGACTACAAGACTACAATATATATATATATATATAAAAAGAGTAGTATATATATAACTTTTCAACCTTAAAGCTGTTGTAGCTTTTTTGTAGTCTGAGTGTAGCTTTGTAGCCTGAAAGCTACAATTTTTTTTTGCTTTACCCCTTGCAACCGCCAAAAACATATGATATCATAATATCAAATGCAGAAAAGAGGTGCACGAGATGCAACGCTTTACACCGCACGACTACCAAACCGCAGCGATCAATCTCGTTATACGAAAACCCAACTTAGCTTTGTTCTTAGAGATGGGATTAGGCAAGACGGTGATCACCCTATCCGCTATCGCAGAGATGAAGCGCAGGGGCACGATAACCAAACCAACGCTTATCATCGCCCCGCTCCAAGTCGCACGCCACACATGGGCAACAGAGGCAGCAAAATGGGAACATACATCACACTTGCGTGTCGCATGCGTCGTGGGGCGCAAAGTGGAGCGGGAAAAGGCGTTACGCTCTAATGCCGATATTTACGTTGTAAATCGGGAGAACGCAAAGTGGTTGATGGATTATGCCTTTGAGATACAAAGCAACGGTGAAAAACGTATGCAATTCGATATGCTGGTGATTGACGAGCTGAGCGGTTACAAGTCGTCCACCACGACAGCACGTTTTAAGCCGTTGAAAGCGTATCGCCACAATTTCAAACGCATCGTCGGACTCACTGGAACGCCTTCACCGAACGGCTTGGCGGAGCTGTGGTCGCAAATGTATATCATTGATGGTGGAGAGACGCTGTATAGCAACGAATATAGATTTATGAACGAATTTTTCATCGTCAACCGTGACAATGGTTTCCCGATAGTGACACAAAAGAAGATCGCAGAAACGGAAATACCCAAACGCATCGAAAAGAATGCTTTTTCTTTGAAAGCGTCGGATTATCTCAACCTTCCGAAACGCATTGACCTGTTTCACACGGCATCGCCCACGCCATCGGAAGCCAAGGCGATGAAGGAAAAACTGAAAGAATACTTGTCCAAAATGCGTGAAACTGGGCAAGATGATTTGAGTATGTTCACCAAGGCAATGCAGGTAGCAAACGGAGCGATCTACGACGCAGACAAAGCCGTCCACATCCTGAGCGATGTAAAGCTATCCGTGATGGAGGAGCTTGTAGAATCGGCGAAAAGCCCGTGCATCGTCTTCTACACGTTCAAACACGATGCAGACCGCATTAAACGCAAGTTTGGCGACAAGTGCAGAGAGTTAAAAACGCCTCAGGACATCATCGACTGGAACAATGGCGAAATAGAAATTTTTCTGTTACACCCTGCATCGGCAGGGCACGGACTCAACCTGCAAGCAGGAGGACACACGATTATATGGTTCGGCTTGACGTATAGCTTGGAGCTATACCAACAGGCAAATGCGCGGCTACACCGCCAAGGGCAGACTAAGCCCGTCACAATCAACCACATAATCGCAGAGAACAGTATCGACGGTATTGTGATTGAGTCTTTACAACGCAAGGGAGAAACGCAGGACTCACTTATGAAAAGCGTAAAGATGAACATTGAAAAACTGTTGCTATAAAAAAATTTCAAAAAAAGTTGATTTCACTGTTGACGGTTACGATATCATATGATATACTGTTCTTAGATGGTTGAGCGACAACCATACTAAACCAAAAGGCGGATGATTAAGATGAACGAGTTAAAAGTGATTATGGATTGCGAAAACGGCTGGAAAGACTTGGGATTCATGGGTACAAGTTTCGACAACAAACACATCGAGTACTATTACAAAAACGAAAAGCTCGGTGCAGAGTGCACAGTGTCGTTCCCACAGTCAGACGACTGCGACGTGTACACAAGATACACGCCAAGCGATGCAGTAAAATACGAAATTTTTGAAAACGAAGAATAAGCCCATCAGGGTTTTTTTTTGTTTTGACATTATCATGTTTTGCGTTTACAATGGTATCATAGGGAGGGCGGAAACTATGGTGATGGGGAGACCAAAAAAAACTATTGATTTGGTGGAGCTAAAAAAGCTGTGCGAAATGCAGTGCACAGCGCATGAGATATGCGGTTTTTTTGGTATTCACGAAGAAACGTTGAATCGCATTGTAAAAGACGAGTATGGGATAACTTTCCCAGAGTACTTTGAGCAAAGCCGATGCACGGGAAAAGCGGCGTTGCGCCGAAGGCAGTTTCAGACGGCAATGGACGGAAATCCAACCATGCTTATATGGCTCGGCAAGAACTGGCTGGGGCAGGTCGACAAGCAGGAGATCACACAACACAGCGATACAGTCGTCAAGGTGAAGATAACGGATACGGACAATGATTGAGTATGAGATTACAGCTAGGCGGTTTAACCGTGCGTATCTCCCGTATCTCAATGACGACACGCAAACGCAAATATTTTTCGGCGGTTCATCTAGTGGAAAAAGTTTCTTTCTCGCACAACGGTGTATCATTGACGTTGTCTCTTTTCGGCGTAACTATCTCGTTTGTCGTAAAACTGCACGGACGATAAAGAAGTCGCTGTTTAACGAGCTGTGCAAAGCTATCGTTGCTTTCAAAATGGAACGCCTTTTCACCATTAACAAAACGGATCTCACTTTCACCTGCATCAATGGAGCACAAATACTATCCGCAGGGCTTGACGATACGGAAAAGGTGAAGTCAATCACCCCGACGCAGGGCGTGCTCACCGATATATGGATCGAGGAGGCGACCGAAACGGAGTATAACGACGTGATGCAACTACGCAAGCGTTTACGTGGAGAAAGCGCATCGCCGAAAAGGTTGATACTTTCGTTTAATCCGATATATCAGACTCACTGGCTATACAAAGAGTATTTTACACACTACACGGAATCACCGTATCGGCGTGATGATTTACTTATACTCAAAACAACGTACAAGGATAATGACTTTCTCACCGACCAAGACCGCTACACGATGGAGAACGAGAAGGATAGCTACTTCTACAACGTGTATACATTGGGAAACTGGGGCACGCTTGGCAAGACAATCTACACAAATTATAAAGTAGAACATTTCGATACTAGCACATTCGATAACATATACAACGGACTAGACTTCGGTTTCGCATCAGATCCCACGGCGTATATACGGATGCACTACGACAAGCGCAACAAGAGAATCTATGTATTCGATGAATTCATGGAGTTAGAGATGATGAACGACGCAATCGCTACACGCCTTCACTCCATCATCAATACCGAATACATCACTTGCGACAGCGCAGAGCCTAAGAGTATAAGGGAGTTGCAGACGCTAGGCATCCGTGCTAAGCCCGCAAAGAAAGGCAAGGACTCAATAAACTTTGGTATCCAATGGATAAAAAGACACGAGGTTATCATACACCCATCATGCGTAAACTTTATCCGTGAGATACAGCTGTATCAGTATGCAACTGACAAAAACGGCATCTACATTGCTAAGCCCGTTGACAAAGATAACCATTTACTGGATGCTATGAGATATGCGCTAGAAGAGTGCTTTACGGATGAAACAGCGATATATTTCTAGTAGGAGGTGACATGATGGCGTTTTGGGATAAATTCAAGAAGAAGCAAAAATATCGCTATGTTTCAGAGGGTAGCTATGGGCAAGCATACTGGGCAACGCAGAAAGACAAGCAATTCATCACCGAAGCATATAACAAAGTCGTCTGGGTATACAGTTGCGTCATGCAGATATCGTCTGCAACGTCATCGGTACCGTGGTTGCTATACCGAAAAGGGCGTGGCGGGAGAAACATTGAGATTGAGCAACACCCGATACTGGATTTGCTGAATAACAAGGTAAATGCATTCATGTCATCACGTGATTTTATTGATTTATGGGCAACGTATCTAGCGTTGGAAGGAAAATTTTACGCCGAATACGTAAATCCATCGATGCCCACGCAAATAGTGCCGTTGTATCCGCACTACATGAAGCCTATCCCATCAAAAGAAGAGTTTGTATCGGGGTACAAGTATGATAACTACAGCACGATATATTACGATAAGGAAGAGGTATTGTGGAGTAAATTCAGTGATCCGCTAGACATCTACGAAGGATTATCACCGATACGAGCACTAAGTCGTACCATTGATACAGAGAATGAAGCGGTGAACTGGAACAAAAACACGTTGCAAAACAGCGGTGTTCCTGCTGGCGTGTTCACAGTGCAGAATCCGTCTCCAGAGCTAATCGACAATTTACGTGACGAGTGGAAGAGGAGATACGGTGGAGGGAACAACGCAAGAATTCCGCTAGTCCTCAATGCAGACCGTGCAACATATCAACCTATCGGTCTGACTAGCATCGACATGGACTTTCTGAATCAACGGAAACTCAATCGCACAGAGATATGTTCTGCTTTCGGCGTTCCATCGCAACTCGTGGGCGACCCCGAGGGGCAAACGTATAGCAATTTCGGCGAAGCGGTGAAAAGCTTTTGGGAAAATACGGTTATCCCCCGATACTTGGAACACATGAAGCAAAAGCTACAAAGCGACCTACTCCCGAGATACGCCGATAATCTCGTACTCGTGTATGACCTCTCAAAGATACAGGCGTTGAAAGAATCTCAAGATGCACTCACCAAGCGTACCGTTGACTTGTGGAAAAGCGGATTAATCAAGCGCAATGAGGCGAGGTTTGCCTTAGATTATGAAGAGGTGCAGGACGGAGACGTGTTTTTCAACGATTTAGGCTTTACAACTGAACAAACGTTACCAAGTGAAGGCGAATCTAAAAGCCTTGACGCAAAAAAAAACTTTTCAAGCAGTTTGAGCGACAGCGAAATCCATTTTATGATAGAGTAACGAAAGACATCGCAGACGCTTTCAATGAACAGCGCAAGAAAATCATCAACGCCACGTACAACAAAGATAATTTTAACAATGAAGTGTTGCAAATCATCGAAGATGACAAAGAACGCTTTGTTAAGCTGTTTCAAAAGGTGTACAGGGATATCATCCGCCACTTTGGTGCAAGGACGTATCAAGATATTCAATCGCAAGTTAAATCAACAGGAGCAAGCGAAACAAAAGCGTTCGACTTCACCACCGATGACATCTTAAAGTACATCACCGAAACGTCCGCTGAAAAAGTCGTGCTAATCACCGAAACAACGAAGAACGACATTAAGAATATCATCATTGATTCCATGGCAGAGGGTGCGAGTATCCTCACGATGACGGAATCACTGGATAAACTTTACCTCGATAAAATCATCCCGAATCGCAGTCGCACGATTGCACGTACAGAGGTGGTGAGCGCATCTAACTTTGGCTCACTGGCAGGAGCGCAACAGACAACGCCCAAGTTACGGAAGGTATGGATCCCAACATTCGATGACAGCACACGTGACTCTCACAGAGCCATGGCGAATCATCCTGCAATTAAGCTAAACGAGTCATTCGATGTCAATGGTTCACGTGGCAAATATCCTGCTGACTTCTCTTTGCCCGCAAAGGAAAGCATAAACTGCCGATGCGCCGTGGGATACGAGTACGCAGAAGAGAAACAAGGAGGTGAAGCATAATGCCGTTGCCACGACCGATACAAGCCGAAGAAGAGGAATCATTCTTGACACGGTGTATGGCGGATAAAGTGATGATTGAGGAATTCCCCAAACTGGAGCAACGTTTCGCCGTGTGCAAAATACAGTGGGATGCAGTGGAGGACGAGGAAGAAGACGATGAGGACGAGGAAGACGGGGAAGATGCGCTGAAAAAGCTCGTTGCGTTTCTAGAACGATACAAAGGAGGATGAAACATGGATTTCAAAGCGGTTAAGTTTGAAACAAAGGCGATTAGTGATGATATATTCGAAGGATATGCATCGTTTTTTAACAATATTGATGCCTACGATGATATCATCGAAAAAGGTGCTTTCCGTAAAACTATTTCAGAGAATCGCTCAAGAATCAAGGTGTTATGGCAACATGATGCCAACGAGCCTATCGGGCTACCCATCGACATGACAGAGGACGATAACGGTTTGTATGTCAAGGCTAAAATCAGTATGACGGATACAGGAAAAAAAGCGATGACGCTAATCAAAGACGGCGTTATCACTGAAATGTCAATCGGGTACGACGTGGTGAAAGACGATTATAAGATGTTAGGTACCAAGCGTGTACGCCTGTTGAAGGAAGTCAAGCTATGGGAGTTTTCCCCAGTTACTTTCGCTGCAAACGAAAAAGCAAAGATTATGAAGATGAGGGGCTTGCTAGAGTCCGTAAAAGCTGATAAGATGGACACGGCAATAAGCTTAATTCGTTCACTTGGTGCACAGCCGTCACAAGACACTGACGACATCGAGCCGAGCATAGTGCTTGACATGATAAAAAAATTGAGAGGGTGACACAAAGTGAACATCAACGAAATTCAAAAA
>Ga0129333_10007287_pt1 | contig 10448 bp, 17 predicted proteins | sample CPB6_08_DNA_FD_94474 | JGI IMG/M metagenome (GOLD analysis project Ga0129333, IMG submission 94474) | Freshwater to marine salinity gradient microbial communities from Chesapeake Bay, USA - CPBay_Sum_0.6_0.8_DNA | ecosystem: Environmental > Aquatic > Marine > Coastal | place: USA: Chesapeake...
ATGCTAGCCTGTTAGGGCACGGTTGCAAGTCAGAAGACAATCTCTGGCCATGCGAGAAGAGCGCCCAGGCCGCCATTGATGATCTAGTCGAAGTCGGCTTCAGTCGCGACGGATTGCGCGTTGCCGAGATCTGCTGACCCTCCCCGCCCCGGCCGACCAGCCGGGGCTCAGCCCACAACCCGCCCATCCCCCCCCCTTCCATGGAACCAACCCTGCCTACGATCCATCTCAACGGCACTGGGGCCGCCACCCTGGAGGCCGAATATCAAGCGGTCCGACTGACCGCCGCTGCCGCTGCCGACAAGCTGGCGGCTGCCACGCTCAACCTGCGGGATTTCTACCCTCAGGAACCCGGCAACTGGGAGAAGGCCAGGGCCGAGCGAGCCGAGATGCTCAAGCCCCTGGAAGCGGTCGAGGCCTATGCCGAGGCCTGGGAGGCCCATGCCGCCGAACAGCGGCGCATCCGGGAGGGGCGGTGATGACCCAATACACCATGCCGCTTGCACTGCGGCGGTTCGCGGACTTTCTGGCCGCCAACCCATCACCTACAGAGGTGGTGGCAGGCAAGAGTTACGCGGTACCCTGCGCGCTGATGCCGCCCAATTGCACATGGCAAGGGCTGAAGCGGGTGCCTCTTCTGGGAACCGTGCATGAAGATCGTGATGTGATCGGTTTTCGGGCTTGGCATATTCACGTTGATACCAGATTCTTGAAGGATCATCGTTATTGCAATTATCTTTTGCTTGCGAGGCCGTTATCACTTACTGCTAACTGGCCCCACGACTTAGACAGTCTTGATCCATTGGCGGACGCTGAGCTTGCCGTGAGGCGTTGTCTCGCTCGCCGATCCGAGCCACCCGAGTGGCCGCCAGGCGTTGCGCGATGGAAGTCAGTCCTCGAGGATCTCTACGCCGATGCCAGCGCTGCATGTGGCGTCTGCCCCCATCGCCAGATCCCGCTTACCGCCGGCAGGCAGATGGGCGATGGTGTGCGGCAATGCCCTGGCCATGGCCTCTGTTGGGACCGCGAGGGCCGCCTGGTGCGGCAAGAGGTGACGGCATGAACAGCAGCCACCCCCATACCGTTATCCTGTGTGCTACTGTGAGTGAGTCGGGGGGAGACCCGCGGCATCCATCGCACCTAGACAAATGAATCACACCGCACAGGCCCTGATGGCAATCAGGCTTCTGCAATCCCTCCCGAACTGGGACCGGATCAGCACCGTCTATGGGGACATAGACGGGCACCTAGCTGATCTGGCGTCAGATCTGGAGGGAAACGCCTGGGGGGATCTGATCGTCACTGATGACCAGCTGGCAGCAGTCCGAGCTGATCAACAGTGGATTGATCGGGTCATCTCAGAAGCCGCCACCGCCTGAGGCATCGCCCCGGTCCACCGCCGGGGCTTTTTTGTGTCTGTATGTGAACTGGCCGCTTCGATCCGTTGTCACCGTCAGGCTATGCGCTACTGTATGGGAACCGGGGGCGGAGACGTCCCCACCATCCCATCCCACTAGCCATGATCGTTAGCAAGTCACAAATCAGCGGCCATCTTCTGCTCGCCCCCAGCGGTAAGCATATCGTTTGTTTTACAGACGCTGGGAATCATCAAATGCTGATGCAGCACTACAAGGCTGTTGACAACGGCTGGGAATTTTACGCCGGTGGGTACAACTGGATTGGTCGTGCCCGTGACTATTACGCTGGCCTTCAATCAAAAGGCTACCGCAAGCCTTGATCCTCTCCCCCCCCCCCGCCCCGGCCGACCAGCCGGGGCTTTATTGTTTCTATGCCGAGTCGGCCTATCCGTGAGGGTGGCGCCGTGACCAGTTGATGGGCTGGCCTGAAACGGTATCGAAGGCTCGGCACCAACCCTGCGCGCCATCGTCTGCCCTTAGGCAGCGATGGCCTTACGGACCTTGTAGCGGCTGATCCGCAGCTGGGAGGCAATGGCGCGTTGATTGTGGCCGGCCTGATGCAGGCGCCTGATGCGCGCTGTCTGTGGCTCGATGACCCAGGTGATCACTGCCAGGAGGATGAACAGGGGGCAGAGGATCCAGAAGATGAGGCAGGAGATGGAGGCCATGGGAATGCTGATGCCGGGGGGCTTACTGCTGCCTCGCCCCGGCTGCGCACACCATAGCAGGGTTCCTTAGAAGGTGCTATGGTTGGCGGGTTCCCTGATCTGGTCATGCTTCCATTGATCAATCCGCCCCCGCCCGATTCGGAATGCTGGCGGCTTCAGCATGCTGCGCAGGCCGCCTATTCGATCGCCCTCTGCCAGCTCCAGGAGGACGTAGCCGGCCGAGAGTCCCAGGCCATTGATGACTGCCTCATGCTCGCCAGCGGCCATGGGTTCGCGTGGCATTCCCGACCCCTCTACGACGACCTGGTTGAGGTGACCATGCGCCACCGGGATGGCGCGCGCGAAACCGCTACAGGAAGGGCTGAGCTGTCCCTGATCCTCGGCCTGCTGGGGCTGACTGCATTGCAGATGGATCGCCGGGAGTTGCTGCCCCCCGTGCCCCCGGCCCCTGCGTCCCCTGCTCCAAAGCCTGCCTCGGCCCCCCCGGCCCCTGCTCCAGAGCCGGCCCCACCTGCCCCGGCATGCCCGGCCCCCGTGGCCCCCTCGGCCCCTGCGGCTTCGGCATGTCCGGCCCCTGTGGCCCCGGCCCCCTCGGCCCCTGCTGACCCCGTGGCCCCTGCTCCACAGCCCGACGCCGACGACTCCGCCAGGGATCGCCTGGATCCCCTGTCAGACGATGAGCGCGCCACATGCGTCAGCATGATCAAGGCGATGGCTGCAGAACAGCGCCGCCAGTTCACCATCGCCTTTAGGCATGCCTTCGAGGTTCCCGCCTCAGAGAAGGCCATCGCGCCATTGTTCCAGCAGTTCCAGCATTTGGCCTTCATCGACCGATTCACGATCGAAGCCGCTGGTGGGGTCGCACCATGAACCGTCAGCAACAGGCGCAGGCCATGGCGCAGGCCCTGGCCTTACTCGAGGCCGTCGCTAACGCCAACCAGGTGGAGCTCCAGGAGCGCATCACCGCCTGCCAGCAGTCGATTCCCATAACCAGCCGAGGTCAATGGATCGGCCGTGCCATCGGCTGCTCACGTCGCGTCGACACCCTGGAGCGGATCTGCTCTGAGCTGGCGGCCATGATCAATCAGCCCCCACCGCCAGCCATTGCGGAGCGGATCGCAGCATGACCCGATCGAATCCCCGCGAACCGTTCAACCCCTACGGCACCGAACCTGCCACAGAGCGGCCCCTCTATATCACCGTCATGCTCAGGCCTGACGCTGCGGCCGCTGTCCTCGAGGTGATGAAGCAACACAGCCTTAGTAAGAGCGGTGCTGTACATCATCTGGTCCGCCTCGGTGCGGGCCTTCCCCCCCTGCCACCCATTAGCACAAGCTCAACCAATGGCCGCTGAGATTCTCTACACCCCCCAGGCTGAAGCCCGCTGGGTCAATCTGATCAACCCTCGCCCGCAGCTGGACACATCGAAACCGCCGGCATGGTCCTGTGATCTGCTGATCGACAGCACCAAGCCGGAGCATGCCGCATTCATGCAGCGCCTCGAAGCCGCCTTCATCGAAGCGCACGGCACTAAGAAACGGCGCAGTGATAAGGGGCAACCCTGGAAACCAGACAAGGAGAATCCTCAGATTGTTGTGGTGAAGTTCAAGAGTCAGCAATTCACCCGACGCGATGGCACCCTCGCCCCCGGTCCTCAGATCATTGATGCCAGGCGGCAGCCATGGGATGGGGCTGCTATCGGTAATGGCTCAGTTCTCCGGCTGTCGTTCATCGTCTACCCATGGGAGCGGCCAGAAGGGGTAGGGATCAGTCTTCAGCCACGTGCTGCGCAGGTTGTCGAGTTCGTGCCTTATCAGCAGGCGGATCCTACAGAGGCCTTCGGCGAAGTCCCCGGCGGTTTCGTTGTTGGTGCTGCATCTGGCTATACCGACGAATTCGCCGAGGATATGCCATTCTGATGCCGTACTACATCCGCATTGCAGTTACCCTCCTGATGGTCGTGGCGGCACTAGCGCTTGCCCTGCAGAGCGTTACAGCAATCAGCCCCCTTGCCTGGCTATTAGCCGTCGGCACAATCTTCATGTTGCCAACTGGGGGCAGCGATGGCGAGGGGTGATGATCTCGTTACCTATTGGCTGAACCAGGCCGGTAGGACTCCGATGCTGACCGCCGCGGAGGAGCTGCACCTAGGCACCATGGTGCAGGCATGGCAGACCCATGCAGACGGACCAGAGCAGGCCCCGGCAGGAGTAATCCGCCGGGGCCGCCGGGCACGGGATCGAATCGTAACCGCCAACCTGCGATTAGTTGCATCATTGGCTAAGCGGATGCGCGCGCAATCGCACCGCAACCTAACAGATGATGACATGCCCGACCTATTGCAAGGTGGGAGTATGGGGCTAGTCAGAGCGGCGGAACTATTCGACCCGACAAGAGGATATAAGTTCTCTACGTTCGCCTATTGGTGGATCCGCCAGGGGATGGTACGGCACATGATCGAACAGAGCCGGCCTATCTATATCCCCGATAAGATGGGGCAGAAACTGTGCAAGACCGGCAGAGCAATCGAGCGGCTAACAGCGAACCTCGGCCGTCATCCAACGACAGCCGAGGTAGCAGCCGACCTAGATATAGATTCATACCAGCTGCATGAACTGATACGGGTTGCAGCGGTGCCGGTATCGCTAGACGGTCCGGCCGCTATCGGTGGTGACACCAGCGACGGGAAGCTGCTGGACTTGATTGCATCACCAGCAGGGAATCCTGATACAGAGGAGCAACTAGAACTAGAGCGACGGCTGAAGATCCTCCCGCCAGTGGTTGCTAGTATTATCAGGGACTACCACGGGGTCGGTACGTTGCGAGTGCCGATGAAGAAACTAGCGGAAAAGCATAAGATCACAATCCCACGAATCAAGAAGATTATTGATGATGCAGAAGTACGCCTTAGAAACTGTCTCTCGCAGGATGCCTTATGTTCGGATTGATTATGCTCGCCCTTGCGTTACTGGTGATCCCTGCCGCTATGGCCAACCGTCAGCGGATGGCCGCTGATCTGCAACGCCTGGAGGCGATTGAAGGGGAGATGCTCGATAGGCACACCCAACGATCAGCCATTGCCGCCGGTGATACGACGTAGAAGCTCCGCTGCCCATTGCCTATGGCGGTCCGGCCTGGACATCAGTAGCCGGATCTCCAAGGCATGGCAGCGGCCCATCGCCTGCCTGAACAGGTGGTCGGTCGTGATCGACTGGCACAGCGCTGTATCCAGCCTGGCCTCCAGTTCCTCCCTGCTGAGATGGGGTATCGCCCGCCGTGCTGCCTCGAGCGCTAGTGACCGTTCGGCGGTCAGAGTGGGATTCAACTGCCAGCCGTCATCCATGAATCTATCGCCATACGTCGACCATTCTGCAGCGCCTGACCAGCTGACGGTAGTGGACCACCCAGACCTAGGCGGATGCTGGCAGATCTGCTCTGGAGGGGTCTGCCTACAGGACTGCTGCGGACACGCCATCATGGAGCGTTACCGCGCGCTGCGGATCAGCCAGGGCCGGCCGGTGCCGGCCCCGCGATAGAACCACCCACAGCCCCGGTCAGCTGAACAGCCACGCCCATCCACTGTTGGGCCCCTCCACCAGCCACCGTGGGTTGAGGTTCCGGTAGCTGTAGCTCAACCGCCGGCCGGCATCACCGCCCTGCCGTACCCATCCGCCGTTCTGTAGGTCTAGCTCGCCATAGGGGTCATTCACAACCCAGCCGGCTGCATTGAACCCATAGGCGGCGATCCAGTGGCCGCCTCCTGTGGCGGCCGATGCTGGCCCGTGATGCAGGATCCCGATAGCAGCAGGCAGGCCGGATCGGATCTCAGCCTGGAGCTGCTGCACTGAACAGCTCTGAACGAACCGGGCCCTTACGCCCATGCTCGCCAGCGCCTGCTGATGCGCGGCCTGGCTGGTGGTATCCCCGAAGCGCTGCACTACCCGCAGGTAGTCCACATCATCGCGGATGCCGTCGACGCCTAGATATGCCAGGCACATAGCAATCGAGGATGTCTGACACTGACGCCAGCCCTGGGGGCCGTTGTCGAGCTGCGGAAACCAGGGGAACCCAGAGAGGGGATTAGTCGGCCGTATGCCTCGGGCAGGCTGATCAGGCTGCCTGCCGTCCTGACTCCATGTGACGAACCACGGGCGATCCCGACGCATTGCGGCATCATAGCCATTGTCTTTCAGGTCGCCCTCCAGTTCACTGATTGCGGCCTGCTGGTGTGGCAGTGCCCGGTAGTACCTGAAGATCTGCTCTAGTGTGATCGGCGCAGGATTAGCCATAGTCAGAAGTGGGAGATCAGAGAGACTGAAACATCGAACAACCCACCAGCCAGGCGGGTCTCAGAGATGGGACTGCTGTAGCGGTAGGACATGCCCTGTAGCACTACATCGTATAGGCTGGCGTGCATCCGCCAGACCTCAGCTGGAATCATGAAAGGCAGCGTGCTGCCTCGCTGGCCGATGTAATGATTGCGGATTAACTGCAACTGAGAAGCAGTCAACCCCCGGAACGACAGAGATAAGGGGACGCCAGCTGCATGAACGGAATGCAGGAATTGCACCGTGTCGCCATTCTGCCCGGTGGCATCGGTGACCAGATGCGAACCTAGGTCATACGATCTAGCGATCGGTTCCAGGGTGGGGAAGGTGGCCATCAGATGGGGGAGGGTAGGGGGATCTCCCAGGTTGACGTAGCTACGCCTAGTGTGCCGTTGCTTGACACGACATCTTCGCCGTTATCAATGACAAGGACCAATTCATCGGCAGATGCAGCGCCGCCGCGGTTGCGATATACGACCATCTTGCGGGCTGTAATGGTGGATGATGTCCAGCTTATGGCCGGGATTGTTAGGATTGCTTTGTTGGTTGTATTGTTGACACTAAAGCTCGGGACAATAGCTTTGCCGCCTGCTGTGTATCCGGTGCCGGTTACCTCGTTAGTGATCTGATTGCGCTTCGTGTGAAGCCTGCTCTCAGCATAGGCTGAGGTGGTCAGCATCGCGTAGTAGGTGTGAGCTGTGGTGCAGTTACCTGCCCACACATCAGCGATGTAGGAATTGTAAACAAGGGAGGCCATGGAATTAAGGCGAGTGATCAGGCGTCGCCGAATTCAACCGGGGGAGGGTTGAAGGTGGCGAGATAGCGGGCACGGTTCAGTGTAAACCGAACCTCGGCATAATCGCCGAAACCATAATCTGCACCATTGTAACCAATAGTGAGACCGCGATTCGCTGAACCCCATGCAGGCTGCGCCATTGAATGGACAAGGACCCCATTAAAGAATACGCGTACCGTAGTACCGTCACCGCATACGGCAACATGCGTATAGACTCCAGGCGTGAAGGCTTCTGTTGTGTAGTTCTGCACTGCCCAGTTGGTTAGATCGGCGTTGCCTATTGCGTATTTAAGATATGTCGCCTCTGCATCCAGTCTGAAAGGCGATATCCCGGACTGTGCGCCACCACCGCCGGCGAACGCTTTACAGTTCATGATGGGGTAAATCTGCGAGCTGCCAGGGATTGGCGGGTCTTGACTCCGCCGATAGAACAACTCAGCAGTGAAGGCCTTACCCCCTATATCCATCAATGGCGAAGCAGTTACTACGATGTAACCGCCTGGTGGGGTTGGCGAGAACCAGACCGCCCCATCGAGATAAAGCGAACCTCCAGAGAACTTAGGATAATCATGCCGGATTACTGCATCACCGTAACCCGTAACGGTTAGGTTATTCGTGCTCAGGTCTGTGAATGTTGTGGACCCCGCCGGTTCGCGGAACTTCAGCAGTAGGGATACATCATCGAAATAAGGATCCGGCTGCACTCGATACAGCACGCTTGCCGCTGATCTGAATGTAATGCCAGCACCGAACGCATAGAATCCCAACATGCTGCCGGGCTGTAGGCTGCTTGCTGGGTTGATCCAGTTAACACCCTTGATCTCTGCAACCTGAATAGGCACCATCCTAAACTGACATTCAATGTCGAAGAAGTCGACATATTGATCAGTTACCTTAGGCGGGCTGGCCCACTGCCAGGCATACCCTGCTGGTGTTAGATCAGCGGCCAGAGTGGTAGCAGCGAACGTCCATGAATCGAAGCCGCTCCGATGGCCGCGGTAGTGGCTGACCACCTGCAGATACTCTGCCTCCGTCAGACCGACGAATGGCAGGCTGAGCCCGCGGCCGATCTCTGCCGACCCATGGCGGATGATCGACCGCTGGCCGTCCATCGCCTGGTGTGTACTGGTTGGCCAGTCGCCGTAGGTGGTGACCTGATCAGCAGGCTGTAGCGGGGGGAACTGGCTACTCATGGTGTCGGGATTGTCAGCACCTGCCCCGGCAGGATGAGATCAGGATCGCTGCCGATGGTGCCGGTATTGGCAGCGTAGATGGGGCCGAACCTGGAGCCGGCTCCATAGAACCGCTCGGCGATGCTCCACAGCGTGTCTCCAGGCTGCACCGTGTAGGTCGTTGGATAGGTGGTGCCAGGCAGTGCCCCGGCCGGAGCACATCCTGAGACAGGCCCCTCCGGCTCCAGGCTGGCTAGAACCGTATTGGCCGCCAGGAAGTCGATCGATGCCTGCTGGCCATTGATGTCTACATAGTCGATCTTGAATGAAGGTGCCGTCCCTGGTGGTGATGACGGCGAGAACGGCGGGCCGTTGTATTCGGGATATAGCGGGTTGAGGTTCGTAACGACCGGCACAGTGCCGGCCTTGGCATCGAACGTCGTGCCGAACTGAGTCCCGCCGGTGCCGCCGTATGCCCCCCACTCGAACCAGTAGAAAAAGGACCAGCGCGTGCCGGTATATCCGAGGGGGCAGTCTGGCCCGCTGGTGGGCGGCTCGCCTGGCTTGCCGTCGCCGGGGGATGGCGGTGTACTGCCTGTGCCATCGATGCCGCCGGGGGATGGTGCTGGCGGTCTGTCGCTGTAGCGGCTACCGGCTGGCCCCCCTCCAGGGGGCTGCCATGGAATCGTATTGTTCCAGCCGTTCCAGTCCTGCCCTGCTGGCCCGATGCCGCCTGCTGCCCACATCGGCGGCAACGCTGAACCGGCCGGTATCAGCGGTGTTCCGCTGGTGCTCGAGGCCGGCGATGTGATGTCAGTAGACGCAAAGGGGATATCGCAACTGGCGCCACTGGTGCCGGCCGGCAGGATCTCCCCCGGTGCTACCACCTCAGCCACAGCCCTGGCAATCAGGCTCACACCATAGGCATCTACGGGCAGGTGGCTGAGGCTCAGCTGCTCCTCTCCATCCCAACTGGCGCCGATCGATTCCACTACATAGAAGTGATTGAAGAAATCCAGCGGCTCACGATCAGATTCAACCCTGAGATAGAGCTGGATCACATCACCTTCGGCAATGGCACTGGTTTGGTTACCGGGCCTGAGATTGATGGTGGCGGAATGGGTCGATAGTGTGCGCCGCGCCAGTTGATAAGCGCCAACCCTAGCGGCATGGATCTCAGATGTACAGAATCCGCTTAGGTCGTGCTGCTCCTGAATCAGACTGTTGCCGTCGCCGATCGGCAGGGTACGTGCCAGCGGTGCATCTGTATCGATATGCTGCTGACGCCATATCATATTCAACAGCGGCGCCCTCCTGGTCGCTGCATTGACATAATCAATCTGCAGGGAATCAGGCTTTACGATCGCTTCAGTCAGCACCCAGCGCGGCGTTATTGCAGCTGTCTTGATGCTGCCGTTCGTATTGGTTGCCAGCAGTGGCCGCAATCCATACCGGCCGTTGATCCTGGTTTCCCTCAGCAGGAAGTAGGGCAAGATGTTCTGCAGCCAGTCGCCGAGATTAGCGGAATCCCTGAACTCACCATTGCACCATAGCTGGTTGATCTCTACGAACCGTGCCGCTGCCTCGAAGCTCGGCAGGTCGATCATGCTGAGCGGCACCCTGCCATTGTGGGTCAGTGCCCATAACACCAGGTCGGCGATATTATCCGACGCGCCAACTACACCATCAACCAGCCGGCCGCGGCTGATCTCCATGCCATCCCGGATGAACATGTTCCATCCGGTCTGCCAATCGTCAGAACCAGCAGGGAAGGTAGCACCGGCCTCGATGGTGCTCAGCCCTTGATAGTTCCCGCCACCACCTGTAAAGGTCGGGAATGTAGGGACTGTGTATCCGGTCTGTGTAGTGGCGTAGTTGCCGGCCTCCCATGTGCCCGCCCTGGTGCTGTAGTTCTGTGAGTAGGTGCCGATGCGGCATTCGCCACACCGCACGTCGCGGCGCTGGATCGTACCTAGCCGGCCCTGGCTGAGGACCATGTGATAACGGCTGCTGACCGTGCTGGCATCGTTGGCGTAACGCGCCTCCGTCGCACGCGGGAACACCAG
>Ga0129333_10007288_pt1 | contig 10445 bp, 10 predicted proteins | sample CPB6_08_DNA_FD_94474 | JGI IMG/M metagenome (GOLD analysis project Ga0129333, IMG submission 94474) | Freshwater to marine salinity gradient microbial communities from Chesapeake Bay, USA - CPBay_Sum_0.6_0.8_DNA | ecosystem: Environmental > Aquatic > Marine > Coastal | place: USA: Chesapeake...
TATTAGATCAGGGCTACCAAGGCTCGAGGTATTCCTTTGGGTATCCAGCTTGTCCGGATCTCTCAGCGCAAGTACAGCTCTGTGAATTACTTCAACCATCGCGCATCGGAGTTGAATTATCAGAAGAGCACCAGCTCCATCCCGAGCAATCTACTTCAGCGATAATTGTTCATCATCCAGAGGCTAAGTATTTCAATGCTAATTAGCAGTCAATCAAAGAGTTTTCCATTTGCAGCTGTCTTATGGGACATGGACGGGACTCTCATAGATAGTGAGCCTATTTGGATTGAAGAAGAGACTCTGTTGATGCGTTCAATAGGTACTGAGTGGAGCGAACAGGATGCGCTTCATTGTCTCGGTGGACCCTTGGAGCGAGTGGATGCGTATATGCGATCTCGTTCGGGTAATACTCATGCTCCCCTCGAATTAGCGGGCGAACTGATCGAGCGGATGGTGCGCCGACTTTCAAGGACGCTTGATTTCACAGATGGCTCGAAAACCCTTCTTGATGCACTTCACGAGAAGGAAGTTCCCATGGCTCTAGTTTCTGCAAGCACGAGAAGAATTATGGATGCCGCGCTCCAGACAATCGGCTCGCATTATTTTGCGTTTACCTGCTCTGCTGATGATGTCTCTAAGACAAAACCTGATCCTGAAGGCTATATCTCAGCAGCATCTCATCTCGCTGTTCCAATTGAGCAATGTTTAATCATTGAAGACTCGATTACTGGCATGAGCGCTGCGATAAGTTCTGGAGCCTACGTGCTTGGACTTCCTCATCTAACTGATCTACCTACAGGAGAAAAGGTTGTTCACCGAGCTGGATTAGCGGGTCTAGATCTTGAATCTCTCGGGTTGTTATTTGATGAAGTGATCGCCGTATGAAAGTAATGGGCTCAGGGCCGTTCCAATCGGGGGATCGAGTACAGCTTACAGATGAGAAGGGAAAGCTCTACTCGTTCTTCCTTCTAAGTGGACAGCAATGGCACTCACATAAAGGTTGGATCAATCATGATGATCTCATCGGCAAGAATGAGGGTGTTGTCGTCAAGACCAATAGTGGAACTTCTTATCAAGCATTTCGCCCATTATTAAATGACTACGTGCTCTCGATGGATCGGGGAGCAACCATCATCTACCCCAAGGACTCAGCGGTAATTATCGGTTTTGCTGACATTTTTCCGGGCGCCCGAGTGCTAGAAGCGGGCGCGGGAAGTGGAGCGCTCTCCATCTCTCTACTTCGAGCTATTGGAGGAGAGGGAAGTCTGACCTCATATGAGGAGCGAGGAGATTTCTTATCAATTGCGCAAGAGAATGTCCGAAATTACTTTGGAGCAATTCCCTCTAATTGGAAATTGAAATCAGGAAAGGTTGAAGAAGGGGAATTTAAAGGCGAATTCGATCGAGTCGTTCTTGACATGCTTGCACCTTGGGATGTGCTTGGCGCTGCGAAACAGGCACTTAAGCCAGGTGGCGTGCTCTGTTGTTATGTGGCAACAACTACTCAACTCTCGCGCACTGCAGAAGCAATAAAGGAATCCCAGGCATTCTCAGAGCCGGAGAGCTTTGAAACGCTACTTCGAAACTGGCATCATGAAGGCTTGGCGGTACGCCCACAGCACTCCATGAATGCACATACAGGATTTTTACTTCTAACAAGAAGACTAGATAGCGAGACGACGCCAATCCGAAGACGGCGTCGTCCTGCAAAAGGTGCTTATAACGAGACTAATTAACCTTTATTAAGTCAACGACAAAGATCAAGGTTTCATTTGGTCCAATAGCTCCACCTGCTCCTGCTTCTCCGTATGCGAGCCCTGGAGGAATAACAAGAAGCCTACGTCCGCCTTCTTTCATCCCGGGTATACCTTGTTGCCATCCAAGAATTACGCCACTTAGTGGAAATGTTGCGGGACCACTCGAAGCCCATGAACTTTCAACAACCTGTCCGCTTGACCAAGCCATCAATGTGTATTGGACGGTGAGAGTTGAATCTGCAACTGCTTCTGCACCTGTTCCTTCGATGACATCCTCTGTATAAAGCTCAGTAGGGGGGTTTCCTTCCGGCGTCGAGATAGTTGCCTCTTCGCCTGCGTTACCCGTGACCTTTGGCATGGCGCCAACCGTACTCGTACTTCCGCCTTGTGGAGCATCGGACGGGGCACCACCATCTGTTGTACAGCTACTCAGCAGAGAGGCTAAGAGTGCAAAAACTCCGAATGAGATCATTAATCGTTTCATGCGGAGCACCCTATAACGAAGCCCGTCATAATTCGCCATATGTCCAGCGCCAAAACGGAGAGATTGGTCAATCTGACCATGGCGTTGCTCGGCACAAAGCGATTTATGACAAAGAGCGAGATTTTCCGGCGCGTTGCGGGCTACTCCGGAAATCAAGAGACCAAAGAACGAATGTTTGAGCGAGACAAAGATGATTTGCGCAATCTAGGGATCGAAATCGAGGTCGCAAGCCACGACCCACTCTTTGAAGACGAGGTCGGATATCGAATCAGGCCTGAAGCGTTTCAAATCCACGAGAAATTTGATGCCGAAGAACTTGGTCTAATCTCTGTCGCGCTACAGCAATTGAAAGATGATGATTTTTCTGGAACTACCGAATCTCTCATGCTTCGACTCAATTCTCTCTCGGTCACCCCTGAGTTTTCAGATGAATTTTCCATTTCAGAGCGCGCCATCTCTGAGGCGGGACTATCTGAAGTTCTTGAAGCCCTCAGCGATCGAGTAACCATCTCATTTAACTACCAGAAATCGGATTCAAAAAACTCAGAGGAGCGAAGAGTGAATCCGCTAGGAGTTAGCGCGTGGAGGGGTTCCTGGTATCTAGTTGGAGAAGATTTGGAGCGCGACGATATCCGCGCTTTCAAACTTTCACGCATGAAGAGCGGCATCACTCGAATATCCAAGGCTGGATCATTTCAAATACCTCCAGATTTCGATATCAAAGAGTATTTAGTAATGTTGAAAGCTCCGGAATATTCGGTTGTGCTACAAGTTCGAAAATCTGCCGGTTTACATCTTAGAAATCGAGCAGCTTCCATCACAGATTACGATGATGAATGGGATCAAATTGAGATCTTCTTTTCCCACGAAAATCAAGCACTTAAAGAGACGCTCTGGTTGGGAGATGACGCAAGAGTTATCGGGCCAGATTCACTTAAATCGCTAGTGATAAGCAGGCTCGAGAAGTTGGTCGCGATCTATGGTTGAGTCAGCAGCGGCAAGAGCAATTCGTCTAATAGATCTAGTTCCATATCTCGTTTCGCACCAAGGGGTATCGGTGAAAGAGACGGCCTCACGTTTTGGCATCTCAGTTACCGATTTACTCAAAGATTTAGATCTCCTCTTTATGTGCGGCTTGCCGGGATATACACCTCTTGAGTTGATAGACCTCTCGGTTGAGGATGGTCAGATCTCTATACGCGATCCTCAAAATTTAGAGGCTCCGCGCAGATTCACTCAGAGCGAGGCATTAATCCTACGAGTTGCGCTCTCTGCTCTAGAAGATTTGCTTCCCCAACCTAAGAGAGAGAAAGTACAGAAACTTAGAGAGAAAATATCGAGGTTATTTAGTTCAGATGTGCCAGAGGATGCGCTCTTCTTTCAGGGAGATCCTTCAAGAGAGAAAATGAAGCTTATTGAAGAGGCGATTAGCTCGGGTAAGAAGTTACGGATTCGCTATTTGAACCCGTTGCGAGCAGAGAGGAGTGAGAGAGTTATTTCGGTTCTGAGAGTTAAGGCTGAACCTAAACGAACTCTGATAGACGCCTGGTGCGACTCAAGCAAGGGTGTGAGAACTTTCAATCTCTCTCAAATACACGATATTGAAAAAACAAATGAGCCGATAGAAAAGGAAGAGCCACGCGGTGAAGAGAGTGTTCTCTTAGCTAAAGTTAAAGTTGCACCCGATTCTCACTTTGTTTCTGAGAATCAAGGACAATTGCGGAAAGTTGCAGATGGTTATGAAATCGAGATTTTTCAGCCCGAATGGCTCGTGCGAAAGATTCTCGCCGAGGGCGGGTTAGTCGAGCTACTTTCTCCAGGGCAGATGCGCAAGCGGGTTGGCGAATTGGCCAGTAGTGCTCTAGTGCTTTATAAGTAGTCTCACCCAGAAATTTTGGCGTGGTAGCGTAAGCCCTACATCTTCAAGGAGGATCAATGTTTCTTCGCGAACCGTCACACTGGCTTTTGCTCATTCTTGTCGTCGTACTTCTATTCGGTGCAAAACGTCTGCCTGATTCGGCCCGAGCCCTTGGCCGATCGCTTCGAATTTTCAAGAGCGAAGTTAAGGAACTGAATAAGGACGAGAAGAAATCAGATGAGGAAGGTAAGGCAGCGAACTAGTTCGCCTGCTTTTCCCAAGCCGCACTCGGAAAAGGCGGTGATTTTAATTGGCAACCTCAACCAGGGGAACGATGCCCCTGCTCGATCATCTACGGGAATTTCGTAGTCGCATTATTAAGGCGGCCGGATTCATTTTTCTCTTCGCCATCCTCGGATGGGTTTTTTACGGCGAAATCATCACCACTTTATCGGCTCCTGTCTGTGACCTTCGGGGAGCGCAAGCATCCGGTTCGGAGGAATGTGGAGCTCTGTACATCTCTGGAGTTCTTGGTCCGCTCAATTTGCAACTAAAGGTTGCGTTCCTGACCGGAATCATCGTCTCAGCTCCGTTTTGGTTGTACCAACTCTGGGCATTCATAGCCCCTGCTCTAACCTGGAAGGAGAAGCGAAATTCAGTTTTGTTCATCATTGCAGCAACGCCATTTTTTGCGGCAGGTGCGACCCTTGCTTATCTCATTCTTCCACTTGCAATTAAAGTTCTTTTTGGATTCACCCCAGCTGCGCTAGATAACCTGATTCGTTTTGACGACTATCTCGACTTTGTTTTACGTCTAATTTTAATTTTTGGAATCGCTTTCGAACTGCCTGTTTTTCTCGTATCGCTTAACCTCATCGGAGTGTTAAGTGGTCGAGGTATTTTAAAACCATGGAGATTCGCCATATTTGGCATCACATTCTTTGTGGCGGCTTTTTCGCCAACAGCAGATCCGCTATCGATGGCCGCTCTTGCCGTCCCGCTAATCGCTCTCTACTTCGGCGCGGGCGTGATTGGGTTGATGGTCGATAAACGCCGGGAACGAAAACGTAACAAGTTCGCAGATAATGAAGCATCTTCTGTCGACGAGGTGAGGCCAATCGACGCCCCAGACGAAATCTAAGCAGTTCTCTGTGACCTATCTATTGCTCGCTAACCCAACTTCAGGCGGAGGCAAAGGGCGTAGAGTCAAAGAGGAAATTTCTGCCCAACTCTCGAGATTGGGATTAGATTTCATAGACATTTCTGGAACGAGTTACGAGAGCGCGAGAATTAATCTGCGTGATGCTGTCAAGACTCAAGATGCTGGAATTGTTATCGTGATCGGCGGTGATGGCATGGTGCATCTGGCTGTACAAGAATTGGCATACACAAAGATTCCCATGCTTCTTATCCCAGCAGGGACGGGCAATGATTTTGCTAGATCCACAGGGTTGCCTCTCGATAAGCCTCTTGAAGTCTTGGAAATGGGATTAAAAATCGCGCCAGTTGCGATTGATCTTGGAAAGGCTGAGGGCCGATATTTCGCGGAGATACTTAGTACTGGATTCGATTCAATAGTAAATGAGCGAGCCAATCGGATCGGCTGGGAAAGTAAGAGGAAATACGACTTAGCCATGTTGCTTGAACTTCCTCTTTTTCAACCCCTTGCCTATGAAATTGAGTTAGATGGCAGAAGGCTAAAAACCAAAGCAATGCTCATTGCAATTGCTAACGGTGTTAGCTATGGGGGAGGGATGAAAGTCTGTCCTAATGCATCATTAGTTGACGGATACTTTGACATTATGATTTTGGAGCCAGTGTCAAAAGTTGAATTCTTAAGGGTTTTTCCGAGAGTATTTAAGGGCACGCATGTATCTCATCCCAAGGTGAGAATAGAGCGCGCAACCTCGGTTAAGGTAAGCGCCCCTGCCGTCGCTTATGCAGATGGCGAGCGGATTGGTCCACTACCAATCAACGCAGTTATTGCATCCAAGGCGCTATTGACCTGGCTAAAGATATGACTCTTTCACCCTCCGAGAAGATGGTTGCGGCCAAGAACCGCAATCGCCATCCACTCACAACTAGATTTGCCGGGGAATATGAATTTGGATTTGATGACTTTCAAATCCAAGCCTGCCAGCACCTTGAAGATGGTCGGAGCGTTCTAGTTGCTGCGCCAACTGGAGCTGGCAAGACCATCGTGGGTGAGTTCGCTGCATTTCTCGCTGAAGAGAAGGGTGAGAAGTGTTTTTATACAACGCCAATCAAAGCTCTCTCAAATCAGAAGTTTCAAGAGTTAAGCCGGGTCCATGGCGAGGCGAATGTAGGGCTATTGACTGGAGACTCATCAATAAATGGCGATGCCCCGATTGTTGTAATGACAACTGAGGTTTTGCGAAACATGATCTATGCACGACCTGATGCTCTCTCTAATCTCGGTTATGTAGTTATGGATGAGGTTCACTTTCTAGCTGATCGGTTTCGAGGAGCAGTGTGGGAAGAGATATTGATCCATCTTCCAGAGCGAATTCAGGTTGTCTCACTCTCTGCGACCGTTTCTAATGCAGAGGAATTCGGAGCCTGGTTGAAGAACGTTAGAGGTGAGACCGAGGTTGTTCTCTCGGAAATTAGACCTGTTCCGCTCTACCAACATATTCTGATTGGCAATCGCTTACTTGATCTCTTTGTCGACGACGGGCGAGTTAATCCAGAGCTGATACGGTTAGAGCGAAACTCTAGTAGAAGAATTCCAGGAAAATCGAATCAAGGGTATGGCAAGAGCTACTCGGCTATTCGATCGCTTACTCGCTCTGAGATAGTCACGAAGTTACAAGAACAGGATTACCTCCCTGCAATTTATTTTATTTTTTCAAGAGCTGGTTGTGATGCTGCCGTTTCGCAATGCATAAAGGAAGGTATCTCCCTTACTAACAAGGAAGAGCGAGAACTGATCCAGGGCATCATCGCAAGGCGCACTTCTGAACTGCCTAATGAAGATTATGGTGTTCTCGGTTACTACGAGTGGTGCCAAGCTCTCGAACGAGGTATCGCCTCTCACCATGCTGGGCTCCTACCAATGTTTAAAGAAACCGTTGAAGAACTATTTCAAAGGGGGCTTATTAAAGCGGTCTTTGCAACGGAAACTTTGGCTGTAGGAATCAATATGCCGGCACGAACCGTGGTTTTGGAGAAATTGGTTAAATGGAACGGCGAGAGTCATGTTGCAGTGACCCCAGGGGAGTACACCCAGCTAACAGGAAGAGCAGGGCGAAGGGGGATAGATGTCGAGGGAAACGCAGTTGTGCTCTGGAGCGAGCAGATTGATAGCGCTATGGCTGCTGGTTTAGCTAGTACGCGGACCTATCCATTGAAATCCTCTTTCTCACCGACCTACAACATGTCAGCAAATCTCATTTCAAGATTTGGTGCGCAGCGAGCAAGAAAATCGTTAGCCGCCTCATTCGCTCAATTTCAAGCAGATTCATCTGTCTCGGGTCTTTTGCGCCAGATTGAACGGAATGGCGAGGCGATTAGAAGCTTAACTGGAGAGGCCCAATGCCATCTGGGCGATTTCCCAAGTTATATGTCCCATCGCTTTGCAATCAAAGATATTGAAAGTTCCCAGAATAGAAGATCGCATTCAAATGAGCGCAGGCGTAACCGTCGTGACAACGAAGACGAGATTGCTTCTCATAGAAAAGAAATGAAGTCTCATCCTTGTCATCAGTGTCCGCAGCGCGAGGATCATGCTCGACTTCTCGAAAAGGCAGAGCGCTTGAAACGTGAAACTTCTGGATTACAAAGTCGAATGGATTCTCGCACTAATGTGATTCCTAGAACCTTTGATCGAGTCAGTTCCATTCTCAATGAACTTGAATATGTGAGGGGCGAGGAATTAACTAAAAAAGGGGACGTTTTGACAAGGATTTACTCAGAGAGTGATTTATTGCTCACTGAAATGATCTTCGATGACCTCTTTGATGGAATCACCGCTTCGGACCTTGTAGCGCTTCTCTCTGGATTGATTTTCGAAGGACGCGGTGAAAGAAGTAAAATTCCTAGGATTCCCAAGAGTCTAGAACCGCTTGTAAAGCGTGCCGCGATTATTTGGGCACGGTTAACGGATTTAGAGCAAGAGCATGGTGTAGACCCGCAACGCGAACCAAACTTTGATCTCGCTTGGAGCACCTATAGGTGGGCAAACGGTAACTCCTTGCAATCCATTCTCCGTGAGACTGAGATTCCTGTTGGCGATTTTGTACGGAACATGCGCCAAATCATCGATCTACTCGGTCAACTGCTTGATGCCCAGCCTGCTCTCTCCAATCTTGCACGTGAGAGTATTAAGAGAATTGATAGAGGCGTTGTTGCCTATTCTGCGGTGGTTGCATGACATTGATGCTGGTGGATAGCGCTTCGCTCTGGTATCGCGCTTATTACGGAATGCCCGACACCTTGTTGAGTCCAAAGGGCGAGCCGATAAATGCGGTAAAGGGTTTTATTGATATGACAGCTCGCTTGATTAATCACTATAAACCAGATCGGTTTGCGCTCTGCCTAGATGGCGACTGGCGTCCTTCCTGGAGAGTGGATCTTTTTCCCGAATATAAGGCGAATCGATTGGATGAGGAAGGGCAGGAAGAGGAAGAGCCCGATCTACTTACACCCCAAGTACCAATAATTCTTGATCTATTTGAAGCTCTTGGATTTGAAATCATAGGCGCTGATGACTTTGAAGCTGACGACGTGATTGCAACTTTGGCGCGAAGAGAACGTGGACCAGTCCGTATCGTCACAGGGGATAGGGATTTGTTCCAGTTGGTCGATGATAAAGCAGATATTAAGGTGGTGTACCTCGCCAAAGGAATTAGTGCTCACGATTTGGTCGATCGTAAATGGATTGAAAGCAAATACCAGATACCAGGTGGGAGATATGGATTGTTTGCCATGATTCGTGGCGATGCTTCCGATGGTCTACCGGGCATAAAGGGAATAGGCGAGAAGGGCGCTGCAGAGATTGCTAAAGAATTTGAGAGTATGGATCAAGTTATCCAAGCAGCTCAAAACGGAGGAAACTCTTTGAAAGAGACTCACCGCAAAAAGATTCTCGCTGATTTGGAATATGCAAACATTGCCTCAAAACTCACTAGTTGCGCAGACGATTTACTTCTTCCAAGAGTTAGCTTTAAGATCGCAAGCGCTGTCAAAGATGAAGAGGTAACAGCAGAAATTGCTAAAGAATTCGGACTTACAACTAGCTTGGAACGTCTTAAGGCGGCACTCAAGTGGGTTTAGTCCTTGCAATTCTTGCCGGCGTTTTGATGTGGGCGGGTTTTCCGCCCCTTGAGATACCAATAGCCCCTTTCTTCTCTCTTGCAATTCTCTTTTTCTTACTGAGTTCAAAAACTCTTTTGCAACGAGCGCTTTATTCATATATTGCTGCTTTTTCTTTTTTTGCACCGTTGCTTCATTGGTCAGGATCATATGTTGGCTGGATGCCATGGATTGCACTCACCCTTTTGCAGACGACGCTATTTTCGATTGTTTCTCTTATCCGTTTTGAACGAGATGCCAAGGGGGCAGCGCTTTTTGCCGCAACATTTACCTTAATTGAGCTGGTTCGGATGAAGTTCCCATTTGGAGGTTTTGGTTGGGGCAGGGTTGGGCATACTCAAGTAGATCTACTGGCGCCGCTCTATCCTTTCTTAGGATTAGCAGGAATCACTTTTCTCGTAGTTTTCATCCCATCACTTCTTATTGCTGTAAAGAGAAAAGCGCTTCTCTCACTTGCAATTTTGCCCTTGATTTTTTTTCTTCCGGAACCATCTTCTTCTGGAAGCATAAAAGTGGCGGCGATACAAGGGGGAGTCGATAAGTTGGGATTTGATTACAACGAGCGCGCTCTGGGGGTTCTTAATAGACATGTTGAAAGAACCTTAACTTCAAATAGTGATAGTGAACTTATCATTTGGCCAGAGAACGCCTCAGATATTGATCCGATTCTAGATACTCGTGCCAAAGATGCAATCGCGGAAGTGCTCGAAAATAAGAAGACATACCTCTTAGTTGGGGCAGTTTTACGAGGCAAGGATGGACCAGAGAATGTCTCTATTCTTTACAATCCAGATGGTGAGATTTCCTCGCTCTACAGTAAACAAGATCTTGCACCTTTTGGCGAATACATGCCACTTAGAACAATTGCTGAAAAAGTAGCTCCCGAGGCGAAACGAGTTCGAGATTTCAATTCTGGCGAAAGCTGGATAACCCACCAGGTTGCAAACCAGAAGTTCATCTCGGTAATCTGCTTTGAAATCCTTGATGATGATTTCATCAGGAGCGGTGCGAA
>Ga0129333_10007289_pt1 | contig 10445 bp, 27 predicted proteins | sample CPB6_08_DNA_FD_94474 | JGI IMG/M metagenome (GOLD analysis project Ga0129333, IMG submission 94474) | Freshwater to marine salinity gradient microbial communities from Chesapeake Bay, USA - CPBay_Sum_0.6_0.8_DNA | ecosystem: Environmental > Aquatic > Marine > Coastal | place: USA: Chesapeake...
AAAATCAACTGTCTTGGCTTTGATTTGACGAATACCGCCACCTGAACCAATTGATTGATAGTTTAGACCAATACCAGTTTGAGCTTTGTAGGCTTCGGCCCACTTAGCGTAAATTGGGAATGGAAAGGTTGCGCCTGCACCAGTAAATTCTGCTGCCGTCGCAGTTACCGCTAGGGTAGCAAATAGAATTGCTAAAAGTTTTTTCATTCTGTAATCTCCAAATTATGTGCAACGCACAACAATATTTAAACATACAAAGATTACAGTTCTGTTACAAAACTGGGTTTTGGCAAAAAAAAATTAATTGTAATGCTTGATATATACGCAACGAGGACTCACTCGGTAACCGTCTGTATACCAAGTTGCTCTTATACGATCACGTTCTCGTAGACAAGCTTCATAGCTAGGTTGCGGAGCCTGTATAATACCTCGGCTTTGTATTTGACCGTATGGTTGTGTCAAGTATAAACTGATAATCAGCACCCACATAAAAATATTTATAGTCAAAAAAAAGCAGGCCGAAGCCTGCTTTGATCCAGTTTACTGTATTAGTCAACTAGACCCATTGCAATGGCTTTGTAACCAGCTGCAACGATCTTGCGACTGGCTTTGCCATGCTTGTACTCGGTTACACGAACGCCGTTTCCTGCTTTGCGAGTGTTGGCGTAGATTGGGAAACCTGCGTAACGAATTTCGCTAACGGTAGCACGTGGATTAGCAATGCTGAATCGCTTTTGAATCTGGCTAGCAGTTAGGGACTCTCCCTCAAGGACGAGAGCACGGAACAACTTACCTTGTTTTGTTTTAAGGTCAAACATTTAATATCTCCTAAATAAGATATGCTGTACGACAGCATTCAAGTATTATAGTATCTAGTTTTTGAAAAAGCAACGGTTATTTGTTTGTTTTGTCATTTTGTTTTACCAAACTCCAAGATCCGTCTTTGTTGTCTATCCATTCGATGACATCTCCTTCTTTCCAACCTACTTCATTGAGTATTTCGTCGGTAAAAGGTAATACAAGGTCCCCGGAGTCGGGATCTTGTTCCAAGGTCAATGACCAACTTTTACTCGGCATCTTTGTCACCACGATTACGAGCGGTGCGTGTCTTGGCTGTTTTTTCTTTTATTCGAACAAATTCTCTAATAAGATGACGCTCACGTTCTTTGTCAAAAGAAAGTATTGCCATTGTTTTTTCCATTTTGTGAATCTTTACTGCTCTAGAATCGTATCCCATTTTATTTTCCTTTAAGTTGGACGACGTGTTTACAACTGCGTCTAAATTGAAATCCCGGGCAAGTACATGACCAGGTACTGTTAGTTACTGTTACAACATATTGTGCTCCGCTACTACCTTTCACGGTCCAGGTTCGTGTGTCACTGTCAACAGTATGTGCATTGGCAATGCGCCCGTCACTGTATTCAATATTGATGATACGGTTTACGGGTATTTCTCTAATACGAACAGGACTGTCAAAATCTGTTACAATTCTAACAAAATCAGGTGGGGTAAATTTGGTTGCTTTTTCAACAACGCCGGTGATTGTTGTTTTGTTAACTCGTGGGCTTCCTATAACGTAGCTAGGAAACTCAAAAGTAATAGCAATTTGGCAACCTGGATCCGGAATAGAAAATTGTGTATTCATGCTCATATTGTAACAAAGAGCAGAATTTTGGTCAAGAACTATTTCTTCAAGCCGTATGAGCTTTTATACTTCTAATATACCTGTATAAAAATATTCATCAGGGATATCGTTTGAATTTTCGATCGTAAAGTCTACAATCGATCCTGGGGTATCCCAACTTGAATGGGTTAGGAAAAACTCAACATAGTTTTTAAATTCTGAATCACTGTTGTTGGGAGTTCCTGAAACATTCCAAAATACACATTCGTTGTAATAATCATTGTTACTATCTATGTACGCCCATAATGGAGGCGTCAGCATGTTAGCGATCACAAAATAGTCAAGTTGTCTTTGTCTAGCAGTATCAAAATTATTCTGATCAAAATTAGGATAATTTTGAGTTAACCAGTCCTTTAACTGTGTGTGATCGTTGGTGACATCACAGTGTGGCACTACACTACCATTATGAACAGGGTTTGTAATTCTAATAAAATGATACATGTTAACTCCTTGATATTGCACTTATTTATCAAAGAAATAGGGCCGAAGCCCTATTTTAGCTATTTGATTACAAGGCGCTACCCCCGGAGATTATGCTGCTAGAGCAAAAACCTCATCATTAGCTGCGTTTGCAGTTATAGTTTTGCTTGATTTACAGTCATCGCCTACTGTGTTGTCCATGTCCTTACTTGTTGCCCTGTCGAAACCTTGACTGGCCCATCATAAAGAAACTTACTTTTTAAGTTGTTGTTTTAACCAAGTAGGTCGGTATCCTACTACTTTTGGTAAAAACAATTTTCTAAACCAGTTTAACATATGGTTTCCTTATGGTGGACCAGGCGGGAGTCGAACCCGCGTCCAGAACACCTTTCATTCTACTTCATACAACAATTCTTTAGATAACCAATACAAATGCTACAAGGAAAACGGCTACCAAACTCCAGTAAATTGCTTCGCCTACTCTATACATATTTTCTCCTGATCTTGTAATGTGCGACAATATTCTTGGCACTGCCCGCAATTATGATCCAATTGCATTATACGCTCTATCAGTTGTTCTTGTGTTTCGAAATCTGATTCTCGTATGTTACGACAAACACAAATAATCATTTGTCTTGATCTTTAATCCATTCGTAGTAAATTAATCCCAGTGCTACAGCAATGCTACCCACGAGTAAAACACCTAGTAAAAAGCCAACAATAAAATACAAATAGTTTATTTCATCCACATACTATTTATAGTACCAAGTGTTTAAAATAATTGTAATGATCCTCTAACGTCCATGTTTCTGGGTCAATACTAGTTCCGTCGTAGGTTGTATAAACTGATTCAAACACATTGCTATAACGCCTAAACGGAAGCCACATGTCAGGTGTATGCGCAGCCCAACCAGCATCCTTGAGTTCGGAATGTTTGAGTCTACTTAAACGAACTGTCGGGGCATTGAGAGCCTGTTGAACTGTAATTATATCGGCCAACAACAGATCTCTAATCCTTGCTGCTGGTATCAAATGTTCAAAGTCACAATCTTCGCCAGCATCAACTTGATAGTAATGAGCCTGCATACCATCACGCTGCTTGATGCAGTATTCGTGATATCTGCGTAAATTGTAATCAATATCGTTACGAATTTCACGCAACAATTGCTGATCATTTTTTACTTCATGATATTTTCGAACCAACCGTAATAGCTCTTGGGTACGATAATTTGCTACCGTTTGGTAGGTAGCAGGAGTACGTAAGGTCTTACCATAGTTGGGCGCAGTAAATTGTTCAAGTGATTCTTTAAGCATATTCATATTATAATCTAAAATGCTATTTTTGGTCAATCTTTTGTTTACATTTATTGCCATGCCACCGATTGTAATTAGAAAGTACACATTCTTTACCGCAATGTTCGCATGCTATAGTTTGACGTTTGATCCCTTTCATGCGCTCGCTCATTTTCCGTTTCCATTCCTCGGACTTTGACTTTTTACCATTTTGTCTAGCAGTTTCAACTAGTTTAGCTCTGCCTTCGGGGGTGTAAACTCTGTGTTTTCGGCCTTCGGCTATGTTTAATAATGCTTGAGGAGAAAAAATTTCGTGTGCTTTTTTACCGCGTTTTTTACTGGCTGTTTTTTCTATAATAACTGGATCTCTGGGTATTCCTTTAACTCTTTCGCTATGTGCTTTGCGTTGAGCAATACCAGCAGGGGTTGCAAAGTATGCTTTGCGTTTTTCTGACATACGTTTTCTAAATTCAGAATCCGCCCAATTGGCGTTTATCTTTTCAAGACGCTTTGCTCTACCTTCTGGCGAAACATTTTGTTTCTTGCCCCAATTGGGATTTTCGGGTCCTCGTTTAAATTCTTTAAGTTTACTTTTTTCACCAATCTTTCGTTTAGATTCTTCTGTATGTTTACGACCAACCCAGGTGCCACCTTCCTTAGCATATTTTTCTTTGAGTAGGCTTGAATATTTTTTTCTAAAATTTTCATAGACTCTACTAGAAATAGAATAAGTGTGATGTACTCCCCGAACTTCAGTAGTCATCTTGTTAATAAAAGTGTTGAAAGCAAATGCCATTTTGCTTCCATATACTCCTGGAAATTTCATTTTCCACAGCAAGGCATGTGCAATATAGTGTTCTCTAGCAGTGAGATTTACTAGGTTTTCTTTGATATTCTTACCACCAAAGCTTCGTGGTACAACATGATGTTTTTCAACATACCCATCGATGGTACGATTTTGTGCTTTTGTAATTAAAGCATTATACCACCGAGAATATTTTGACTCAGCTACTTCAATTGGCCAAACAATCATTCTGCACTTTCTGGAAACAAACCGGGGGCAACATTCCCAGCTTCAATACCTACTTTACTACCTTCTCCGTGATAGGGCAAGTTAATCGTGCCACCGTTGCGAATATACAACTCTCGCAAGAAATTGCTCATAGCTAACGGAGCATTCCAACCTGCACCCGGATGACTGTGTTCCCATTGTACTTTGGCTTTACTGTGTAATAGATGGGAACTTTTAAAAGAATTTTTGCATTGAGCAAGAACTTCTTTCATCCAGCCATCAGGTAGCTTATCCTTAACATTAGTGCTAGACAAACGAAACAGTTCGTACAATCCAATGTAAACACCTTGATCAATTTCTTCCTGCATTTGAAAAGTGTTTTTAATTGACGAAAGTATATCGTTTAGCACTCGACCTTTATCGTCTAGTTCAATACCTTTTTGTGCGTATTTAAAATGACTGAAGAAGTATTCATTATCTCCACGTAGTGTAGGACTTTTACGAGTATTCTTATCTTCTAGATCAATTCCCAAATCGTCAAATTGATTCTGCATTACACGGGCACGAACGTTTTTGATATCACGACTACCGTTCTTGTAACGAACAAGTGCATTACGATGCAAGTCGCCCGGTCCAAGACGTCGTACACCTGTATCATTTAGCATTTCAAATGCAAACGATGGAAAATTGGGATCACTGGTTTCAACAATGGCACACGGGATTTCTTTAAAGCCTAGCAGTGTTGCGGCAATTGTACGATGTTGTGCATCATACAAAAAGATACGACCGTCACCACCGACAATACGGCAAGCCGAACCTGGTGAACAAATTCTCGAATCCCATTTCTTCATGATGTTTTTAATGTGGTCGTGAATCACATCACGTTGCACTTCGTAGTCGATGTACAGGTTCTCAATTGCAACCATGCTACTGGTAGGAAACGTGTAAGGACTAGCATGAGCAGCATTGCACCATGCGTCAAGTTGTTCTTGGGTTACATTGAAATGAGTTTTGAGAGTCTGCTCAACTTCAGCAGCCACGTCGGTGAGTTTGCGTACAAGGCGCTTGGCCATAATATTCTCCTGTGTTTTATGATGTACAATACATCCACTTGTTTAACCGTTCTGTGTACATGTGACAGAACTAGTTAAAAAAAAGGCGGGACGAACCCGCCTTTGTTACTGCGTTAACTGATTAAGCTTCGACAGCCTCTTTCTTGCCGGCACGGGCTTTGATAGCGTCCATGCTAGGCTTGGCGCCTTTGACCTTGACAGTGCCTACGGCATTGTACTTGGTGTCAGCTGCATCAATTGCAGCAGCAAACTCAGGATTCTTGTAAAGATCCGTAGTCTTAAGATGTGTAACCAATTCAGCCTTGGTCATTGCACGAGGCAACTCAACCAAGTTGATATCGGTGTCAGTCTTGGAAAGAATCTTGACACGAGTCATGTCGCCAGCAAAACGAACCTTGTACTGGCCTTTAGTTTTAGATACACCACCTACATTAAAAGTTTTGTCAGTCATTTGTTACTCTCCACAAGTAAAGTTGAAATTAGGTTATTAACTAACCATACCACTATTATATTGCCATTCGAATTACAGGTCAACCTGTTTTTGGTCGGCAATTTAACCAAAATCATTTACTTAATTCTACTGCTTGAGTCTTGGTAACATCTACAGCCTTATCCAGCAAACGAGCAATACCCGCAAAGCCGATTGTTGCTACAATGATACCAAAAACGGTTCCGTAAATAAAATTTCTCATTTTGAATCCTTTATTGGACTTAGTATAGCATTAAGCCGATCCGCTGCACTTCTAATATCCGCACTCAATTGACCTGTGCCAATTTCCTGTTCAATGGTCCTAGCAACGTCGTGCAATTGAACAACCAAATCAAGTAGTTTTTCGTTCATTTTTTGCCTTAGGAAATTTCGAACACCAAGTACAGCGAACTGAATTTACACCATAAAAATAATGCCCAACATCAAAAAACCGACCACCACAACCTTGACAGTTGAATGTCAACATTTCCGAATCAACTGGTCCGTCCACAGCCTGTTGCTGCTTTGGACCAAGTTCGCCGGTGATGGGTTGAGCCGTCATTAGTTGTAGCCCACTTCAAAGTCTGGTTCCAACATGTCGGCTTCGAGTACCGCGTCTTGATATGTGGTTGCATTTAGCACAATGGTTTGTCCGTGTAAGAAATTGGCAACATAAACGCCAGTGGCGTCGTCTCGATCCACACCAATTAGAAAATTACTCATTACCATTTACCTCCGGTTTGATTGATGTCTAGTAACATATCGTTGTCTTTAAATGCAGCACTGATTTGCGTTTCAAACACATCGGCCCTGGCGGGATAATCTGTTACCAGGATCTGTGCCAGTTCCATCATGCTGGTATTAGACAGCAGAGCCAATTCGTTAGCTAAGATTTCAATCCGGTTCATAGTTCGTCCACGTTGATGTCCGACAGATCCTTGGGTTTGGCCTGCGGGCGACCCCATGCACTTTGGCCTACCTCTGGGCTGCTTTTGCCAATTGGAATTTGTTGAATCTCTCCGCCATTGGCTAGAAAATCTCTAATTGCTTGTTCGTAAAGTTCTTTGTCCATTATATTGTCCCATAATATTCTGCATCCAGATCGGCAGCAGTTTCAGCGTAAGTATACGCATCATCATCAATTTGGTCAAGTATGTCTAATACTTGTTTTACACTCAAACCTACCTGATCCGCAATGGCTTGTAAAGGCATGCCATTAAAATCCATTTCACGTATTTCAATTTCTAAATTTTTAAAGTATCCCATGTTCAACCCCAATCTTTCTTGTCACCAATCCGTTCGTTCCAGTCATAACCAGCCATGTACTCTGCAATTTCGTCTTTGGTTAGATCCGAGATGCGATCACCAAATCCAGTGCCATGGGGATACCAATGTGGATCACGTGGGCGACCATAATAACTGTCGGCACTGCCGCGATCAAACAAGCTGCCGTGGTTCTTGCGTATGAACTGGCGCTGTTCTTGTAAAATTTTAAATACTCGTTCTTTTTCTGCTAACATTATACTATTTCCTCACCGTCAGAATTAACTAAAACATACTCATCTACCGCATTAAAAAGATTATGCCGTTGCCAGTCCCAGACATCACTACAACGATTGCACACTGGACCCACAAGAGCAGTTGATCCATCAGCAAATACGAGTTCGGTTTGCCAACCGCCTAACACACCCATTGTAGATACTTTCATTCTCGACTCCTTATCGTTTACTATACCAAAATTATAGCAAAATGGGTCTTTTTGGTCAATTCTTTTTACAAGCGTGGATAGCCACGAAAGTCGAGATACTGCCTTTTGTTAAAGGACTCATACTGTCAGTGTCTCGAAAGTTTGCCTTTAAAGCTTGAATACTTTCGCCATCACTTAGATAGCGAAAAGTAGCGTTCCTACAATCAATTTCACGTGCCGAAAAAGAAATTCCGCTAGGACCTACTCGTTTAGTTATTACCAAAAGATTTCCATTTACATTTTGTTTACTTAATAATTTGTAGGTTGCTTTTGTATCTGAAGGGACCGAGATATTTTCTTCGGCATGTACAACACCAGCCAATAACATTAATGCAATAACAAGGTTTTTCATTTGTAGCTCCTTATCGTTTACTATACCAAAATTATAGCAAAATGGGTCTTTTTGGTCAAGCGTGATTGTGACGTCCTGTAAATTTTGCAACAGAACTATCGCTTTTGCCAAGGTGGCGAGTACCTGCAATCTTTTGCTTGGGTGCCTGATTGGGCTTGCATATTGTAACTTTTACATTATCGGATGTTACATATTGTGCAACAATCATTCGACTACGCATTTTGCTACTCCTAATTAATTACTATAACCATATTATAGCAAAATGGTGAATTATGGTCAACCCAAAATATTCTGGGCTAAAATGTTGCCCACAAGCAACAAAAATCCAGCTGTTGCAAAAATAGCAACAAAAGTTGCAATTAATTTAACGGTTTGCATTTTAGTAACCAATAGTTTAAATGCGATCTTGCCAATCACTTCGTACAAAAGTATCGTAATATTGATAGAAGTAATTGAGTCCTAGTTCCATGGGATCATGTACAGGGCCATAGTCATCAGTGCCCACACTCTTTAGAAACCGACGTCCTCGATCCATGCGTTCTGCGATTTCATCATCTTCGTAGGCAGTTTCCATATAAGCGGCCTGATGCGCCTCAACGAAGTCTGCTTCAAAGTGTGTGATTTCCTCAGGATAGTAAAACTCAACAATGTTTCTGGTACGCTGTGGTGATTCGGGCCATAGTGTGCTAATGACTAGCACTTCTGGATACCATTCCACCATGACATTGGGGTATATGGTCAACCAGATAGCACCAAACTCAGGCGGTTGACCGCGGCGATAATCCATTAGAGCCTTGTGCCATTTTTTATATGTTTCAGTGCCTGGATTTTGAAGTCGATTGTTTACGCCCACTGATTGCACACTGTAATAGGATCCAAACTGCCAATCAAGTTGATTGCAATCTACAAAGTTTCCTAGTCCTGGGTGAAACGGTTTCACATGATAGTCGTCTAGGTAAACTTCTATAAAGGTTTTCCAATTGTAATTGCACACATGCTCCTGGCGTGAATGAAAAGCGTAACCGCCGAAATCAAAATGCGGGGCCAACTTCATGCCTGTCAAATCAGCAGCAATGTCAATCTTGCTCTTTTCAAAGATCAAACCATTCCAAGCTTGGGTGTCAAACTTTCTGAGATGTCGTTCTGGACAAGGATCAAATTCAGGAGCGCCGATCAATTGCCCTTCTAGATTGTATGTCCAACCGTGTAAGGGACACACGATGTTGGCAGCAGAGCCAGAACGATTCAGCATCACAGCCTGTCTATGTCTACACACATTGCTGATACATTCAATGCCGTTTTTATTTTTAATCAGCATACGGGCACTGTCGTCCTGCGGTAATGTGTAATAATTGTTCACAAGTGATTCGTGAGCTAGATATCTAGCTTGATTGAATAATACTTGTTCGCGCTCTAATATTCGTTCATCAAAATAATAATAACTTGGTTTCATTCAATTCGAGTAGTGTTAAGTTCCCGATTGTATTGTGATTCAATACTGTTACTTGGTTCGGGACCTTTGTATTTAACCGAACTTTCAACCGGCAGTTCAAACACTCGTTTTATATTTTTGCGATCAGCCTGACTCATACAAGTGTCTACACACTGTTGAATAATTTTTTCTGCAAATATTTGATTGAAAATATCATAGAAAATTACTTGATCAGCTCGCTCTGTCTGTAGACGACTGTAGTAAATTTCGTTGGCCTCGTTGTGTGATTGCGAAGCCAGTCTATGAATAAAACTGCTGTTGTTCGTGTAAAATCTGTTGTCCATAATTGTAGTCATTGAGAAAGAATTTTAGCTAGATAATTGTGCATTTCGTTGATCTCTTCCTGCTCAACGTAAAAATCGGTCAAAGGATCCCAGTATTGTCCTGCTCGAGGATCATAATACAGCACTCGGCCGTTGGCGTAAAAGAACGGTCCTTCTAGTCCCTTCCTCGGTTGCCAACGGATATCACGTTCACCTAGTACAGCGTATCCCATCACAGTCTCCTTATTTTTGTACCGGCATTATTTGCATCAAATTTTTCATCATGTTTTGTGCTCGTGCCATGGATTCTTCCTGTGATTCTTGACGAACACAACCGGCCTTGATTTCCTGTCGTTGAAACTCTCGAGCAGCCGCTTGGCATTCAGACAAATTTGTATAGTTTCCAAAAGGTTGAACACCAGTAGCAGTGATCAATAGCAAGGCGTAAATCATATAGGCTCCATTAAGTTGCTTCCTCCCTGCGGCTGTCCATATACTGCATCCGGCATCTCTGCCATCACACACAGCTCCATCAGCTCCCCGACCAGGGAGGATTCTCGCATTGCCAGCGCCGTTTGCACCAAACGGTAAGGTCCTGACCTACCACGGCCTTCTCATCCTCCGGACCAGAGTAGGGGG
>Ga0129333_10007290_pt1 | contig 10445 bp, 15 predicted proteins | sample CPB6_08_DNA_FD_94474 | JGI IMG/M metagenome (GOLD analysis project Ga0129333, IMG submission 94474) | Freshwater to marine salinity gradient microbial communities from Chesapeake Bay, USA - CPBay_Sum_0.6_0.8_DNA | ecosystem: Environmental > Aquatic > Marine > Coastal | place: USA: Chesapeake...
ATTTTTGATGTAAGTTAAATTTGTGTTTTGTATTTTACAATTTATATCAAAACACTTGATCAAATCTGTATTTGGAGGAATACAATAATCATATCCTTTTGCTTTGTGGAGTCCATAAAGAAAAGAAAATTGAAAAATTTGATTTCCAAATAAACCATTATTTCCTAAATTATGCATTGTTATCATATCAATATCCAACCTTGACAATAAATATCGCTCGGTGTTACATCCAGATCATTTTTACCAATAAACCATCTCAAAGGTGCTACTACTTTTTTTTGTTCTCCCAAATAGGCTCCCCACCAAGAAAAGGTGCTGTTTGCCATAATAAGTCCAGAACAAATACTCATCTGATATAGATCAATATAGTGATTTTGGTTTTCCGCATAAAAATCACCGATATTGTTTTCCTTACACCATTCTATATCATCCGAAAAAACTATGAATTTTTTATTCAGAAAAAATGTTTTTGCTTTATTTATGTAGTCCAAAGAAACAACTGGGTGAAAATGATTTCCAACATAATCACCTCTTCTTATATGGATTCCAACGATATTTTGTGTGTCTTGTGAAAGAGGAATTTTCCATTCTTCTCTAAATTTAAGAGTTTGCAAAAGTTCGCTCTTACAGTGTTTGAAATATTTTTCAGATTGATAATAACCAGTATAATTTGTTTCGTCTGCATAAAAAGAAGGAAAATTTGTGTCAAAATTGAAAAATTTTTCTCTGTTTGTGGGTATTGATATCTTACTTAAAATTTTACAATTTATATCAAAACATTTTATTAAATCTGTATTTGGAGGAATACAATAATCATATCCTTTTGCTTTGTGTAATCCATAAAGAAAAGAAAATTGAAAAATTTGATTTCCCAATCTTCCGTTATTTCCCAAATTATGCATTGTTATCATAGATTATCTGCCTATCAAAATTCAATGATCCATCGTGATTGTAAGAAGACCATTTATTTAGTTCGGGTTCTGTGGTGACATGTGTAGTAATAACACAAACATTATTTTGGTAGAAAAGAACCTTTTTTGGAGCATATAGTTTAATGTTACCCAGAACATTCTTAGCATAAGACATATCCAAAGCCTCTTTTTCTCTTATGCTTCTATCGCTATCTAAGATAAAATTGTTTATCTTGTCATTTAAAAACAACATAGCGTGTGTAGCCATGCAACTTTTTAGACGCATCCATTTATCGTTTATACTTTCTGCTCTGAACCAATCATGGTGTCCTGCCGTCGAATAACCCAAATACACAACATCAGCATCATCTGGGACTTCTATTTTTCCGTCTATAACATATTCGTTATACCATTGTGTGTGTTTACAATCGTCCTCAAGTAAAAGAAAAGGAACAGAAGTCTTATACCTTTTCATAACAGAATTATGACTTGCGCTACAACCAGCATTGAAACAATTTCTTTCTTTACGCAAAAGAATTGCTTCAAATCTTTCATAGTTTTGATAATCCAATTCTTGCATAAATTGTCTTATGTTTTTATTTTTTTGAATATCTTTTGCAAGATTTATGTAAACTTTTTTAATATTTTTTAAATCAATTATCATAATATACCTCTCTGATATGGACGGGTGGTTCTACTAAGCAAAAGAGGATCAAATATAGATCCAACATTTATATTGAAATTATTATCAAAACTCATCTTGCTTATAGCAATATTACCAAAAAAACCAGCACAACAAAGTAAAACACAATCTTTTACATCCATCATTTTTTCGTTTATGTCCTCGTATATCGAAGTATCATATTTCCAAGCATTTTTTCTGGATATTTTCCAAGTTTTTTTGATGTTTAGTCCCAAATTTGATGTTGTTGCGTCTTGAGAACATACGAGATAAATCTCTCTATTCATCAATTGAGATAAAAGATCAGTCTTGCATCTTTGATAAAAATTACAGAATATACGAGAACAGGTATATCTTTCTCTTGGTAAATTTCCTAATTTTACAACTTGTTCTCTTTGTTTAGTAAATTCATTATTTGGTCTACCTTTTTCCGCTGGTTTATATGTGTAAGACTGAATACCAACAAAATAATTTGGATGATCTATCTTTGCTGCTTCTTCTAGATCTTTTACATAAAAATTGTTACTTTCAGAAGACGGATCGAAAGATAATTCAGGTCTGTCTAGTTTTTGTTCCTTTAAGATTATTCTACTCTCACCTTCACCAAATCTAACAAGAGAAAAATGCTGATTGTTTTTTAATCTTTGTAAGAAGTAATCAAACTCTTGCTCAGAATATTTTAGATCTTTTTCTTTCGAATAATTTGTCCAATCAGAAAAATATTCCCATTGTTCATTTGTGTATGGCATTGATTTTTCCTTTCAATCTTCTACTTGCCTGAGTGTGTTCTATTACAACTGGTTTCTGCTCTTCAAACCACGGAGCATCAAATACTCTGCAATATGTTTGAGGAAAGCAGAATGTCTTGAGTCCGTTCTTATCGTGTTTGTCCCATACCTTTTGCAAACTTTGTTGCTCCCATACATTAGGATTTTTGGTTGCTTCCTCTTTCCAATCATTTATCAGATCGACTGCTTTGGTGGTATTATTAAAATACATGGTGCCACCCGCAAGTGCTTCGTTTCCTCTATCTGGACCCCAAGGTCTAAGATGAGAATTTCTTTTTTGATTCCAAACATCAGGAATCCAATAACAACCAAAATCATATGCACCTAACCGATCAAACAAAGAAGGAACATCTTTGAATCTTGCATCTGCATCCACCCACAACACACCACACCCAAACTCACTCAACGCTTCCAACATGACTTCTGCTTTCATCGTGCAATTGTGAACCCAAGATCCCTTGCTTGGTTTAGCGTAAGCCTTGACATCAATACCGAACTTGTAAGCAGAACTTACAAGTTGATCTGCTTCATTTTTGTACTCTGGTGTGTAGAAGGTAACTACTTTCATTTTCTCACCTTATCGTAGTTTTTAACAAAGTATTCGATGGTGGTTTTCAATCCGTTTTCCAAAGGAGTGAATGTAAAATATGGATTTTCATATCGAAACAGAGCATTATTCGTTGGTTTCTTCAGAATGCCATCGGGATATGTACGATCATATACAATCCTTCCATCGAAACCCATTATGTCTGCGATCATACTGGCAATATCCTTTATCTTATGTGCTGTGCCTGGAGACACTATCATAACATCGCTGTTTAGATCACTGCTTGTTATGATTTTTGCCAAATCAGTAGCAAACATAAATTCTCTTTCTGGTTCCCCTGATCCACCGACGATAAAATCTGTTTTGTTCTGTTTTGCCAAATAGCATTTGTGTATTAGGTTCGGTATGACATGACCACTATCGAGATTGTAATTGTCGTTTGTTCCATACAAATTGCAAGGAATGATGCAAGTTGTTGCTATGTCATATTGTTCTTTGAGAGCACGGGAACCAACTTCTAGCATTCTCTTTGCATAAGCGTAACCATAGTTGGTGTAATGTGGTTCTCCCTTGTGCAGATCGCTTTCCTTATAGGCTGTTCGAATGTCACTTGGCATGATACAAGACGACAAAAGAAACACGGAGTTTTGAAGAGAAAACTCCTTGCAAGCCTGAAGAACATTGATATTCATCTGTAGATTTTGTTCGAAGAAATCATAGTTCCTTGTGCTGTTTGCTTTAACTCCACCAACTAAAGCAGCACAGTGTATTATTTTTGTTATGTTATATTGTTGAATATATCTTTTAAGAGCACAATAATCCGTGATATCTAGTGTTTCTCTTGGTGGTTTAAATGTTACTCCTGAGCGAAAAAATATTTCACTTCCCAAAAGACCGTAACCACCTGTAACCAAAACATTGTTCATAATATACCTGCTGTTATAGATTCTTTTCTTCCCAACTTAAAGTCGTGATCTACCATCATGTTTATAAGGCCATCTATGTTCACCTTTGGAAACCAACTAAGTTCTTTCATCGCTTTTGATGGATCTCCGAGGAGTTGATCTACTTCAGCAGGTCTGTAATATTTCGGATCAACGACAACATATTTTTCGTAATTCATATTATATCGTTCAAATGCTTTCTTACAAAACTCTCGAACACTTATCATCTTACCAGTGGCAACAATATAATCGTCTGGTTTATCCTGCTGTAGCATTCTCCACATCGCTTCCACATAGTCACCAGCAAAGCCCCAATCACGCATAGCGTCCAAATTACCCAGATACAATTTATCCTGTAATCCGTGGTATATTCTACCTACTGCACGGGTGATTTTTCTTGTAACAAATGTTTCGCCGCGTCTTGGACTTTCGTGATTAAACAAAATACCACAGGATGCGTGCAGATCATAAGATTCACGGTAGTTTACCGTCAACCAGTGAGCATAAACCTTTGCACAACCATAAGGTGATCGTGGATAGAAGGGTGTAGTTTCCTTCTGCGGAACTTCCTGTACCTTACCAAACATCTCGCTGGAAGATGCTTGATAATACCGTACTTTCTTTCCATGTCTCTTTTCGTAGAGACGAATGGCTTCAAGCACATTTAGAGTTCCAATACCCACAGATTGTCCAGTATACACAGGAGCATCAAACGAAACCTTGACATGACTTTGAGCACCAAGATTATAGATCTCGTCAAAGTGCTGTGTGTCGATGAGATTTGCTATTGTATTATAATCGGTCAGATCTCCGTAGTGAAGAAATAACTTTGGATTGTTCATCAAATGTTCTATTCTTGCTGTGTTGAAAGAAGAAGAACGACGAATAATCCCATGAACTTCGTATCCTTTTTCAATAAGAAGATCTGCTAGATAAGAACCGTCTTGTCCTGTAATACCCGTAATTAATGCTTTCATAATCTATTAACTTTCTGCATCACTGATGCTAGATCATGCAAGATCACAGCATCTTTATCACCGTGCAATTTATGTATCTGACAATAAGACTGTGGTAGCCATGCGGTAGTTGGTTTAATTTCCGTCCACGCTTCCTGCAAAGTCCACTGATCCCATCTATTGTTGTGCTCTCCTAATTTTATCCACAATTCCAACATATCAATTATTGTGTTTGTGTGACGAAAAAATATAGTGCCAGATTCAAACCAAGCAGGTTCTTCCGTCCATTTTTTAGGCAAATGAATTATTTCTCTTCCCACTGGTTTTATTGTTTTTGGACCTGGTTTTGCTCTTATCGCAAAATCTTCTTTTATTTTTAGAAACAATTCTGGGTATTTTACTACTCTCGAATCCGAATCTAACCAAACAACACAAGAATTCATGTTTGTTTGTTTTACTTTTTCTAAAATATAATTTGCTTTTTGAGCGCAATTTTTAACCCAAGAACCAAGATCATTTCTTTGATCTACCTCGACTAAAATATGATTGTGTTCACAAGACTGTTTTAGTCTTTGCGCCATCTCTGGATATATTCCATTTGGTGTATGAAAACATACTACCTTTACATCATTCATTTGAGTCTACTCTCTATGTCTTTGTTGATCCTTTTGTACTCTTCCAATTTGTAATCTGTTATTGTCTTTGAACGAAAGTTGACAGCGGGTGGTGGAATCTTTTTAAACATAGATCCTGTTTGAAAAGGAACAGGAACTATGACTTTTTTTTTATTTGCTCAATCATATCTGGTGTGAATGTAGGAACCATGTGCGAAAATACATCACCACACTCCCAAGAATACCACTGAAAACCTTTCATTTTTGCTATAGGATACCAACCTTGCATACAAACTCTTACTTGATCTAATGTCTTTGAAAAATTGTGTTTTTTCTTCATATCAAATTTTTGAAATTCGTATGCGTATTTTTTCTCCACACAATCTGCTTTTAAATCATTCCCCGCAAATATAAGTTTTTTTGCTCCTCTGCTGTGGGCCCACTGTATTGCCATCGTAACAGTCTTATGCGGTCCTCTGAACAAAGGTAAACTTGGATTAAAAAGATCTCTTTGATGATTATCAGTTGCTTTATTACTGTCCTGAACATCCACTACTATGAAATCTTTTCTATTCTGATCTCGATGTTTGTTTAAAGTTTTTGCTCTAGGAACAACTTTCAGTATGTTTGGATCTTCCCAAGCAAGTTTACCTTCTGGACCATGCATTTCGTTGAGATGATCCGCAAGAATCCAGTAATCTGCTTTTTTTAGATATCTTATTGCTGTGCTTATTACAAGAACAGGAACACCTAAACTAAAACAGTCCACCTTTTTTAGAGATGGACCGGAACAAGCGATCACACAAGTTTCGTCAGGAAACAAGTTCTGCACTGTTGTATTCCTTTATTGCATTAAACAAATTAGAAACATAGTCGATAGGATTTTTCTGAAATACATTTACCATACCATCTTCAGATGACATTATGATTACAATGTTTTCAATAGGTTTACCATAACGCTCCTGATACATTATGGCATATGCAGTCGCTTGCATAAAGTATTCTTTGATGTCGTTCTCTGGTTTTTCTTTTGAAGCACTCTTAAAATCAATAACTGAAAGTTTACCATCAAACTCTGCTACACAATCAACTCTTCCAGCCAATTTAAGAGTATCAGACCAAAGAGTTGCTTCTAGAAGATGAATATTGTCTATCTTGTTTATTTCAATTTCAGCATTTGAAAAAAGAAACAACTCTGCAAAGTTTATTTTGCTTCTATCTAGTTGTTCGTTGTTTAGATATTTCTCTACCAGTGAATGAAATCTTGTTCCTCTGGTTGTCACTCTTCTTGCTTCTTCTGGATTATTTTTTCTCCACTCAGCAAAAAATTCTTTTTTAGAGAAACCAGTAACAGTGGTAACAGATGGATATCTGTTTCCTTCTGGAGTAACATAGAAGCGTTTACCTTCAACTTCTATTTTGTTTAATTCTTGTTTTTCTAACTCAACATGATTAAAAATTCGCATCTGTATACCTCTATCAAGTATTTAGATCGTGTCGAGTCATAAAAGAACCAGTTCTTCTATCAATTCCACCAGATTTTACTGGCGTTGCATCTCTGTGGTGTATATGAGCAAGTGTTGTTTTTGTTCTATTTTTACCAGTTGCCTTCATGGTGGTTATTTTTAAATGTTCTGGATGCACTTCCACGGAATGTATAGGATGTGCTTTTTCGTTATTACCTTTTGCAAAATATTTGGTATTTGTTTCTTGATGATGGTGTACATAACCAAAACCACCATCCACAAGGTCAACACCTAAAGTCTCTCCTGGTCTTAGAGATTCTATTTGCTCGTTTGCTCCTGCTTCGCTTTTTGTTCTAGAAATTCTTGCAGCCAATTCAGCGGCTGCTCTTGCTTTTGCTTCACCTTTTGCTTTTCCTTCTGCCGCGGCCGCTGCTTTTACTTCGTCTCTTCTTTTACGACCCGTTTCTATTGCTGCTGCTTTTGCCGTTTCTGCTCCATATGTTGATTCTCTGTATCCATAAGCGGCACCTGGATCTTTGACTTCAACTTTTCTTTTATCACGAAGACCCGCTTGATATTTTGCAACTCCTGCTCTGGATGCTTCAACAACAAATTGTACAAGTTCTTTAAATTTACGCATATGAATTTCCTTTTACCTTATTTATAAAGCCACCATCTCTTTTCAGAGATGGTGGCCGGTAGCGAAATTCCGTGTCGGAGGACTATGACCCCCTTCGACGCGCGGTGAATAGCGTAATGAACGCTTGCACCGTCCCCACGACCAATTCAGTGAAAAGATGTGGGGCGAACATAGGTATTTAGTATTGTATTAAGTTGCAAACTTCTTGCATTTTTTAATATACTCTGCGACTTTTTGATCGTGTCTCTTTTTGATTGATCTCATATAAGCGGCCTCTTGATCTGGAGCATAAGGAGTGCCTTTACTACTTGCTCTGGCCATCACATCTTGCGCTTGTTTTTGTGCTAAAGTCCACTCATCATCAAAATCATCTTTTGTTTTATTACAAAAAGATTGTAAATATTGTTCTTCTTCCTCTGCATCCGCTTGACCAACAAGAGCATCTCCTAACTCTTTACCTCCAGCATTCTTACCAAGTAAACCCATAAAAGGATTATTTCTTACTTTTTTAACAAATCGTCCAGCAGTGCCAAATATACTTTCATCCAATTCACGCTCTTTAGTATAATGCAAAAATGTCTTCATAGTTCATCCTTTATTTGTATTTAGTCATCTTGATCTTCTTGATCTTCTTCTTGTATGGTTTCACAAAGTAACAAAAATGAAACCAAGAAGCCCAAGTGAACAATACAGCCAAACCAGTGTTTAGGACAACTTCCGACCAAGGTGGATTACTGAAAGTCAAAGCATTGAAAAGAGCACCAGCAGTACAAAATGCCAAAGCAACCTTTACCAAAAAAGAATTCCAAAAAGAAAGTTTATTTAACTTTGAACTCTCTCTTCCAAATATGAATATTATGAATGCGGTGAATGAAAATGTCAAGATCATGCTCGACACAAAGTTTATTGGCATTTTGTATTCTTCCATCATCTACCTCTTAGATTTTGATTTTGTTTTTGATCTAGGTTTTGTGTTCCTTTTACGGCGCTTTTTCGGTTTCGCTACCACTGTGTCTTCTTTGTTTGGGAATGCTTTTTCTAATACTAACTCAAGACCTTTCAATCCCATAAATCCCATTATGAATGCAGTGGCATATTTACCACCATTCTTTATGGTGTCTGGAAGAAAGGACATTACAACTGGTGTGAGATAATTGGCACAAGCAGTACCAGCCAATATTGAAGCAATGGTGGTGCTTATTCTTTGTGCAGATTTTTTAGAAACTAAAAGCAACGCTCCGAAGAATCCAGACACAAGAAAACCTATGTCGATTCCATACCTTATCAGGAACGCTTCCAGTGCGTTCATATCCGCTGGCAATTGCTGCGTAGTGTTTTCCATAAACTTCCTTATATGTAAACCACATCATATAAAGTGTCGGGAAACTAATGGTATGTATAAACAAACAAACCCCTATTACTAGGGGTTTGAGCCAATTCAGATGCGGGATGGCCAATCCCCACTGCTTCAAGCAGCACGACGCATTGGTGCGGCGTTTAAAATTGCAACATTTTTTTTAACGACACCTATTGCACGGTGACGGACATCTCCCTGTTGATTACTTAACGCCAGTCGATTCTGTTCGGTCCCGTGTTTTGTTGACACTATGATGGATTACACCATCTTTCTTGCTTTGTCGGTCGATTACTAGATAAACCGTTTTACGCAAGCGCATCTCTTGTCAAGACCGCGTTTCCGTCAGAACGCCAATAGTGTCGAATGGAACCGAGGGGATTCGCACCCCTGTCCTGATCGTCTTTCTTCTTCAGATCATAAATGTCAACAGTATGTATCTTGTTTCTTTGGCATGATTGCAAAATACTTTTTGTTGGACGCTGAGATATTACTCATTAGTATTTTTGCTTGACTATTGTTCTTTGATTGAAGAACTTCTACTTGAAGTTCCAGTTCTTCGATTTTCTTCTGTAAACGCTCAATCTCAAGCAAACACTGATCGTTCTCATCCTTAATATCTTGCAACTTCTCTTTGTTGCAGGTCATCATACGAGTAACATCTATATTTGAATTATCGGCATAGAAGGTTACTGTATATTCCCAAAGATTACCTGTAAGAGTAATCATTCTTTCAACAGAAGAATTTACAAAAACAAACTCATTTTCCGCTGGATTGGGATTGTTCATTCTTTTCCTCTTCTGTCAAACGCTTCATCGCTTCGTTGTAACGAGCAAAGATACGATTTCGAATATCCTCTAGGTGTTGATCGTCATCGTAGTTCTCGTCTGGTTTCACTGCTCCACCTCCAAACGAACCTTGAAGTGGTTTTCTTTCGCTTGTTCCACAATAAGACCAGTGATCTTACCGAAACCAAGATTGTCTCCGACCATGAGCATTGGACCACCCTCTGGATCAAAGTAAGCAATCTCGGTGTTGTCATCATTCATTCCAACACGGTAATAATGCGCTTCACCTTCCATAGTGTACATTCCGTGACCATTGTTGGTGATTGTCCTCTTCTTTCCATAACGATCAATCATACTCATTAGTCAGCCCCTTCCTTGTGCTGTGGGATTCTATAGAGAATTGTGTAGCATTTCGCTTCAGAAATGTCATCTCTCCATTTTACCCAATATCCACGACGAAGCAACTCTTTCATCGCAGCAATTTGATATTCTCTGAAATGATATTGCACATTTTGAGAATCGTCCTGTATCATTTGTAGAACTTTGTATTCTACATCTGAGAACCATCCTGCGCTCAGAGTGTCTTGTGAATATTGTGAGATGGCATCTTCTGTCATCTCCTTGAGATATTTCATTTCATATTCTATTGGCATAACAATCTCCTAAGTGGTTGCGGAGGGACTCGAACCCCCGAAGCCTATGGCAGCAGATTTACAGTCTGCCCTCGTTGCCGCTTGAGTACACAACCGAACTG
>Ga0129333_10007291_pt1 | contig 10445 bp, 6 predicted proteins | sample CPB6_08_DNA_FD_94474 | JGI IMG/M metagenome (GOLD analysis project Ga0129333, IMG submission 94474) | Freshwater to marine salinity gradient microbial communities from Chesapeake Bay, USA - CPBay_Sum_0.6_0.8_DNA | ecosystem: Environmental > Aquatic > Marine > Coastal | place: USA: Chesapeake Bay...
AAGGAACCACTGGAAATCAAGGGTCTACAGGTACTCAAGGATCTACAGGTACTCAAGGATCTACAGGTACTCAAGGATCTACAGGTACTCAAGGGTCTACAGGCACTCAAGGAACCACTGGTACTCAAGGATCTACAGGCGCTCATGGAGCTACAGGTACTCAAGGAACCACTGGTACTCAAGGATCTACAGGTACTCAAGGAACCACTGGTACTCAAGGATCTACAGGTACTCATGGATCTACAGGTACTCAAGGATCTACAGGCACTCAAGGATCTACAGGTACTCAAGGAAATTTAGGAATTCAGGGTATTTCGGGGGCAGGAAATCAAGGTGTCCAAGGATCTCGAGGTATTCAAGGTGCTAATGGATTAGGTATTCAGGGACCATCAGGTGCTGGTGCATCTTTAACAGTCACTGAAAGAGAAGGGATTGCTGGTTCAACAACTTTAACGGTTAACAGCGTAAGTAAAATTTCTTTTGATGCTAATAGTGGATTTAATGTTACTGATGAGGGATCTGGTGAAGTCTTTGTTGATCTTGGTAGTACCTTTAACCCATGGTATGTAAGTGGAGAGAACACATTAAAAGCAACTGGTGAAGAACCAATCGAATTTATTGCTGGACCAGGTATTGCAATTACAACAAAATCAGTTGCTTCTACTGGTATTGGAACGACTTTCTCAAAAGCAATTACATTTAGTGCAAGTGGTGCAGGTCTTAATCCATGGGAAGTAAAAACCGCAAACTATACAGCATCTAATGGCGATAGACTTCTTGCAAATACGAATGGTGGTTCATTTACAATTACATTGCCAGCATCTCCAAGTTCTGGAGATAATGTAACGATTGCCGATGCAGATGACTGGGAAACCAATAATTTAACAGTTGCAAGAAATGGATCTACTATTAGTGGTTTATCCGAGAACTTAGTTGTAGATATTGGAAATATTACAATAGAGTTAATTTATGATGGAACAACTTGGGAGGTATATGCATCTGTTGGCCATAATATTCACCAAACTCCATCACAAGATAGTTTTAATAATGATATTTCAAATATTGTTACTGGAAGTCTTTCATCAACTTCCCCAACGGCTGTACTAACTTTACCATCAACTGCCGATAAGAGATATATTATACACTCTATTAGTTGCTCACTGAATTTTGGAACGGCATATACTAACGTATCTTCTTTTGTTAGCTGTGGAGTTAAGTTTGATGGAACAGGAACAATAAACTATCTTGCAGTTGACATGCCCATCTTTGAGGGAACTGGACTAGAAATACTAAAGAAGTCAATGGTTCTTTCTCCTTCTGGCCAAATTTATTTAAATTTACTTAATTCTGGTTCACCAATTGATTATTGCATAACATATGAAGTTTCAGATGATACAAATTATTTTGGTGTTGGAATTAATTCGACAGGAACATCAACATCATCAACTTCCACTGTTTACACTTCCACTAGTTACCCATCAGTTTTAGAATCCATTCGCACAACTAATAATTCTAAATCTCAATATGGAATTATTTCCGTTCTTTTAAATGATGGTGGTTCCAATAGATATCTTGTTAAAGATTTACTTCTTCCTGTTGGAGTTTCTGTAGAAATTTTAGATAATCCAAAAAGACTTGATTTAAATGATTCTATAAAAGTTGCTTCCATTTACGAAAGTGGTGTACATAGAAATACAATTGATGTACAAGTTCATGGTAAAAAGATAGTATAAATTATATTATATGGGAAGTTAGGTAATTATAAATGCCAAAAGGAGTATTTTCTTTAAGTAAAGTTTCTTGGTATAATCAAGGTTCTGGTGCTTTAGAATCTTGGAAGAAGGATGTTCCTGCTGAGATAGACTTTGGTGCAACTGCCGATCATTCGTATTACACTGGTGGTCAAATTGCTAACATTGGGGCGGTTACTTTTACAGAGAAACTCTCTTTTAGTACGGAAACATTAACATATGTCCCTTCAGCACAGACTAATATTTCACGATATTATTCTACATCAGTTTCTAATAGATCATATTCTCTCATTCTTGCTGGAGAAAACTTAGATCATTTGCTTCCGGGGAAATACACAACATCTGTAGAAAAACTTACTTATGCTACAGATACGATAAGCACTGAATCATACAATATATTATTTGGATTTAGTAAAGGTGCAGCAATATCAGATGGTTTAGATAATTCTGATTTTTTTGTTGCTGGTGGAGAATCTTTAAATTCTTTGGGAACCAATACTCTTGGCAATGGTGTGTATAAATGGGAGTATTCTACCAGCACAATGGTTAGGCATTACGCTGGTAATGAAAGAGTATTCGGATCCAGTAGTACTATCGAACTCAATTATACCTTTGCTTTACTTCAAGCTGGTTTTCCTACAAGTGAGAAATCTAGATTTCAACAAGAATTACTTGGTGATACTAGAGTTAATTTAACTGGTGGTAGTGCTGGAAAATTTGGATTTTTTGCCGGAGGTCTATATGATGGAAGTTCCCATTCCTTTAAAATCGACTTTCTTTCTTATACCACTGACACTGTTTTTAGATTACCTTTTTTGTATGATGAGGCAGAAAAATTTTTTCCTCTTGGTTTTACTAGTACGTGGGATAGACTAATTAGCACCCCAGGAAGGACAAATTTTCCAAGTTCTGGTTTATTTAAAATCCCTTTGACTTTGGGTATTGGTGCATATGGAGGAATTTTTGCTGGATTTTATGAAAACCATCCAACTCGAAAATATGGATTATTGACAATTTATGATGATTGTTTACTAGAATATCCTACAGCAGCACCAGGATTAGAATATACTAGCATTTTTGGTGGAACTCAGCATAATAAAATAAACAATACAACACTTACTATTGGTGGAGTTTATACAACTACTCCACTTTTAGATAGACCTTATAAAACCTCAACAGGAGCAGTATATGATGCTTTTATTGGCGGAGGAACAAGTTCATCTTCTGTAATTGAAAGAATAAATTACACGGTAGATACGAAATCCACTTCTCCTGCCAGGTTAATTTTACCAAGATACTCTATGGTTGGAAGTGGATTTTTAAATCGCAATCTTCATTATGATAGTTCTAACCTTAATATAAATTCTACACTGTGGGAAGAAACTTCATTTGGTGATTTTCTTTCTTCTCAACCACAATCTAATTCTATTTTTCATTTAACAGAAACAATTACTGCAACTCCATCACCAGCACCCGGTTATGGTTTATTGGTTGCCGGTTTTCAATCTGATCTTCCTATTGCTAGTTGGTTTGTTTTAGCACCAAATGCTTATGGTGGAGTTAGACATGAAAGTCAAAAGATTAATTTTAGTACCACATCTTGGTCTCTTTCATCCAAATCTTCATCTTCTGAGGGAAGATGCTCTTTAGCTTCCGGAAGTAATTCAACTCATGGATATTTGAGTGGTGGAGGACAAATTGGGTTATTTCATGATTCTACATGGAAAGCAACATTTTATTCAACAAGTTTAGTTGAAAAGGTTTCATATGCAATAGAAACCACTAAAATTGCACCAACAGCTTCTTTATCTCAATGTAGAACAGCACATTCTGGTCTTTCAAATTTATCTAATTCATATTGGATTGGAGGATATAATATTAAATTGGATGATGATAATTTAAATCTTTTTTCCACCATATCAGATGACTATGTCATTCAAAGAGTTGATTTAGATCTCAGTACAGATTACATAGAAGAAAAAACTTCTTTTTCAACTGATACTACAAGTTTAGTTAGTAGTTCTGGTAGTTATGATATTGGAGTTAAGAATGGTGCCACTTCTTTTGGAAATTTATCTTTAGGATATGTTCTTGGTGGATCAGCAGCAGCAGCACCAAGTCCACAAATAACAGATGTCTTTATTCCTCTACAAGATCCATCCAGCGCATCATATTATGGAATAAAATTTACATATTCAACAGAAACAAGCACTAGTTTTTCTTCATCATCATTAGGTTTGGCAAGATATTCTCCACAGAGTCTTGGAAATTCTAGTAATGGATACCTTATTGGGGGGAAAACTAGCATAACTAAGACATTTTCTTTTATTTCAACAATTGAGAAAATTTCATTTTCTACAGGGACTGTATCAACAATATCTGCAAACTGTCAAGATAGATTTTTAGGAAATTGTATTGGGAACAATACCGAAGGATTTGTTGCTGGGGGATATTATGGTGCTCTTTCTTATCAAGCTCAGGATAGAATTGAAAAATTGACTTATTCAACAGACACAATTTCATCACTCCCATATGCCACCTCAGAATTGATTTACTACGTTCAAGATGCTGGAGCATTAAGTGCTACTGGAAATGGTCTACCATCATCTTCATCAACAACAGTTTCTTATTCTTAAATCTGTTGTTTATTAAGAATGTGATATAATATTATTAAATGATTTGTTCAAATAATTAATGTCTCTAGTAATATGTCTTCCTTGTGGTGGTGGGTTTGTAAGTGAAAAAACCACAATAGGATTGTTCAATCTAGCAAAACTTTTAGAGAGAAATAATATTGAGCATGGGTTGCTTACCATTTCATGCTCTTCTTCTATTGCTCATTTGAGATCAAGAATGGCAAACTTTTTTATTAATAATACTGAAAGTGACTACTTATTATTTTTAGACAGTGATATTGATTTTGATCCAAATGATGTGCTAAAATTGTTGAATCATAATTTAGATATAGTTTCTGGACATTATCCAATGAAGATAATTCCTCATAGATATTGTGTAAATATAGTTGAACCTGAGAATAGAAAAGGTGATCTAGTTGAAATCCATGATAATGGAATAGGATTTTGTTTAATTAAAAGAAATGTTTTTTTGGAGATTTCTAAAAAATTTCCAGGATTAAAATATACACCTTCAGATCACAATACCGATACATCACATACTGATGCGGAAGTCAATAATTCATATCATTATTTTGCAGAATATAAAATGAACAATAGATTTTTATCAGAGGATAAAAGTTTCTTTTATAGAGCAAGAGAAGTTGGATATAAAATATGGTTAGATACTTCGATTAAATTGGGGCATTTTGGTTTTCACATTTATGGAGATTGATTAACATGAAATCTGGTGCTACTGAAACTTCTTACACTTACCTACAGAAACATTATCAATTTCCAAAAAATGTTTTTGTTTCTCATTTACCTAATGAGATTAAAAAATCAAATCATAACTACAAAATTCTTTGGGCACATCATGCATATGACCAACCATTATTTTTAGATTTTGATCATTATATTGTTGATCATATTGTATCACCATCCGAATGGAATAAAGAACAATTTATAAAATATCATAATGTTCCAAAGGATAAAATTACTGTTATTCCAAATGGTGTTTCTGATATTTTTTCATACTCTGATAAAAAATCAAAAACTATGATTTATACTTCTGTTCCTTATAAAGGATTGGAAGTTCTTGCAGAAATCATTCCATTAATTCAAGAAAAACAACCAGATGTAAAATTTAAAATATTTTCCTCAATGTCTTTATATGGATTATCTGATGAATTATATGAAGATCTGTATGAAAAATTAAATTCATTATCAAATGTAGAATATTCTTCTGCTGTGGAACAGGAAGAACTAGTTAAACATTATCAAGAATCTGCATTTTTTGTCCATCCAAATGTTTGGGAAGAGACATTTTGTGTTTCTATGGCAGAAGCAATGAAATGTGGATGTTATCCAATTATTACTGATATTGGAGCATTAAAAGAAGTTGCTGGAGAAAAAAATTGTTTGATTGTTCCAATAGAAGGAACTTCAACAACAACTGGTTTTAAGGTTACTAGAGAATTTATAAATAATTTTGCTGATGCTTGTTGTGTTCTATTAGATAATTTTGAATCAAATAGACAGAATTATAATTGTGCTTCAAAATTAGTTTCTAATTACGTATCTTCAAATTATAATTGGAAATCAATATCAAAACATTGGTCTACTTTAATTAATCAAATTGCAAAACAAACTATGGATTCTGAAAAAAATTCTTTGACTCGTTATAAGTTAATCAATGCTGAAGAAGCTGTATATGAAGATAAGTACTTATATGAGGCATCTAAAAATGTTCTTAGGTGGGAAGAAAGTGATAAAGAATTGGCCCAGGGAAGAACTAATTTTCAAATAGAAAAATTTATTGCTCTCGAAGGTTTGAATATTTCTGTAACCTTTGAGCACATATTAAAAGAAAGAAGAATAATGGCAGAAGCTTATATGAGAAAGATTATGGAAATGAAATTAAAAGTGAGAGAATTTGAATTTAAGTGGAAAGATAAAGATAAAACTAAACCACTCATTTTTGGTTCTTCGGATGAAAATGCACCAAAAGTAGCTTGTTGGTATGATCTTGAAGAATTGGGTATGATGCATTATCTAAAAAGTTCTGAACTAGAAATTAGAGATAGACTTCATCAATTGGAACACTTAGATAAACTTTTGGAAAAAATGGTCGAATTAAATGGAGGAAAACCAGTAACAAGAGAACAGTTTCTGGAAGAAAATGAAAATTATTGGGAAACACGTCTTGCTCAACAAGCTCTTGATGAACTTTTATCCAGACAGATGGGCATCTCGACTGGAAATATAACAGCTATGAGACAAGCTTCTGCTCCATCAATTGTTGATGAAAGAAACGAACTTAAAAGAGGTTATTTCCCTGTTAGTGATTTTTCTGATACAAAACAAATGGAAGCATTTGTTGGAAATCTACAGTCAAAAGTTATTGAAGGATATTCAAAACTTACAGGAAATAATTTTAATGGTGAAAAAAATAACAATTCTAAAGAGATAGGAGAAAATAAAAAAAATTATTTTAATGAAGGTTCTGAAATTGAAGACAAAAGAAATGGGGAAAATTTGCCGAAATATTTTAATAAAAACTACTATGTAGAATAAAACTTATGGCTAATGAGAAAAGACTTAGTGGAGTTTTTAGTTTATCAGAACTACCAATATTTTATACTGCACCTCAGTTTCCTGTTAATTCTATCCCAAATATTTTTTATGGGAGTTCTCAATACAGAATAAAAAGTGTTTTTTCTCTTTCAGAGTACTATCATTGGATCGGACTATCTAATTTTAATAATTTAGATATTTTAAAAAATTCATTTGCTTTTTTTATTGGTGGATATAGTCAAAGAGATACTTTATCTTACTTTCTTGGTGCATCTGCAAGTTACAGATTAAAACTAGAAACAAATACTTTTGGAACACAATCTACTATAACTACGATTGTATCTAGAGCAACAAGCGATGGTGTTGCTTCACAATCTAATAATTGTGGTTATGTATCTGGATCGGCAAAAGGTGAAGATCAAACGAACTTTTCTCCATCTCCAGGGACAAATCTTTATGGCAATCCTCTTGATGGACATACTTATCTATCTTCAACAGAAAAGGTTAATTTTGCTTCTACAACTAATTCCAATGTTCCAACGGCAAATTTATCAACTCCTGTTGGTTTTCTCAGTTCTTTAGAAACATCTACGATAGGATACTTTTTAGGTGGTTACTATCAACCATCTTCAAGTGCTGTTCCATCATTTTCTAATATTGAAAAACTTAGTTATGCATCGGAAACATTTTCATTATCTAGCAACAAAATGGTGCAACAAAAAGATAGTTTTGGAACTGCTTCTGATAAAACGACTAAAGGATACTCTATGGGAGGAATCAATAGCATCGGAAGTACATTTGTTTCATCTACTGAAAAACTTACATATTCAACAGATACTGCATCAAATGTTTCAGCAGCAAGTGCGTACACAGCAATGGTTGATGTGTGTGGTGTTGAAAGTTATGATAAAACGAAAGGATATTTTTCTGGAGGAATTACTGGATACACTAGCACAGGAAGTATAATTGTTTTTCCAACTGGCAATTATCAAATATCCTATCTAGTTACAACATCAATTATTCAAAAATTGACTTTTTCTACTGATACTAGATCAAATTTATCAACAAATTTGACGGCTGGAACCACTACTAATAGTAATTACATTAGTCAGTTTGGAACTAACGTAGTTGCTGGTGACAGAGGTCGTAGTTCTGCAGTAGTTGCACCAAACTATTTCTTGCTACAGGGTGGAACATCTTCAAGAGCTTATACTACTGGTCCTGGTGGAAGTTACTATCAATACGATTTCTTCTGGTATGAAACAGAAGCATTTCAATACTCTACTGAAACCATATATACTCCTATTGGCATTAGTGGCGCTGCTAATGCTGGAGATAGTGCTGCCCTTTCAAATGTATTTTGATTTGATATTTTACTATGATTAATAATCCATTAAATTATCTTTTAATAAGACCAAATGTAATAAATTCTGATGGTCTAAACGAACTAACCAATTTTATAAATTCAAAAAATGGTAGAGACCTAAGTGTTTTTGATATTGAACAAACAAATTCTTCAAAAAAAGTTCAGTATAAGGTTGATAAGGGAGTAAGAGATACTCAAATTATTGATTATGATCACAACCAACTTAATAATATTAAATTTTTGATGGAAAATTTGGTAAAAAAAATTATCAATCCATTTTATTCCATCGAAGTGACTGAAAGTGAAGTTCCACAAATTCTTTCATATGATGTTGGGGGTCATTATAAACCACATAATGATGCAGAGGCTATATGGAAAACACCTTGTGGTAAAAATATTTGGAAAAAATGTGCTGATAGAGATTTATCAATTATACTTTTTTTAAACGATAATTTTGAAGGTGGAGAACTTGTTTTTCCAGAATTAAAAATAAGAATTAAACCAGAACCAGGAATGTTAGTGTGCTTCCCTTCAAATCATCATTACATTCATTCTGTTGAATCGGTTACTAAAGGAAAAAGATATTCAATAGTAACTTGGGCAAAAATCAAAGGATTTATTTCAAAAGAAGATCAGGATAGAGAACTTTCAGAAAAATATAATACTAAAGTTATTTAAATTTTTCTTGTTTGATTATCTCATAAATACTCAAAGAATTTGATGTAGAAAATGAAATATATTAAACATTATTATGTTGATGCAAATAGTGGAAACTTTTTAACATCACAATCATCAATAGATAGTGTTAAGGAAATGAGACATCCAGTTCTAGAATATCCCGAATTGAACGTTAAGATGCAAGTTCAGGATTCTGATGGTATTGATGTTTGTATTTCTGAAGTTCCAGATAACACTTCAGTGAATAATATTGTAAGTGATGAGAATGGTAAATATTCGGTTAAAGTATTAACAGAAGAAGAATATAATTTTATTATTTCACTAAAAGAAGAAATAGATGTATTGAGTTTAATTAGTAGTAATGACTTAACCTTTAAAAATATTATTAAAGAAAAAGTAAAAAGTTTTAATGACCTTGTAAATTCATAATTTATCATAGATGGCAACCTTAAGTTCTATTGTAGGAGACAATTTCAAAGGACCTGCCGGTGCGACCGGTGCTCAAGGTATTCAAGGTGCTGCTGGAACATCGCAGGGAACCACCGGTACTCAAGGAACTACTGCAGCACAAGGTATTCAAGGAATTCTTGGACCTGCTGGAAGTATTGGTCCTTCAGGTCCTCAAGGTCTTGCTGGCGCTTTTGCTGGTCAAGGTATTCAAGGTATTCAAGGACGCCAAGGTGCGGCTGGTGTTATTGGTGGACCAGGTCCTATAGGAACTACAGGTCCTCAAGGTCTTGCTGGCGCTTTTGCTGGTCAAGGTATTCAAGGTATTCAAGGTATTCTAGGACGCCAAGGTACGGCTGGTGTTATTGGTAATGATGGATATTCTTCAGGATTACTTTATTTGTTTGATACTTCTACATCCTCCCTTCCTTTTAGCGGTGATGCTAGACTTAACAATAGTACTGCCTCTAGTGCTACAAAATTGTATGTTAACCGATATGGATATAACAGTATATTTTATTCATCAATACTATCTGATATCAATACTTTAATATCTAATGGAACCATTTGTTATGTAAGACTACTAAGTAATGATCTTGCAAATTACGCCACTGCATATTATGAAATTACTTCAATGTCTTTTAATTTTGTTGGTGGCACTGATAGTTATTATACTATTGACGTAACTCATCTTGACAGTTATTTCTCCTCTGGTTCTACTTTTAGTAATAATGAGATTATTTCTGTTGATTTTATAATTCAAGGTGTTCAAGGTCTCCGAGGTCTTGATGGTGCTTTTGCTGGTCAAGGTATTCAGGGTACTCAAGGAAACCAAGGTCGTCAAGGTATTCAAGGACGCCTAGGTTTCCAAGGTATTCAAGGTACTGGTACTCAAGGACCTGCTGGAACCTCTCAAGGTATTCAAGGTATCCAAGGTCCTCAAGGACGCCAAGGTCTTCAAGGTCTTCAAGGTGCTGGTGAACCAGGAATTCAAGGTTCTCAAGGTACTCAAGG
>Ga0129333_10007293_pt1 | contig 10443 bp, 8 predicted proteins | sample CPB6_08_DNA_FD_94474 | JGI IMG/M metagenome (GOLD analysis project Ga0129333, IMG submission 94474) | Freshwater to marine salinity gradient microbial communities from Chesapeake Bay, USA - CPBay_Sum_0.6_0.8_DNA | ecosystem: Environmental > Aquatic > Marine > Coastal | place: USA: Chesapeake Bay...
CGATCTGGATAAATGCCGGCATTGCAAATCAAGAGATCAATCGGTTGGCCCGCGAGTTTTTTGGCCAAGCTTTGATGTGACTCCGGATCGGTGACCTCGAGCGTTTCCCAGCGAATGCCTGCGGTTTTGTTCTCGACAGGTGTTCGGCTCGTGGCAATGACTTGTTCACCCTGACTCGCTTCGAGTTCGGCGAGAGCCAAGCCAATTCCGCGATTGGCGCCGGTTATCAAAATGGTCATGGGCTCTGATCCTTTATGGGCCTATTTCAGCATGATGAGTGGTATTGGTTCAAATTACGATCTGTTTTTTGATGGGACGTCAATCATCAAATCCAAATCGCGTGTCTCGTTATGCTCGCTTATCCCAAACGAGCGGGTGCCGAAAGATTGGCCCTTGCGGCGGCAATCAGATTGCGAATGATTGGCGTTTGGTGTCCGCGACGCCAAGCCAAGGCCGTCGTGATCGATGCTTCACAATCTGAAATGCTGCGGGAGACCAAGCCTTCCGGTTGAATGCGTGTAATTGAATCGACATAGATTGTTTGCCCAAGGCCACCGGCTACGAGTCCCAGGATTCCCATCGTGTTTGAGGCTTCATAGGTAATGTTGAGTTTCAATCCTTTTTTCGCAAAGGGCTTGTCAATAAGCGCGCGAAAGAAGTCCCACTCATTCGCATTCCCAAGAACAAGCTGGCATGAAGCCACATCATGCATTGTGATTGTGGCGCGATGAGCCAAAGGGTGATCCGAGCGCATCACAAGCCGCAAGCCCTCGCGGGTGAGAGCGATGGAATCAAGTGACGGATCATCGAGGGGACCAAGAAGAAATCCGGCATCGATTTCATCACGCAAAATGGCGCGTTTCTGAGCGGTGGTGGACAGATAGGAAATTTCGAGGGCGATCTCTGGATATAAGGCCGTATAGCGCCTCACAATATCCGGCATGAGCTTTGTCGCTGCGAAAGACATGTAAGCGAGCCGCAACCGCCCTGAACGGCCCTCTGCAGCCCTCTGCGCGTCACTGACCGCTTGGGCGAGGTCGTTGACGAGGAATTTTCCGCGCGCGAGGAGAATGCGCCCGGCCTCGGTCAAACTCACATCCCGTGTGGTGCGGAAAAAGAGCTGAAACCCGATTGCGTCTTCAAATTGGCGGATCCGGCGAGAGAGGACAGATTGGTCGATATCAAGCCGATCAGCCGCCTTTCTGAAGCTCATTTCCTCAGCCACAGCAATAAAAGCCGTAAGATCCCGGCTGTCTGGCAAATGGAATTGGCTCATCCGACCTCCCATGGTTTCGACCTTTATAAAGGCATATTAATGCAAAATCAGCATCAATTATGTCGCGAACACATCTTGTTCTTAAGCCCGTGGAACGCTCGACTGGGCCAAGAAGGCAGGGGGGTCGCCTCTGCTTCAGAGTTAAATGGCGTGAACAGGAGACTTCCATGACCGACCCCATTAAGGATCTCGATAAAGTCCTTCAGCAGGCTTTCGATGCTTCAACTCAAATTTATCGCGAACGTGGATTTCAACGCCGCATCGGATTTGGCAAAAAGCCAGCATTGATCAGTGTTGATCTTGCCAACGCATGGACGCGGCCGGGCAATCCCTTCACATGTGAAAATGTTGACGATCAAATTATTCCGGCGATGCAAAAATTATTGGCCGCATGCCGGGCCAATAATCACGTGGTTGTGCATGTCACAACAGCCTATCAAGTCACAGATCGAAATGATCCGATGACGGATATGGGCCTTTGGCATTGCAAGATCCCGGTTGAAGCCGTGAATTTGAAAGATGAAAATCTTTGGGCCATTGATTCTCGCATCGCGCCGATTGAAGGTGAATATGTGATGCTCAAAAAGCGTGCGAGCTCATTTTCGGGTACGCCGCTTGCGGGCTATTTAAGATCATGCGGTGTCGATACGATTCTGGTAACGGGCGTGACCGCGACAGCCTGTGTGCGCACAACGATCTGCGACGGCTTGGCCGAAGGATTCCGTACGATCGCGGTTCGTGAAGCGATTGGCGACCGCGTGCCCGGGGCTGTTGCATGGAATCTCTATGATATTGATGCAAAATTTGCCGATGTTGAATCGGTTGATCATTGCGTCAATTATTTGAATTCTGTGAAGGGTTGATTCACATCCTTGTTCCGTTAGGATCATGAAAAATTCCGATAGAAGTCTTGCACAAAGCTTCTATCGGATTACACTGATAAAAGTTGCAAAGGCCGGTGATGTAAAAATAATTCGGCATAAAATTAAATAGATTATTGGGGAGTATGGCAGCATGATCAGGGTTGGCGTAGATGTTGGCGGCACCTTTACGGATATCGTTCTTGAACACAGCCTCCCAAGCGGCGAGCAGAAGGTTTATGTTCATAAAGTATCAAGCACGCCGCATGATCAATCCGAAGGTGTCGTAAAGGGTATTTCTGAAATCTGTTCGCAAGCGGGGCTTAAGCCCGGCGATGTCGATTTTGTTTTCCATGGCACCACCGTGGCCACCAATATGGTGATTGAGCGCAATGGTGCCGAAGTCGGCATGATCACAACCAAGGGGTTTCGTGACATCATGCATATGGGCCGTCACAAAAGGCCACATAATTTTTCACTGCAATTTGATGTCCCCTGGCAATCAAAGCCTCTCGTGAAACGTCGCAATCGCATCGCTGTTACCGAGCGCATCATGCCTCCAACAGGTGCGATTGAGATTCCGCTTGATCTTGATGAAGTCAAACGCGCGGCAGATCTTTTTGCCAAACGCAAACTCGATGCCGTGGTGATCAGCTTCTTATTTGCGTTTTTGAACGACGAACACGAGCAAAAGGCGAAAGCAATCGTCAAAGCGGCAATGCCGGATGCCTATGTATGTACGTCATCCGAAGTCGTGAATGTGATGCGTGAATATGAGCGTTTTTCATCTTGCGCGATGAATGCCTATATCGGTCCAAAGACATCGGCCTATCTCAATAATTTGGAAGGTCGGCTTCGTCGTGCCGGTTTCAAAGCGTCCGTGCGGATCATGCAATCCAATGGCGGCATTTCGACCATCGATAATTCATCACGCTTGCCGATTGGCCTGCTTCTTTCGGGTCCCGCGGGTGGCGTGATGGGCGGTCGATGGACAGGTCAGAATTGCAACAGCGGCAATGTGATTACCATCGATATTGGTGGCACGTCTGCTGACATTTCGGTGATCGAAAAAGGTGAGTTGCGAGTCAAGAATCCGCGTGACACCGAAGTCGCCGGTTTGCCGGTGCTCGTGCCGATGATTGATATTGATGCGATCGGTGCGGGCGGCGGTTCGATTGCCTATATCGATGCTGGTGGCGCGTTCCGCGTGGGCCCGCGCTCGGCGGGTGCGGTGCCCGGACCCGCTTGTTATGGCAAAGGCGGAACTGAGCCCACAGTGACGGATGCGCAAGTGGTCTTGGGTCGCCTCGATATTGATCAGTTTCTCGGGGGTGATCTCCGCATTGATGATCAATTGTCACACAAAGCGATTGAAGAGCATATTGCAAAAAAACTGAATCTTTCGGTCACCGATGCCGCTTTGGGCATCTTAAAGATCATCAACAACAATATGGCCTTGGCGATCAATTCCAATTCGGTGGCGAAGGGTGTTGATCCGCGTAACTTTACCTTGATGGGTTTTGGCGGCGCAGGGCCATTACATGCCGTAGCTTTGGCAGAAATGATTCATGCAAAAGACGTGATTTCACCCGCTCATCCGGGGATCACGGCGGCCATGGGTCTGCTCGTCACAGAGCTTCGCTATGAGTTCACGCGATCGGTTCTTGTTGTTCTCAATAAAGCGACGGATGCTGACTATAAGGCGATCAATGAATCGCTCGATCGTTTGATTTCAGAAGCGCGTGCACAGCTTGATCAAGACGGTATTCCCGCGCGCGAACAGGTCTTTAGCAAGATTGCCGAATGCCGCTATGTCGGTCAGGGCTTCGAACTTCGCGCTGAATTGCCTGCCCAAGATCTTTCCGCCAAGAATGTGGCAACGGTGATCCGGAATTTCTATAACGCCCATAAGCAAGTCTATGGTCACGCTTTTGACGATCAAATGGTTGAGGTCGTTACTTTGCGTGTCGTAGCAACCGCCAATGTTGAAACACTGAAATTGCCCAAACTGGAAAAAGGCGGCCGTCAGAATCCGCCCGACGCGCAACTTTATGTTCGCAACACGATTTTCGACGACGGCAAACCCACGCCCACACCCCGTTATGCCCGCGGGAAACTCAAAGACGGCGATGTCGTGACGGGTCCCGCTTTGATTGTGCAGCATAATTCGACGACGCTTGTGCCGCCTGGTTATGTGGCCACCGCCCTGCCTTATGGCGACCTTCGTGTCGCGCGGTCTTGACTGAAACGAAAAGAAGGTTCGATCCCATGACAAAAACTGTCGATCCGATCACGCTACAGGTTGTTGCCGGTGCCCTTCACGCGATTGCTGAACAAATGGGCAATGTCCTTTATCGCATGTCCTACTCATCGATCATTCGTGAGAGTCAAGATCTTGGCGCAGGGCTGTTTGATAAGAATTTCAACACGCTTTGCGAATCCGATTCCACACCCATGCATATTGGCTCTTTGCCCGGTTATCTGAGAGGCATCGAGAAAACAATTCCGCTTGATGCGTGGAAACCGGGCGATTGTGTCATTCACAATCACCCTTATTTCGGAGCCAGTCATTCTCCCGACATCGCGATCATCATGCCGGTGTTTTTCCAAGGCGAATTGGTGGGCTTTGCAGGCAACACAGCACATCACGTTGATATCGGCGCCGCGACGCCGGGTTTGATTATCGATGTGCCGGACATGTTTGCCGAGGGAATGTTGTTAAACGCGTTGAAACTCTATGATGAAGGCAAGCGAAATGAATCGCTTTGGAATTACATCAAGGGCAATACACGCGTTCCGAGCCTTGTGATGGGCGATCTTGAGGCGCAAATTGCTTCGGCCGAACTTGGCGTGAGGCGTTTCCAAGAATTGCTTACAACTTACGGCAAAGATGTTGTGATGCAATCTTGCAATCAATTGATGGATTATTCGGAATCGATGCTTCGCCGCGCCATTGAAGCCATTCCGGATGGTGATTATACGGCCGAAGGTTTTCTCGATGATGATGGCCGCACGCGGGGTAAAACTCTGCCCGTCAAAGTCACCGTCAAGGTGCGCGGGGATGGTGTCGAAGTTGATCTGACGGGATCGTCGCCTCAAGTGCCAACGGCTTTCAATGTTCCGTTTGAAGGGTCAACCAAAGTGGCATGCTATTTCGCATTCCGTGCGTTGTTGCTTGATACTTATACTTTGGCCGATCCGATTCCCGCGAATGAAGGATCATTCCGTCCGGTTAAAGTCACAGCCCCTGAAGGATCGATCTTTAATCCGATCGCGCCTGTTGCGGCAGAAGCGCGGTTTTGCCAGATCCAGCGTGTGGTTGATTTGATCATTAAAGCCTTGGCGCCGGTGGTGCCCGAGAAAGCCACCGCAGGCAATTCGGCAACACTATCTTTCGCAGCCTATTCCGGCGTGAGAAAAAATGGTGATTATTGGGTCTTCCTCGAAGTCAATGAGGCGGCGATGGGAGGGCGTCCTCAGTCTGATGGGCCTGACACAATTGAAGAATTGATGCGCAACACGCGTAACAATCCCCTTGAAGATCTCGGCATGCATTTGCCGTTGATTTGTGACCGTTATGAAATTCGTGACGACGTGCTGCCCGGGGCAGGCAAATTCCGCGGTGGCGCAGGCGTTGTTAAATCGCAAAGATTTCTTACGCCTGGATTTGTCACGCATGAGTCCGATCGTCATGAAGATGTGCCTTGGGGCATCTTTGGCGGCCATGTTGGTGCGGTTGGTAAAATGGAAATTCATAACCATGCCAAACCAACAGAAACGCGTTCGGCTTATGCAAAGTTTTCAGGCTTACGCGTTGATGAGGGGGACGTCGTTTCTTATTTCTCGCCTTGTGGCGGGGGGTATGGCGATCCGCTTGATCGTGACCCTTCAAAAGTGCTGGATGATGTTCTGGACGAATTCATCAACGCACAACATGCGCATGACGTCTATGGCGTCGTTTTCGATCAGGTCGATGATGGTTATGGCTATGCCGTGAATGATGCCAAGACCAAGGCGCGGCGCGCCGAAATGCGCCGAAGCTGATCGCAAGATTCTCGCTTCAAAAGATCGGCCGCATCATCATGCGGCCGATTTTTTTTATGGTCATTTTCCGATCTCAGCTAAGAATTGTTTTGCGGAATGAGTTTTTGATTTTGACTTTGTTGTTTTCAAGCTCAAGAAGATCGAGTCCATCGACTTCAAGACGTGTTCCATCCGCTTTTGTGGCAACAAAAAGCCATTCACTTAAAACGCGATTTTCGTTCAGCCATGTTGCGCGACTGTTGGTCCATTGGCCGTCAGGAAAAGTTTCAAACAAAGCTTGATAGGCTTTCCGAACGGCTTGCGGACCGACGTGACGTGCGCCCTGCGCCTCTCGACCGGCTGACGCCCAAAACTCGCAATCATCCGTTGACATTGCCATGATGAGTTCAAGATCATGAGCGTTCCACGCCGCGCCAAATTTTTGAGGATCAAAAGCCATATCGATATCTCCCAATGTCGTGAACCGGCGTGAGAGCCGTTTATGAGTTCGTATTTATTGCCGCATTTTTCATAAAATAATTCAAGAAGGCCTGTGTTGGCGCTGACAGGCTGGCGCCCTTTAACCACACCAAACCGACATCCATTGTGGGGATGGGCTCTTCGAGCAAACGGGTCTCGATTCGTTGCCCTTCAAGTGACCAGGGGCGGTAGACCATATCGGAGAGAATTGTCACACCCATGCCCGAAGCCACCATGCTGCGCACCGCTTCGAGAGACGAGGTTCTGAAGATCACATTCGGACGACTCGCCACGCGCGCCCAGTAGCGGCTTGCTGTTTGATTGGCTTCATCGACCGTCAACATGATCATCGGTTCTTCGGCAACATCAGCCAACGTCACACGTTCCATTTTGAGAAGTCGATGATCGCTCGGCACCCACAGACGGCGGCGGGAGCGGATCAATTCTTGTGTTTGTAAGCGATCAGAATTCTCAATATTCGAAATCAAAATGACGCCGATATCGAGCGCCGAATCAAGCATGGCTTGTTCAATCACGGAACGTGAGGCTTCATAAAGATCGATGGTGATGTTGGGATAAGCCCGCGTGAACCGTGCATAATGTTGCGGTAAAAAATATCCTGCAACCGTGTAAGTGATACCGACACGCACTTTGCCGGAGATCACTTGATTGGAACTGGCGCGTATGGAGACGGCTTCGTTCACGGCCGCAAGAATGTTACGCGCGCGGGGAAGGAACCGATTCCCTTCAACTGTCAGCGCGACACCAGAAGGCGTGCGCTCGAAAAGCTTCACTCCAAGAATGGTTTCGAGTTGTTGTATCGCGGATGTCACTGCCGATTGCGAAACATTCAGTTCAACCGCGGCATGGGAGATCTGACCGAGCTCGGCCGCCGCGATAAAATAGCGCACTTGTTTGAGCGAAATAGACATGCCGACCGTCCCTCAAAGATCGCCAGAGGCGCTAGACCAAAAGCTCCGCCAGATTTTTTTACTATCTGTATTTATAATATCAAGCTACATAAATATAGAAAATCGATTTAACGACCGCTCATGCCATTTGGGTGATGTCGCTCAACAACCAATCCTGTCGTTTTTCAGTGCGGCAATCAGGCAGCACTCTCTTCAAGACCCCCGCAACCTACCGGTGACAATCAAACGTCTCCAAATCCAAAAATTGGAGAAAAATCGTAGATATGGACCAATTTATGTACAAAAAATCACGGATTTGAGTGCTTCTTTATGAGAGACTGAACCCAAAGGGGCTTGGAGATCCTGTGATTACTGTTTCCAATCCGTCATAATTGCGGCGTATGGGAAACAAATCGAATGGATTAATATTATTGTATTGATAAAATTTATATGAATAACAAAATCTGAATAAATTTGACGGAAACACTTGACCTCCTGTGAAATTCAACGTTCGATGGGTGTGGGGAGGCTCTTTTCGGCTGTTCGAAAATCATTCGATCGGGTGAAAGGCCACAAAATAGCAAGACTGCGGAGATGGTATGGCCGACGTATTGCGTGTTGAAAATTTGGCGAAGTCCTATGCGGGGAAGGCGGCGCTGTCGGGCGTTACGCTCTCCGTCGCGTCAAACGAATATGTTTCGCTTCTGGGCCCGAGCGCATCCGGTAAAACCGTTTTGTTGCGCTTGATTGCCGGATTTGAAAAACCCGATCACGGTTCGATTCATTTTCAAGGAACTGATGTCGTGAATACTCCCGCGCATGAGCGTGGCATCGGTTTCGTGTTTCAAAATTTTGCGCTGTTTCCGCATCTCACTGTTTACGACAATATTGCGTTTGGTCTCACCAATCGCGTGATCAATCCGATGACGGATGCTCATCACGTGCGCGATCGTGTCATGGCGATGATCGAGCTTGTTGGTCTTTCAGGTCTTGAAGGTCGTGGCGTGCATCAAATTTCTGGCGGGCAACGTCAACGCGTTGCGCTTGCGCGCACGCTTGTGACCGAACCGCGTTTGGTTTTGCTTGATGAGCCGCTCGGCGCACTGGACGCAAATTTGCGCATGAGAATGCGGGGTGAACTCCGCCGCATTCGTGAACAATTGGGCGTCACATTCCTTCATGTCACCGGCAGCGAATCGGAAGCCCTTGCGATGGGCGATCGGATCGTTGTGCTTGATAATGGAAAGATCGGGCAATTCGATAAGCCTGATCATGTGTTCAATCGTCCGATTTCTCCGAATGTCGCGCGCTATCTCAATTGCTACAATATGTTTGAAGGTCGTCTTGATGGTTCGGTCTTTGTCGCGGGTCCTGATCGGTTCGACTTTTCGAATCGGATGAATTCGGGGGGGCGACCCGCTTACGCCATTCGGCAAGATCTCATCACGATCAATCAATCATCGGCCTATGCGAATGGCGAAACCGGTCTCAAAGCGAAATATCTCGCCAGTGAGTATACGGGTGCCGCTTTCATGTATTTCTTTGAAGCGGCTGATGGGCACATCATCGAAGTCGAAAATCATTTGAGCCATCGTTCGGCGCAGACTTTGGAACCCGGCAAACATTATCAACTTGCGTGGAAAATTTCAGACGCACTTGTTTACGGCTGAAATGGCCCTGTTGGGCGGGAAGGAATGGATCGATAATGAACAGCGCGGAAACTGCCTCCGTTCAGTCGGCTGAAATTCGGACAAAGACTCCGTTTTTGCTCATTGCGCCCGGTGCGCTGTGGATGCTTCTGTTTCTCGTCACGCCGATCGCGATGATGGTTTACGTGTCGTTTTGGACTCAAACGACGTTTAAAATCGAACCCATTCTGACAACAAAAAGCTGGGAAGCGTTTTTTTCGAGCGACACTTATTTGGCGGCTTTGTGGACCACATTGCGTCTATGGCTCATTGTACTCGTTTCAACGCTCATCGTGGGTTACCCCACAGCCCTTTTTGTCGGGCTTTTCGTAAAGAACAAAACGCTTTCAACCGCCTTATTGGTGCTTTGCGTTATTCCATTTTGGACATCGTTTTTGATCCGCGTCTTGGCCTGGCGTCCGATGCTCGGAAAAGAAGGTGCAATCAATATCATTCTGCAGGCGCTGCACATCACGTCGGAACCGATTGAAGCGCTTCTGTTTACCGAATTGTCGGTAATCATTGGGATGACGCAGATTTATTGCGTCTTCATGGTGGGACCGATCGCTTTCATGTTGGGACGTATTGATCCGAATGTGATTGAAGCCGCGCGGGATTTGGGGGCGTCCTTCTGGCGTATTTTCCGTACCATCATCTTCCCGCTTTCGATGCCGGGCGTGATTGTCGGCGCGATCTTTGTGTCCGTTATGGTGCTTGGAGAATTCGCAACGGCTGCGGCGCTTTCAGGCCGTAAAGTGAATATGCTTGGGAATATCATCGTCACACAGGTCGGATCGCTGAAATGGGCATTCGCCGCGGTTGTCGGTGTGATTCTGACGATCGTTATGGGTGCGGTGGTAGCCGCATTCTTGCGCATCGTTGATTTGAAGCGGGAGCTGTGAGCCGATGCAAACGCAGTATATCAAACCCGTTCTTGGCGTTTACACAGCGCTCTTTATTTTGTTCCTTTATGGTCCGTTGGTGGTCTTGGCCATCATCTCTTTCCAAACGGGTCCGAATGGTGGTCCACAATTTCCAATCATTGAGTGGTCCACTTATTGGTACCAGCATGTGTTTGGTTTAACGCCGCCTTCACGAATTGCGCCTTTGCCGATCTATGAAGCCTTAACGAGGTCTTTGACTCTCGCTTTCATGACCATGGTCGTCTCAACGGTGCTGGGCGTCATGTCGGCGCAGGCCTTCCG
>Ga0129333_10007294_pt1 | contig 10443 bp, 8 predicted proteins | sample CPB6_08_DNA_FD_94474 | JGI IMG/M metagenome (GOLD analysis project Ga0129333, IMG submission 94474) | Freshwater to marine salinity gradient microbial communities from Chesapeake Bay, USA - CPBay_Sum_0.6_0.8_DNA | ecosystem: Environmental > Aquatic > Marine > Coastal | place: USA: Chesapeake Bay...
AGGGCAGCAGAGTCATGAAGTACAAGCAAATAACGATCCCTGTCAATCAATGAGTCAATAAAATGAGAATTCTTCTCCACCTCCCGCATAAAACTTGCCACGTATTCATGTGAACGTTCATTCTCAACATAGATCTCCCTGAGATTTTCAGCAAGAAAACCAAGTGTTACCGCAAGAAAAAGCATAAAAAATTCTTTAAAATGCTCTTTCCAGTTTTTTGGATGCTCTTTGCTATGATGATGATGGACTTCCATTTAGATTCAAAGGTTGTTGAAGAGTGAAAAGTTAGGAAGAAAATTGATTTGAATCGTTCTGTTGTTTTCAATTTTGGTAGCTGCACTTCTGGAGATCTGCTGATGCAAATATCCAGCCTCTATCCTGCCAAATGAAGGCAGTACATACCCAATCCCGGCATAGATCCTGTTTTGATCAAAATGATATATGCCTATCTGCTTGCCAAATCCATAGAAAATTTCATCCAGAGCAGTTGCATATAGTACTTTTTCTTTGATTGCTTTAGCAGTTATGGGAACAGAAATTCTCTGCATCAAACGGACACGTGTTGAATAGACTGAGGATCCTGGTTTGAATGTGCCTCCTGAAGATACTGGCTGGTACACGAACCTCTCCTCGAGCCTCAACCTGCTTACCAATTCAATACTGCCGTGCTGCTTACGCATCTGCAATTGCTCCCATATCCTGTTCTCGGGAAAGGCTGACTTGCTTGGCAACCCTCCATAGGGATAGGTTTCAACAAAACAATATCCTCCTGCAACGCTCCAGCCCTTTCCCAAATTTCCCAACAATGCGGTTCTGACCAAGATTTGCTGGGGGTTTTTGAAATACTCATTCCTTCTCCAAGACAGCTCGGCATGGACTGAGAGTTTGTTATTTATGGGATGAACCCCAACATATGAAACCCAAATATTGTCATTGACTACTTTGGTAATCTGTGCAAAAGATGAAAAGAAGCCAAATAGCAATAAGATGAAAATGCAGGCTTTTAAACGATCACTCATAAAGAAGGTCAAAGTTATGATAAACAACTTCAGGAACTTTATCATTTCCTGAATAATACCAATGCAGCTTTTTGTAAATTGCGTCATATTTAACGCATGAAAACAATCCTTCTCTTTCTAACACTTTTAATCACTCAGCTTGCTCTTGCTCAAGAAGATTTATTGGCTGAACTCAAAGAATCAGGTGACACAACAAATCAACTCCTTCCGCCCAAGATGCTGATTACCCAAAGAGTACTTTGGGGACAAAAGGGACTGTTGAGACCAATCATTCAGCTGAATACAGCCAACAGAGAAAAAGAACTCAAGGTCAGAAGAGTCATGCTGGTTGCGCACCAAGTACTTGGATTTATCACATTGGGAGGAATGGCTGGACAAGGAATCACAGGTTCACAATTGTACAAAGGGAATGCCCGCAATTATGATATACATGAAAACCTGGCAACTGCTGTAAATATATCTTATGGCGCAACAGCTGCCATGTCTCTTTTTACTCCACCCCCTTTGATCAATAGAGACAAAAAACTTTCAGCGATCAGATTACACAAATGGCTTGCGGTCGTACACATGGCAGGAATGATTGCAACAAATGTACTGGCAGAAAACGGACCCAGGTCTTTGCACCGTGCTGCAGCCATCACCACATTTGCAAGTTTCGGAGCAGCCATCATCAGTATAAAATTTTAAACGATGAAAATTATTTTTCAAATACTGCTTGCATTGGCCCCGCTTTTGACAAGCGCCCAGACAAAAGTCTCATTTAATAAAAGCAAATCAACCATTACCTATGCGATGAATCATATCCTGCATGCTTGGGAAGGGACCTCCAATCAACTAAATGGACTTGTGCAGTTGAACACAAACGGACAAATTGAGAAAGTAGCCATGATTGCAAAAGTCAGTTCATTTGATTCAAAAAGCTCTAACAGAGATGCGCATATGCTTGAAGTGGTTGAATCGCTGAAATACCCCAATATATCTTTTCAATCAAGCTCAGTCACAGAAACATCAAAAGATAAACTACTGGTCAAGGGCATATTGGATTTTCACGGAGTCAAAAAAGAAACCTCATTTGAAGCAATCTCCAAGAAGAAAGACAAAGAGACCATCGTTAGCGGGAATTTTATCTTCCTGCTGGAGGATTTCAAAATAGAAAGACCTTCTTTTATGCTGACCAAGGTTGACAATGAGGTCAAGGTCAATTTTGAAATAACCTTCTAGTCTCATTCGAACAGAAAAGCAGATCAGTTGTTAAAGGCTTCATGAAGGCCTTCCTGATATTTCCACACCAACTGTTTAAAGACACTTCCCCCCTTCAAAAGTCGGACACTGTTTTCTTAATCGAGAACGATCTTTTTTTCAATCAGTACAACTTTCATAAACAAAAAATCATCCTCCACAGGTCCTCTATGAAATACTACGAGGAACTGCTTCGGTCTCAGCAGATAGATGTTCAATACATCCGAGCAAGTGAAAAAGAAAGCAAAATCTCCTTCTTGATTGAAAAAATTGGCAAATCCCATTTCACGCAAATCAAATTGTATGACCCACATGATTGTTGGCTGGAAAAACAACTTGAGCAGAGTGCAAAAAAGCAAGATATAGAAATCGAATTTCTGCCAAGCCCCAACTTCATCAACAATCAAAAAACAGATACTGAACTGTTGGGTACCCGAAGGCCTTTTTACCAAACTGGTTTTTACACAGAACAAAGAAAAAGCAGGAAAATACTCATTGATAAAAATAACCAGCCGGAAGGAGGTAGCTGGACTTACGACGTTGAAAACAGGAAAAAAATTCCAAAAAACACCCCCATTCCCCCCATTCACTTTTTCAAATCCAATCAATGGATTGATGAAGCCATCACGTACACTGAAAAATATTTCAAAAATAATACAGGTGCATCAACTGCTCCTTTTTCATACAACAAAGAGAAAATTTACTACCCCTGCACACATGCAGATGCTGAAAAAGCATTGGATTTATTTATCAAGGAAAAACTCAACCTATTTGGTATTTACGAAGATGCTATGTTGTGGAAAGAATCAACTTTGTTCCACAGCGTAATGAGCCCCCTGCTGAACATCGGACTCCTGTCTCCACAAGATTTTATTGAAAAGTTGATAAACGCATTCAAAAAAAAGCAAGCTCCCCTCAACAGCATTGAAGGTATTGTGAGACAGATCATGGGCTGGAGAGAATTTGTTCAACTGACTTACCAGAAAATCGGAACCATACAACGAACAAAAAATTTCTGGAAATTCTATCACCCCATGCCGTCTTCATTGTATGATGGAACAACCGGCATAGATCCAGTCGATACTACCATTCACAAATTATTGAACAGTGGTTATTCTCACCACATCGAACGATTGATGGTACTGGGAAATTTCATGCTCCTATGTGAAATCAATCCAGACCATGTATATCAATGGTTCATGGAAATGTACATCGATGCGTACGATTGGGTAATGGTACCAAATGTTTATGGTATGTCACAGTTCGGCGATGGGGGGATGATCACCAGCAAGCCCTATATCGCCGGCTCCAATTACCTGATGAAAATGGGTGATTTTGAAAAAGGTGAATGGCAGGGGATATGGGATGGATTGTTTTGGCGTTTTCTATCAACCCACAGGACTGTTTTTTCCAGAAATCCACGTTGGGCCATGTTGCTCAAGACTTGGGATAAAATGGATGAAACCAAAAAAACATCGCATCTTCAAAAAGCAGAAAAATTTCTAAAAGAGTTGCATAAACGTGCATAAATATTTTAATTTCTGCAATTTTTCGTCTCTATATTGCTTAAAATTAAATGATTGCCATGAACCATCTCCAGTCATCCTACCAGGATGGGTTTTTCAATGTCAGTGCTGCCCATGGATTTCTACCCATTCAACTTCCATTAGAAACACTGCCCACTCAATACAATAGGCTGCAGGAAATTCTAGATGCAATGCCTGTAGTGCTACCAAATGGCGAAAATGGACTCTTGCACTTTCCCAATAAAATTGAAGAAGCTGTTCAGCAGTTGCCCAATTACATCGAATTGGTAAAAAAGGAGACCGATATCCATATTGTTCAGGCACTCTACCGCGGATATTGTTTTCTTACTTCCGCATTTACACTGGAAACATCTTTTCAACATTATAGGGCAACAGGCAATTATGGAAAAGCAAGAAACATACTTCCGCCACAGATTGCTCAACCTTTGATTCAAGTTTCAAATCAACTAGAGGCATTCCCCTGGTTGGATTATCATTATGGATACTCGTTGGGCAATTATAAAATGAAAGACAAAAAAGGAGGATTGGAATGGAGCAATTTGGATATGTGTGTAAGATTTTCAGGACAGCCAGATGAAGTTGGATTCATCATGTTGCATGTTGATATCAACCAATTTTCACCGCAGCTGGTAGGCTCGGTGATGAATACGCTCCATGAAATCGAATCCGGGCAAAAAGATAAAATAGAAGCTGCATTGGATGAGAACATGACAACACTCAAGCGCATGAACGAGCGCAGAAGAGAAATGTGGAAGGCCTCCAGATGGCAGCACTACAATGATTTCAGGGTTTTCATCATGGGTGTAAAAGGAAATGATGAGATTTTTGGACCCGGACTGACCTATCAGGGAGTATGGGATGAGCCAAAACAATTCCGCGGCCAAACAGGTGCACAAGATGACATCATCCCCATGGAAGATATTTTCAGTGGTGTAATCAATTACTACCCGAAGAATGAATTGACGAAGTATTTGTTGGATCTAAGAGCATACCGTCCAAAATGCATCCAACAATTTTTCATTGACCTAGAAAAAACAATGAAGGAAATGCATCCCAACGGAATGATGGGTGTATTGAAGGAACTCAACAGCTTCAACGGGCTCTCAAGATTACTGGGCATTTTGGAAGAAATTTATTTTTTCAGAAACGGGCATTGGCAGTTTGTTCAGAAATACATCATGGCCAATACGCCTTACGCCAAAGCCACAGGCGGTACGCCCATTACGAGTTGGCTCCCCAATCAGATAAAATCCGTCTTGAATCAAATACAGGATGTGATCAATGCGATGTCATCTATTGATAACAATGGAGATGAAACTGCCAATGAAATTTTCAACAGACTCCAGCAAACCATTGCCCAAAAGAAACAACTGCTGGCAGATCAACTTGCCATGGTGGAAGAGGCTCATTTTTCTCCTGATAAAGTTTTTTCGCTGAATGAAAAATATGATCTAAAAGACGAGAAGCATTGATCAATATTTTACAAAAAATAAATAATGTTTTCCACCCTGAGCGCTACCAGGGCTGGGGCAAGACATCACACTATTTTGAAGGATGGTATTTTAAATTGGTCAACCATGATGGAAGTGAAGCACTTGCAATCATCCCAGGTATTGCGATGGATGAACAAGGAAACAAACAAGCATTTATTCAAGTGCTGGATGGAAAAAGAAAATCTGCCCGCTACCACAAATTTGTATTCGAAGATTTCAATGCAGAAAAAAATGTATTTCAAGTTTCCATTGGAAAAAATCATTTCTCATCAAATTCCATAAAACTGGATATTGAACAATTGCGGGGTGAGCTTCGCTTCAGCAACAATATACCATGGCCAAAGTCTCTTTGGAGTCCGGGTATCATGGGACCCTACTCGTTTGTGCCATTCATGGAATGTTACCATGGAATCGTAAGCATGAACCATGAAATCGCAGGGCAACTGGAGTTGAACGGAAAATCAATTGACTTCAATCGTGGGAAAGGCTACATTGAAAAAGACTGGGGAACGTCATTTCCTTCATCATATATCTGGCTGCAGACGAATCACTTTTCAGAGGAAAACATTTCACTGAAATGTTCTGTTGCAAAAATTCCATGGTTGGGCAATTCATTTGTTGGATTCATTGCAGGATTCTGGTGGAAGAATCGATTGATTCAATTCACCACATACAATCAATCTAAACGCATCAAAACTTTTGCGAACATCGAACATGTAACCATTGGATTGGAGAACAAACAATATTTACTCGATATACATGCACTGCGTGATGCGCCTACTGCATTGGCATCACCCATACTGGGTTTGATGGATGGGAGAATAGAAGAAACCATGAATGCGGTTGTACAAATAAAATTAACGGAGAAAAAATCAGGTAAACTTTTATTTGATGACAAGGGCATACATGCGGGGCTGGAAGTCGCCGGGAATATTGAAGAGTTATTTACATAATGTGAAAGCTGCTTGCATATTGCTAGACAACACAGTCCAATAGCAATACCCCTGCTAATCCAACTAGGGCCAGAATCGTCTCCATGATGGTCCAGGAACGCAAGGTGTCTTTGACAGATACCCCAAAATATTCTTTGTACAACCAGAAACCTGCATCATTGACATGAGACAAAACCATGGAACCTGCTCCAATGCTCAATGCCAACAGGTTGGGATTGACGCCTGTTTGCGTGAGCAGCGGCAGAATGATTCCGGCAGTAGTAATTCCTGCAACAGTTGAAGATCCGGTAATTACACGCAGCATTGCTGCAATGAGCCAAGAAAGTATGAGTGGGTTGATTGTATTGTTCAATGCAAAATGCATCACCATTTCACCAATCTTCATCAATTGCAAAACCTCTTTGAATGCACCGGCACCGGCGAATGTTAACAAAAGCGGAGCAATGTCTTTTACTGCCTCCATCATCCAACCCTGCATTTGACTCCATGAAACAGATCGCTTGAATCCGAGCAAGTACAAAGCAACAGCCAATGAAATGAAAAGAGCTACGGTCGGATCACTGATGAATACTACCCATTCGTTTTTGAAGAAAGAATTGGAAGCAATTAAAACTACAGGAAGCAGTATGATGGATAAACTTATAAAAAATGACGGACGATTGTCAGATTCACTTTCCTGGTTGAAATCCAAAGGTGTTGCTGGAATTTTTTTTAAGCTCATCCCAAATAGCCATCCTGATAATAACATAGCAGGAATGGCAATGAGCATTCCCCATCCCAATGTAATCCCCATATCAGCTCCAGGAAGATGGGTCACCAAATAATAAGGGGCAGGATGAGGTGGAAGAAATCCCTGCGTGATTGACATTGATGCCAACATAGGAATGCCCAAATAAACAGGATTGATTTGCTGCCGCTTGGCTGTTGCCAGCACAAGTGGGGTTAACAACAAAAATGCTACTGAAAAAAACAGGGGCAATGAAACGATGAATCCAATGATCATAAATGCAAATGGCAATCGCTTTGGTCCGAATATATTTACAAGCCGATCTGCAATGACAATACTGGCATTTGATTTTGCAATGATTTTACCAATCATTGCACCCAATAAAATGATGGATAGAATAGTTCCAAGCGTGGACCCCATCCCTTTTTGAATCGCGTCTATTAGCAATTTGCCACTCAACCCATATGCGAGTCCCATAAAAAGAGCAACAAATAAAAAAGAAAGAAAAGGCTGCACCTTGAAATAGGAAATCAATACAACCAAAATAGCAATGCCAATTAACAGAAGCGTCCACATAGATTCCCGTTAAATAAAGAAAACATTTTTCTTTATTAAAGATATATAATTCAACAGGTTAAAATTCATCAAAATCATTTCAGGAAAGTTGTTGTAGATTTAAGTAGTTTCAAGCCAGCACAAAACTTGTCATCATGAAAAAAATCATCTTTGTATTTGCTTTGCTTTTCAGTACAACCATATATGCGCAGCCAGTTCGTTTGGCAGTTGCAGGTATTGCACACGGACACAATGGATGGATTCTCGGCAGAAAAAATGATGCGGCTGTTCAATTGGTAGGTATCTATGAGACCAATAAAGAATTGGTGAAAAAAATGATGGATAAATATCATCTCGACCCTGCTCTTTTTTATGACGACATGAATAAAATGCTTGAGGAAGTCAAACCTGAAGGTGTTTTGGGATTCGGAACAACACTGCAACACCTCGGTGTAGTGGAAGCTTGTGCACCAAAAGGAATTCATGTGATGGTTGAAAAACCACTGGCAACAACAGTTGCAGATGCAGAAAAAATGGTTGGGCTTGCAAGAAAACACAAAATTCTGCTGCTGACCAATTTTGAAACTTCCTGGTACCCAACCACTGATAAATCATTTGCACTTACACGCGATACTGCTTTCATGGGACCCATCAGAAAAGTGGTTGTTCACGATGGACATGAAGGGCCAAAAGAGATTGGTGTATCAAAGGAATTTTTTGAATGGCTGACCGATCCTGTTCAAAATGGCGGAGGTGCATTGATGGATTTTGGTTGCTACGGCGCAAACCTGATGACCCTTTTGATGAACGGCTCTATGCCTCTTTCCGTCACTGCAGTTACTTCACAATTCAAACCTCATATTTATCCAAAAGTAGATGACGAAGCAACCATCATTCTGCAATACCCAGGAGCACAGTGCATTATCCAAGCCTCATGGAACTGGCCATTTGCTAGAAAAGACATGGCCATATATGGCAGCAATGGTTATATCATTACAAAGGACAACTACAATATGAAAGCAAAGGGCAAGGTCGGATCAGAGGTTGATTATAAACTTACTGCCCAAGAGACGAATACGTATACAAGTCCGTTTTTATATTTTGCAGATGCCATCAGGAATAAAATAAGCATACCTGCCTTTGGTGCTTACTCAATTGAAAATAATTTAATTGTTGTAAGGATTTTGGAAGCGGCCAGAAATTCTGCAAAAACAGGCAAAACCATCTACCTGAAATAAGATGCCCAAAAACATCAAAAAAGAACATCTCCCTCAAAAAATATGCAAGGTCTGCAGGCGCCCTTTTACCTGGCGGAAAAAATGGGAGAAAATATGGGATGAGGTACAATATTGCAGTGATAAATGCAGAAAAAACAAGAAAAATAGCCTGTAAATTCATCTTGTATGCGAAATATTTAGAAAATTGTCAAAAAAATGTAAAAATTTTGACCCTCGCTAACTATTTTCATTAAACAAACCTCCTCCATTAACAAATTTTGAACTAACTAGCGGCTAAGAACCATGCCAATAAAGCATTTTCAATGCTTGAACGGCAGGGTCTGTATTAACCCGTTTATCTATCACCCTAAACATAAACAAAATGAACATGAGAAAATTTGCAATTTTCATGAGCTTTTTTGTTTTGCTGGCTGCAAATTCCATTGCACAGGAAACAAAAAAGATCACGGGTAAAGTCACCGACAACAATGGTGAAGCTTTATCCGGTGTAACTGTTGCAGAAGTTGGGGGTAATGCGAAGGCAATTACCAGCGACCAAGGAACGTACACCATTCAGGTTGGTTCAAAAACAACCACTTTGAGGTTCAGCTCCGTAGGTTTTCAAGATGCAGATGCAAGAATTGGAAACAGAAATGCAGTTGATATATCACTCGTAAGAGAATCTGGTTCTCTTTCTGAAGTTGTCGTAGTTGGATACGGCGTTCAACAGAAAAAAGCATTCACAGGATCTGCTGCAAAAATCGATGCAAAAGAATTTGCACAATTGGTTACCCCATCAGTTGATAAACAACTTGCTGGTCGTGCTGCGGGTGTTCAAGTAGTGAACGCTGGCGGTGATGTTGGTACTCCTGCCCGTATTCGTATTCGTGGTATCAACTCAGTAACCGGAAACCAATCCCCATTGATTGTTGTAGACGGAGTTCCTTTCATTACCGGCAACCTTGCTGCAGCAACAAATTCAAACGCATTGGGTGATATCAACCCAAATGATATCGAAAACATCGAAGTGTTGAAAGATGGATCTGCAACAGCCATCTATGGTTCAAGAGCAGCCAACGGTGTAATCATGATCACTACAAAAAAAGGAAGCAAAGGGTCGGCTGTAAAAGTAAATTACGATGCGACCTATGGTTTTACTTCACCCATCAAGACTTACGAATTGCTTAACAATGCGCAATTTGTAGAGATTGCAAACGAGAAAAGAACCAATCAAAATTTAACCGGTTGGGCAAATGCTGGAGATGGTAAAACATATGACTGGCAGCGATTGATCATGAGAGACAATGTATTTGGCGTTCAGCAAAACATGAGTGTAACTGGCGGAAACAACAAGAGCACTTATTTTCTTTCTTTGAACTACAGTGATCAAAAAGGTGTGTTGATTTCCAACCAAAACAAAGCATATAGATTGAGATTCAACTTTGAGCATGAAATCAATCAATACATCAAAATAGGAAACAACCTCACCTTGTCGAAGCAAATTGACAATGATCAAAACAATGGTACAAATGCCTTGAGTGGAGCAGTAGCATCTGCCCTTCGCATGTTGCCGAACGTAGATCCATTCAATGCTGACAACGTAACCGGCTATAACATCCGTTATCCGGCCTTGAACCAGGTTGGCCTGGGTCCAAACGTTAGCAACGTTGATGACAACTACACCAACCCCTTG
>Ga0129333_10007295_pt1 | contig 10442 bp, 7 predicted proteins | sample CPB6_08_DNA_FD_94474 | JGI IMG/M metagenome (GOLD analysis project Ga0129333, IMG submission 94474) | Freshwater to marine salinity gradient microbial communities from Chesapeake Bay, USA - CPBay_Sum_0.6_0.8_DNA | ecosystem: Environmental > Aquatic > Marine > Coastal | place: USA: Chesapeake Bay...
CCGACAGTTACAAAATGGACAAGTGGTAGAAAATTCGGACCGACTTACAATCCTGAACAAAAAAAATGGACATCCAATCTTACAAGAGGAAAGGCAAATACTTTACTGTAAATCTATTCAAGGAATATCGGATTACCATACATATCTTTGAAAAACCCACTTTTAAACATCTTATCAAGGCCACCTATTAACCTGAAACTAATTTCTTTTTCAGTAACTTCAGTTAGGTCGTTTTCGGAGTATGCGGTTTTTGAGTCAAAATAATACAAAATAACGTCATCAAAACATTCGAAATCTTTTACAATTAGTAATTCATTATTTATGATTACTCTCACAGTCTGATTAATTTTATATTTGTTTTTCATACTACAAATATACAAAGTTTTTTTTGATTGGCAAAATATTTATTAAAAAAATCATATGTTTGAGAAACGGGATATATTGAAAGAAATTTTGTTAAAAATGTATTACAATAATGGTAAAACTCTATCTGAAAATACAAAACAAATACAAAACAAAAGAATAATAAATGAACAAGTTTACGTCAAAGATAATGGTAAAAACACATATTCTTTGATGTACGGGCCTTATGATGGGATTCCCGCGTCTGAAATATATCCTGAAATAACTTCAGGAGACTACCCTAAAACTTTTGACCCTGACCCCACCAAACAAAATGTTTTACTTTATCCTAAAGCTCTTGAATATTTTAATAACTACCTGAAAGGCAAAAGACAAATAACAACACCTGAGGATAGACAAATACTTCCACAACAATTTGTTCAATCACAATACGAACAACAAAATAAAGAATTTGGTTTCGGATGTATTGGTACAACATTTTGGAATCCAAAAGGTAGACCAAAAGGTACGTATGTTAGGTCGCGAGAAGATGCCGGCGGATATTGGGCGGATAAACAAGGCAAACCTGTAAATTATAAGCCAACAAACGACCAAATCATAAGTAGAGGACTTCAATGGGTTTCTCCTAAACCGCCATCAGGAGCTTACGAACAAGTTAACATTGAAAACATCAAAACATATGTTGAAATGAGAGGTGTTCCGTGGGGATTTAGTCCTTTGGAATGGGATGAGTATTTAACGCAAAAAAAGGAGATTGAAAAAAAATACGATGATATGATTAAAGACGTATATTCAAAGGAATCCTATTCAGACACCTCTACCACACAAAAAAAAGACCGTACCAACCTTTTAGGGGTAACTCAAAAACAAGTTACATTTCTACAGACTAGAAAATTGGCGGAGTTGGGTACTCTTAAATCCGCTTATTACCACGAAAATTATCCTTGTGGTATCACAAGAGAAGATTACATAAGGCACGTACAAGATGAAAAGTCTTTGGATAAAGAAATGGAACAAAAAATTAAAGTAGTTGTCGATAGTCTGAATAGAGAATATGAAAATAAGGCAGAAATAGAAAGACAAGATATTACAAGAGTTTCAAATCAAAGGATACAAAGTATGGGGATTATACAAATAGGAGGTACTAAATTTGAAATTCAGGAAAAATTAATCAGAGATATAAAATTGGAATATGACGATATGAAGGGGTATCTAAATTTGATATTTAGTTGTGAACCTGGTTATTTAGAGTATGTTAAAGAGTTAGACAAAAGTAAAGTACAAAGATGGTGGGAAGAAAACGGATGGTGGGCTGAATTGGCAGGATGGGTATTATTGGACGCATTTGCTTCATGGGTCGGACCACTTGGAGCACCCATTATTGCATCGTCTTTTCCAAGAATTACATCACTTGTTGAAAAAATAGGGGGAGTCATGAGGGTTTTAGAACCAGGTTTTGAATATATGAAATCAGGACAACAACTTGGTTTAGTAATCAAACAAGCAATAAATGTTGGAACTCCTTTGGCAATTGGTGCCGCAATCACAGAATACCAAGGAGAATTAACAACAGATGGATTAGTCTATTTTATTTTTGCAGGTTTACCGTTTGTTCATGGTAAATTAGGAATGAACGGTAATTTTAGTGGACAAGTAGGTATGAATGTAATCGAAAAAATGATGAAAGCGGATTTGAAGACACCTGAAGGATGGAAAATATTTGCTAAAGGTTTGAGTATAGAAGAAAAAGTATGGATGAGAAAATTAAGTCAAATGACACCCCAAGAAGCGACAAAAATTTATGAAGAAATTTTAACAGTAATCGAAAAAAATTTAGGAAAAACCGGAATTAGAGGTGCGGAGGCGGCGGTGAAGACTACTATGTTACAATTAGCAGCGGAAGAATTGGTACTTAGACAATTAATATCAAGAGGAAGAAATATAAGTTTAATTGGTAAATTTTTAGGTACGTTCGCCATGGATATTACTATAATAAAAGCTTCGGAGCTTTTGGCGGACAAATTAAAACTTATTGATTTAGACGCTGAAGAAAGAAAAGTAAATAAACAGGAGGAAATGTTTAATATTCTTAACGCTTGGATGGAATGGTCTCAAAAAAACTCGGGAGATATGGGTAAATTACTTTTGACATATAAAAAATTTAAATACAATTTACAAAAATTATCCGTAGAAAAAAGAAGTCAAAAGTTACAAACAATAGGTAATTACATAACACAATCTGAAATTTTTGAGGAACTTAAAAAGGCTGCAGAAGAAGCTCAAAAACTAATAGATTCCCAACCTTCAGAAGCCAAACAAGAAATACTTGAGTCCGCTTTGAATGGGGAGTTCAAAGGGATTCTCATTGCTCTTGTAAATAAAAATGATTTTTTGATGAAAGAAGTTAAAAGTAAACCTAAATTATATTCAGATGTAAAAGATGGTATTGTTTGGACTATGGTTGACCCCGAAACAAGTGAAGGACATGATTATTATGTGGACAAAGAGTCTGGGAAAGAAAAAATATTCAAAATAAGAGAGAATATGGGCGTTGAAAACCTCAAATTAACACTTCCCTCGGACACAATTAATAGAAATAAATTTTAAAATATGAAAAAACAAAATCTAATATTAGAAGAAGTTTTGAGAATACAGAACGTGATGGGTTTAAAAGTTACTAAACCAATGTTGGTAAATGAAGCAACACAAAGTTATTTTGCGTCGATTGCTGCCTCAACACCAAGACCCCCATCTTGGAATAGACTATCTAAATTGTTTAGAAATGCTGAAAAAGGATTAGAGAAAGTTGAAAAGTCTGTAGAAAACCCAACTTTTAGAAGGTCGGTAGTTGACTCAATTGAAATGGCTGCTAGAAATTATGGTCTTTATGTTGATTCAAATGTTATGAAAAATTATCAAAATTTAATACAATTGGCCGAAACTAGAGCTGATGTTCAAACTTCAATTGGAGATATAATATCTCAAATGACCAAAGAAGATTATGACATCGCAAGAGAATTTGTCGACGTTTATTTCGAAAGTTTCCAAGCGATTTTAGAATATCAAATTAACCAAAAAATTTCCGCCGGTATTGATAAAGAGACCGCGATTAATGATTCTATGAAGTCTATGGTGACTCAAATGGAAACTAATATAAGTAATAACGTTGCGAGAGAATTCGAAAAAACTTACAATAATTTAATTTTGGTTAGAGAAAAGGCTCCTATAGAATTAAACACAACCACAAAAATACAAGATTTTCAAAATTGGTTAGATATATCTCACTCTACTTGGGCAACTTCAAAAAAGAAAGACCCGGATTTAGGTTATGGAAAATTAGATGGTGTTACTGCAGAAGCTTGGGCAAAGTATGGGGATGAATACGCAAGACAATTACAAATTGGTGAAAAAATAAGAAATTTGGATTACGGTAAAATAAAACCAGAAGATGCGAATTTTATAGATAGATTCTTTTCGACCGAATTAACCGCGTTTAATTTGATAAGAATTGGTGTTGGACAATGGGTTAAGCAATTAGAACTAAAACAAAAAGGGGAAGACGCGATGATTGATGGGATTTTCAGCAAAATTCAAAAATTATTGGATGATTACAACAAAAGTTTAAGTACAGGGACATTACAATTCGACAATACCCTAATTCGTGATATAAGCGCCGACATGATGACCTTAGTAACAGAAAAAACTAGTTTGGACGGGTTATACCAAGCGATTGAAGATGTTCTTTATAAGAACGTGGACATTTCAAAAAGAAATGACGTTTCAAAAGTAATGAAAATAATTAGGGAGCAAAACCCATGGTCTCCTAATTTACCATATGAGGGTAGTTGGGTCGCTCAATTTATTGATGAATCCACTTGGGGTAGAGCTCGTAGAGAAATGTTGGATAAAAACACATCAAGATTGAAAAAATTCTTTCAATTGATGGAAAGAACAACCGCTTTTATGATGATAGGGGCGTCAAAATCAAGAAAAGATTGGAGAGAAGCTTATAAAAGTTTGTATGGTAGAGACGCGTTAAAAAAATTAATAAAACATTTATATTTGGCGAAATTTGTTGGAATGCCTCTGTTTATGGCATTTGTTAAAACAATATTATTTGGATTTGCTAGCGGTTTCAAGGGTGATAGAGAGGAATATGATGGTTTTTTTGACATGTTTGGTTCTTATTTCTTAAAGTATGAAGCAAATATTTTTATACCTGATTTGAATGACCCATGGCCTGACGATTTTTATGATATATTATATATTGTTTATGGACTATTACCTGTCCATAATTATGCTTATGACGTTTATACCACGGTTTCAGAATTTACCGGAAAATTGTACAGTCAAAAGTTAGCAAAATTAGACCCGGTTGGATGGTTCAATGAGGGACAACAAAAATTGGATTCTTTACAAAAAAAGTTTGATAGTGATGTTGATAAATTGACAAAAAGAATTGAAGAAATGGAAAAGGCCGCTAAAGAAAAAGGAAAAGAAGGTCTTGAATTTATTGAAGATAAGGTTGATAGTTTTAAAGAATGGTCTTCCCAAAAAGGATATCAATTTGATAGATATGAGAATGGGGTTGGTTATACAAAAGATGGAAAATCCTACATTTACGATGACACTGATAAAACAAATCCTAAGTTTAGAGAACCTAAAATAGATGGTACTGAAAGCGGATTCAAAGATTGGGCTAAAATAAATCAAAAAGAATTTGACAAGGTTACCCCAACTGGAATTGGAGTCTTGAAAGACGGAACTCAATACGAATGGGATAAAACAACTTGGGAAGAAATATAAATTTTGTCATATTTATATAGTATGAAAAAGAACATCTTTGAAAAAATATTATTAAAAGAACAGGAACATCCACCTGGAGCTGATTGGGAGTTAATCTGTACAGATACAAATTCAGACAAAGAAAATAAAAAAAAGGTATACACTGACCAAGGATGTGTCGTTGAAAAAGGTAGGACTACAAGCGGTAAGGATGCTTGGTTTTATAAAAAACCTTGCCCACCAACCGAAACACCAGCAAGTGATTGGAGGACAGAAGAAATTAGAAAATGTATTGCTTCGGCGGCTTTTGACTTGGAAGATGTTGGAAATGATATTGTAGGGTATTTTGACAAAGGAACAGAAGAGGAACTTAAAATTACATTCAAAGGTGACGGAACTGAAGAATGGGAATATAAAGAAGATGGACGTATAGAAAAAGGGTTTTGGAAATGTGAGGATGGTAAAATGATTCAGGCTTGTTGTGACACAAAAAATGTTTGTATGTGGAATGGTACAAAATACGAGTGGAAAGACGACGAAGCCAAAACAATAGAAATGGGTTGTACGCCAGCGACCACACCAACCCCATCAACAACTTGGGATAGAAATTGTTCTTCCAATGATTTATACAAAAAAAATTGTTGGGACGGCGAAATTAGAAGATTACAAAAATGTTTGAATAAAAAAATAGAAACTACTTTACCTGATTTAGTTATTGATGGTAAATGGGGTAAAAAAACTCAAGAAAAAATTGAAGAGTTATACCCAACATTAAAGGATGGGGTTTCTGAAGACCAAATTACTGAAATTTGTCAATCAACATCTATTAAAAAAGACGAAGAAAAACCAAAGGATGAACCAATTGTTGTTGATAAAGGTGAAGAAGAACCAGAAGAAATTGTTTGGAAAGTTATTGAAAACTTAACAAGAAAAGTTAAACAAAAATTATCAGAAAAAGAAATTAAAAATAAAAGGTTAAAAAGATTGATTTCAGAACAAGTTGCTGACGAATTGGTACAATATGCAATGAACTATATTGACTCTAACGATTGTCCAAAAATTAAAGCGGACATGGAAAAATACAGAAATTCAGGAGCAATAACAGATGCAAATGACTTGCGTGAAATGGATTCGGGAATTGGAAAATTAAATTTAGCAATTGCTGTAGGAGCGTGTCCAAAAAACAAAATGAAAAAAGAATTTAACGACATGGCTCAAAAAGAGCCCGAAAAGTTAAAAAATTATATGTGTTGGTTCTCAAAAAATATTAGTGTTCCATCAACTCCATTGGCAGCTTGTAATGAGTCCACAAATGTAACAACAAACAAGGCTGAGGATAAAACAAATCAGACTGTAGATGACAAAAGTAATGTTTCTACAAACACTAACAAAGATAAAAGTTCAGAAAATATGGGAGACAATAACAAAACAAAAAATAGAGTGGAAGGAGACCTTTCATTTTTATCTGACGAGGAATTTTTTCAATTAGCACTTGTAACTTACAAATGTTTACCAACTTATCCTAATCCTGGTGCTTGGTTAGAAATGCCAAAGTTATCTGAAAACAAAGGAAAAAAGGCCTTAATCGGAAAGTCAATGGAAACCGGAGAAACTTATGCATTTTATAGGGATTTCACGGCTGAAAATTTTAACACAGGGGCAAAGGCAAAATGGTATTGTTCTGCACTTAGAAATTATGCACCTAAAAAATTCAGACCAAATCAAATATTACAAAAATTTGGAGTCGACCCTAACATTGAAACGGAAAGAGAACTAAGCTTATCTTTAAATAGAGTTACAAGAGTTCTTCAAGGGTATGTTGACGCTCGTTCAGTTTCTGATGATATTATGCAATGGAAAAATATGTTAGATACATATTATTCTACAACACAAGGCGTTGATAAAATCACATTACCAAATGACAAAGACATATATCTACCAAACGTAGATGATTTAGAGTTAGGATATTACCCTTCTGAAAATTTAGAAAGATATGGATTTACAGGTGTAAAAATATATCAACCAAAAAGAACTCAAAAATTATCAGTAGAAGGGCCTTTAACTGGACAAGACCCTCAATCATGTATTAGTTATTTGAAAACTTATCTAATGCATGCAATTGCAAGAGCTGGAGGTATCGAAAATGAATCAATGAGTAAATTGGAAATGTATAGAGCATCAATCATAAATTGTTCAAATGCTGGAGCTTATCAAGGATTGGTGCTAAGAAGAGAAGAAGTTTTAGACCCAAAATATTTTGGCAATATGAAAAGAACTCCGTTTGATAAATATGGAAGGGATTTTGAATGGAGAGACATTGTTGAATTTTTAAAAGGTGAAACAACAACTGAACCCTATGATGGTAAAAGACTTAAACTCCCAAGCCCTTATGCAGTAACATTACAAGAACATAGATTAAAGTCTCAAATTAAATCAACTTTAACAGAGATGGTTTTGAATAAAAAAAGAAAATTAGTTGAAGGAGACTTAATTAAAAGTAGAGTATCGGTTTTATTGGAAAATAGTGACTTTACAACATTGGAAGAAAAAAGATTATTTGTAATTAATTTGGTAAGAGAAGCGGTTTTTGTTGATTCATTGACATCAGATAAAAAATTAATTAAGGAAGAGTTTTGGGACGCTTTGAAAGCTTTCTTTGGAAGTGATGGTTCTGAATCTGTATTCAGGTCTTTTAAGAAAAGAATGGGTGAATGGATGACAAGTCATCTGAGTCCAAAAAAGGCTGATGGTTGGATTGGAAGTTGTATAAGGAAAACAATACAAGATATTGATATGAGAGATGTACATAAAATAACCGATTGTAAATTTTTAACAAAACAAATTGCTCAATCTGTTATTGAAAAACTCGATGAAAAAATGAGTAATGACGAACTCAAAGATGAAGGATTGTATGATATCGTCAGAGGAGGAATGGCGGATAATGTGAAAAGCGCAAGATTTAAAGAACACATTGAAGATAAGGTATCAAAAATGATATGTCCAATTCTTTATAATATGTCAAACAAGTTTGACTCTATGTTTGATGGAATGAAGAAAAGGGCGGTTGGATTATAAGAAACCGTTCGAAGTAGTTTTCGAACAGGAATAAACCGTTAAAAAGAAAGGGGGTATTCCGAATCTAGCAATTTGGTGTCGAGAGACACCATTTTGTTTTTTAGTTGTGAACAAATAAAACTTTGTCTATTTTGAATGTTGTGGGTTTTGTTCTGAGTATTTCTTCAAAATATTTCCAGTCGGCAGCAAAACTAAAATGATTGAAACCTATTTTTTTTGCAATATTACTTTTTATAACCGCACAACCCATGTCTATTTTACTACTTCTAAGTTCTGTTTGCATGAACCCATAAGTCGATTTATTGTAATTAAGTACGGTTTTGTGTGAATGTACACAATCAAAATAAATGAATTCTTCTTTTCTTTTTAAAACCTCATCAATCATATTCGGAGTGTAATAATTATCTCCGTTTGTAATTAGAACATATTCATTTGTCACAAGATTATCAAGTCCCCATTTTCTCAACAAATGACCATATTTCTGAGTTCTTTCTTTGTGTTCTATAAAAAAAACTTTTTGATTATCAACATATTTTTCAACTTCTAATTCTTTTTTTAATTTTTGATTCAGTCCATCATGAATTATAAAAAGTCTCCAATTAGTATTTGTTTGAGATTTGATTGAGTTGATAAAACATTTAAGTACTTCATTATGACCATATGTCACCGCGATTATATCGACCATTTATTTTGATGTTTTATTTTTTTATTCAGGTACGGGTTTGAATACACGTTTTGTCCATGTCTAAAATTATCAACTTTTATTTTTGTTTTCCAAGAACTATACATTTGTGATAATTGGTCTCTTTCACTACCATTCAAAATCTCATTCCACCAAGTTTCATTAAATAATTTGACATTTTGATTGTTTTTTCTAACTAAAAATCCAGTACTAAATAGACCGTAGTTTTTTGGGAAATTTTCATTTACATATCTCAACATTTGTTTTTTTACAACATTTGGATGGTCTAATTTATCAATCAAAACTTTTTCCGATTCTGAATAAATACAGTTTCTTTCATCGTGTTTATAACACATAATGTTTTCGAATGGATTATCATTAATTATTGTTGTAAAATTATTAATTTTTGGCGTAAAACAATGGTCAATCCAAATACTAATATCGTGTTCGGGTAAAATTAAATGAGAATTTATTTTTATATATCTTGCGATTTTTCGATTATTTCCTACGTGAGATAAAAAATCAACATGATTTACTTCCCACACTTTGGATTTAAAGTATTTGTTATCTGTGAATAAAATGTATCTTACGTTTTTATCCACTACCGACAAATCTTTTAATTCATCATATCCACCTGTATTTACACTATATACTATTATTTTCATTCTTTAATCTATCTATTATCGATTGGTGATATTTTCTCTTGTTTATTCCTATGTATGGGTCAAAAACACTACCACAATCTATTTGAGTTATGGTATTTTTATATTTTTTATAAAGTAAATCAATAAAAACGTTTGACATCATTGACGCCGAATATAGTACTACACAATTTTCTAATATTTTAGTTTCTAAGTTTTTAAATATTTCTGTTTTAGAAAGCCAACAATTTTTTTCGGGTATAATTATGTGATGAGTTGGTTTAATCTTATTAAAATTTTTGAAATATTCAGGAGCAATCAAGATAACATCTCTTTTTTTTAAAATTTCAAATACACTTTCGAATTTATTTTTAATTGATGCTTTATGTAAAATATCTGCATCACAAAAATCAATATCGGTGAGTTTGTTAATTCTATCCATCCAAATATTATAACCCAAATTTTGTAATCCAACATAATACTCAGGTTTAGAATTCAATATTTTTAAAAGATATTCTGACATGTCTGTAAAGTATTCATGTCCATCGCAATTTTTTCCTTTTTTTCCGAACGCACAATTTAACTCCCCATCCCCAAATCTGGCAAATGAAAAATTGTCTTTATTAACTAATTTACCTAATAAATCTTGAAATTCAAATTTTACAGTTATTTTACTCATATCAAATTAGTGAAAATTTATTTTTATATTTTTGTTTGAATATTCTTTTTTCATCGTCTATTGGATATGACTTAGAAGTTGAGGACATTTTTATAACCACATTGTTGCAATGGAATGAATATCTTTTTTTAGTTTTATTGTATAAAATAACGTCCCCAAAATAAATTTTCAAATCATCAGGAATTTTTATGTAATTTTTTTTTTCGATATAAAAAAA
>Ga0129333_10007296_pt1 | contig 10442 bp, 10 predicted proteins | sample CPB6_08_DNA_FD_94474 | JGI IMG/M metagenome (GOLD analysis project Ga0129333, IMG submission 94474) | Freshwater to marine salinity gradient microbial communities from Chesapeake Bay, USA - CPBay_Sum_0.6_0.8_DNA | ecosystem: Environmental > Aquatic > Marine > Coastal | place: USA: Chesapeake...
GGCCGGTGAGACTATTGGCGAAAAGTTAGCTCAGCAGGCCTTTGAGCGAGCAATGACCATCTCTGAGCAGCATGGAAAGATTTCGTTGTAAGAACTTAGATTTTCTGTACAAGTCTAAAGACTAAAATATTCTTTTAAATTCCTAGCTGCTGTAGTGGGATAGAAACAAATGCCGGCGGTAACGTAGATTTAATTTCAGAAACGGCTTGGTCCGCTGGTTTCTCGAATACATAATTCAGGCTCAATCATGACTGGCGATACCTTTTCTTTTCGTATGAGCCGAAGAACCATTCTTGCTGCCTCTTTGCCAACCTCTTGATACTTTAGGTCCACAGTAGTGATAGCTGGCATTGTGAAGCTTGAGAAGTCATTATTGTTAAACGAGACAACCGAGATATCTCTCGGGACATTGATACGTAATTCATGAAGCGCACGAATAACGCCGAGGGTGTAATAGTCGCTAGTACAGATAATCGCAGTCGTATCTTTGTGATTGGCAAGTATCTGTTTTACGGCGATCCTTCCGGAGTCAATCTGGTGTGGTTGATTCGTAATTGAGCCCTCTGGAAGCGCTAGACCATGAGCTTTCAGCTCTGCTTGCACTCCAACGAGTCGTTCTTGGGCGCGTGGGTTGTTTGGGGTGGCGCTACCGACATAGGCAAATTTCTTGTGCCCAAGTTCAATCAGGTGTATGGCCGCGATATGCCCAGCTCTGCGATGGTTTATCGAAACGTGGGGAGAGCCTTTAGGCGGCCTTATAGGGGATAGGAGTAGATGCGTAAGGCCGCGATATTCAAGTAAGCGGTAGAGCTCAGGCGCGTGATCTTCGCCAAGCAAAATAAGAGCGTCGGCGCCCCTCTCGAGCAGTCGATAAGCGGCATGTTTTGATGCCTGTGACGAGGCTTCGGGCTGGGAAACAATCAAGGTTAGGCCATGCATCTCTAGAGCGTCGTTGAGACTGGCAATCGTTTGGGAGAAAGTTGAGATTCCGCTTCTTGGAATTACCGCACCAATGACTGTTGGCCTCGATAGTTTTAGGTTTCTGGCATGGGGATGAGGGAGATAGTGAAGTCGATCAACGATTCCTAGAATTTTGTTGCGTGTTGCCTCAGCGACGAGTTCGGGCCTTGAGAGCGCCCGTGAGACTGTGCCTGGGGAAACGGATGCTGCGCGAGCGACATCGTGGAGCGTCGCAACATTTTTTTTCTGGTGCTTCGACATTTGGCTCGAGTAATGTTTATTGACAATTTATTGGCAGATGATACTCTTTGCAAACGTTTGCATATACGATGAGGGCTAAAAATCCATGGCAGCAACGAAGCATCATATTGTTAAGACTTTGGTGGAGTGTGGGGCGACCCACGCGTTCACCTTACCGGGGCTTGGCATCACTTGGATGCTTGATGATTTTTATGCGGCAAGAGAGAAATTACGTCTAGTGCTTACGCGATCTGAGCAGCATGCATCCATCATGGCGCAAGCATATGGGAAAGTGCTCGGAAAGCCCGGTGTTTTTATGGGGATGGGCCCATTCGCGACAACGACCGGCGCGTTTGGGGTACTTGAAGCCTACTTTGCTGGCTCTCCGATGGTTGTGTTGACGGATACCTCGTGTTACGACGGCTTTGCAATGCGAGGGGTATACCAGACTATGACGGGCGATTATGGGGCAGCTGACGCCGCTACCGTATTCCGCACAATGACAAAATTTTGTGCTTATGCCACCGAGGTCGATGAGGCAGTTTACGGTATACAGATGGCATTTAAGCACGCAACTTTACCTCGGTATGGCCCGGCAGCCGTCGTACTAAAGACCAGTATTATTCGGCGAGAGTTTGAAACAAACAAACGTATCACGCTCTATCCTTCAGCTGGCCATCTAGTTCACACGCCGGCTCGGCCAGATTTTCAGGCAGTAAAGCACCTTGCAGAGTCAGTGAAGCAGGCGGAGCGCCCGCTTTTTGTTGTCGGGCAGGGTGTTCAGAACGATCGTGCTCGTTCCCTGCTTGCAAACGTCGCGAGCAGGGCAGGAATCGCTGTCGCGACAAGCTACAACGGGAAAGGGGTGATCGATGAAACGCTGCCTATTAGCGTTGGAATGCTTGGAACTTGGGGATGCAAGGCAGCTAATGCTGCTTTAAGGCAGGCGGATCTCGTTGTTGCTATGGGAGCGAGTCTTGGGCCTGACTATATGCGTTTTTGTGAATCGGATTTTCTCAATCCAAGAACGCAGAGAGTCATGCAAGTAGACGTCGACGCGAGAAATAGCGGATGGGTTTATCCCGTTGAGCACTCGATAACAGGAGATGCTGCCGACGTTCTTGACATGCTTGCCGCTCTTGATTTGGGAGGGGAAAAACGATCCAAAAGGGAAGCTTGGATTGCTGAAAATAACCAAAAGCATGGATATGGAGTGATTGACACATACAAAACGGCTTCCGGGACACTGCATAACACCGAAATTGTTCGAGCGCTCAACAAGCACCTCACATCAGAACACCTGCTAACTCTAGATGCGGGAAGTAATCGAATTTGGGTGACGGGAACTCTTTGTTTAAGGACACCGGGGCAATTATTGGCCCCAGGGGGAATCGGGGGAATGGGCTGGTCTATCCCGGCGGCGGTTGGTGCAAAAATAGCGAAGCCGGAAAAGCGGGTGATTGCTCTGACAGGAGATGGCGGCGCAGGTATGTCCGTTGCGGCGCTGTCTACCGCTTTTGCCGAGAATGCTCCGATCACAGTTGTGGTGGCAAATAATGCTGGCCTTGGGATGGTCCGTGACAATATGAGAGGACCGCACTACGGGGTTGATTACTCGCATACCGACTTTGCAATGATAGCGAGGGCGATGGGATGTCGTGGTCTCTCGGTAACGCGCACCCAAGATCTATTACCGGCTCTTCGAGAAAGTGAGGCCGGAGATGGCCCTTGTTTGATCGATGTTGCTATCGATCCTGAGGCAAGCCATCACCCGGCATCGGATTATTGACTTTTAGACGCCTCCGTTTCATATGAAAACAGTCGCAGTTATCACCGGTGCAGCAAGTAATATAGGACTAGCGGTAGCAGATCGCTTCAAAGCAAACTATCATGTAATTGGGATCGATCGACGTTTCAATCCCTCCGATGAGACAGCTGTAAATTTGGGATTTGAGCCATACTCATGCGACATCACTTCCGGACAAGATCTTCAATCTGCCTTTAATTACGCCCGCTCGAAAGGGCCGATCAGTGTTCTCGTGAACAGCGCTGCAATCACTGGTCCAAGAGCGGTTATTCCTGAAATTTCAGATGATCTGTGGAATGAAATAATTTCAGTCAATCTGTCAGCAGTTTTTGGTTTGATGAAAATCTCGGCAGCCTACCTGAAAGAGTCTCGTGGAACAGCCGTCTTTGTTTCTTCTCGCGCCGGAAAGGTCGGTTACGCTGGATTTGATCCCTCGGTCCTAGGCACGAAGGCCCATTACAGCGCTTCGAAAGCTGGCGTGAATTCCCTAATAAAATCGTATGCGATCGAGTTGGCGCGCTTTGGCGTCCGAGTGAATGGCGTAGCGCCGGGGTCTATTGAGGGGACGATGATCCCGCGTGAGAGGTGGGGAGAGCTCTCGGGAAAAATTCCCCTTGGCCGGCTGGGCCGACCCGAGGAAGTCGCGGACGCCGTTTGGTTTCTTTGCTCTGAGCATGCTTCCTACATCACTGGACACATCCTTGATGTGAACGGTGGAACGTTGATGGATTGAGCAATGGTGCACGCGTGAATAACTTTACAAATGATGAGTATTCCCTGAAGGGTCAGGTGGCGCTCGTTACTGCAGGCGCGAGAGGATTGGGGCGGGGTATTGCACTTGAGCTTGCAAAGTGTGGTGCTGATGTGTGGATATGGGATAGCGATGAGGCTGCTCTCATCAATATGAAGGAAGAGTTTGCATCGCAGGGCTACCAGATTGGGATCGCGATGCTGGATTTAGTTGACCCTATCCTGCTTCGTGAGGCATACGAAAAACTATTACAAGAGACGTTGCCTCCCCAGATTCTTGTGAATAACGCCGGTGGATCTTTGCACACCCCGTTTCGGTTCCTGGAGGAATCTGATGACGATTGGAACCGCTTAATTGACTTAAATCTCATGACAACGGTGCGTTTGTGCCGGCTTGTTCTTCCGGGGATGGTCTCTGCTAACTATGGAAGGATCGTAAATCTCGGCTCGAAAGCGGGTCGATATGGGAGTCTTTTTGCGGGAGCAAATTATGTAGCAGTCAAAGGCGCTATTCATTCTTTGACCTTACAACTAGCACAAGAGTTTGGTCCGCATGGAATTACCGTAAACGCAGTTTGCCCAGGGGCAATCATGACTGAGCGCGTGAGGGGTTTGCTGTCCGAGCGTCAGACCCCCGTTGAGAGGGAGAGAATACTGAAGGAAATTCCAGTGCGACGACATGGGGAAGTCGATGATGTTTCGAGAACCGTTCGGTTTTTAGTTTCGAAGAACGCAAGTTTCATTACAGGATCGCTTATTGACATTAATGGCGGACAAGTAATGAGCACTTAATTAATCAGAACTGTCTGGTTGAGAAATTTAATTCGTATAGAAATGGAGGAGACAATGCTTAAAATTATCGCAAAGCTAACCACATTTGTTGCTGCTGCTCTTTTTTCTACTGCCGTTCTTGCGCAGGGATTTCCCACAAAGCCAGTTAAGATAATTGTTCCATTTCCCCCTGGCGGTGCCACCGATATCATCGGGAGGGCGGTCGCAGAGCGACTGCAGGCGGTATTTAACAAACCTGTCATTGTTGAGAATAAAGCAGGGGCTAGTGGCAATATTGGAGTCGCAGAGGTCGTTCGATCAGCACCCGATGGATATACCTTAGTGATGGGGGCAGCACAGACTCTGACGATTAATCATCAGCTTTTTGACAATATGGGTTTTCTTCCGCAAAGGGATCTGGCCCCGATTATTGTTGTTGCATCGGTTCCAAATGTGTTGGTGGTTGCAAATCGAATTCCCGCGAAAAATCTCCAGGAGTTTATTGCACTTGTCAGGGCAAATCCGGGTAAATTCAGCAGCGGCTCCTCAAGCACGGGGGGCACTCCACATTTAACGCTCGAAATGTTTAAGGCTACCGTAGGGGCATCAATTGTTCACATCCCGTATAAGGGAAGTGCTCCTGCGCTACAGGATCTCGCCGGAGGGCAGATTGAGCTGATGTTCGATAACCTTCCTGCCGCACTGCCATTAATCGCTGGGGGTCGAGTTCGACCGATTGGTGTCACGACGCTTAAACGAACTGCCTCCGCGCCTGAAATCCCAACTTTTGATGAGATGGGGCTAAAGGGATTTGAGTCTCAGGGATGGTTTGGCCTGTTGGCCCCTGCGGGAACGCCGCCGGCAATATTAGAGCGGCTAAATCTTGAGATAAATAAAATGATTCAGACGACTGAGTTTCGTGACCGACTTGTGAAGGCTGGCGCCGATCCGGTGGGCGGATCGATCGAGGATTTTCGGCAGCGGCTGAGAAGTGAGACCGATCGTTGGGGCCGGGTAATCAAGGCGGCAAACGTCAAGGCCGACTAAAACGCCGATCAGGCCTGAGACTTCTGAGAGATCGTCTGCAATTCGTTTTTTAAGTGAAGTGAAGTTTCAGCCCTGGAATCGGCCAGCCGTCGATCGCGATTAGCTTGCCTATCCCTGACAGAGTGACGTAAAGAGTGCGCATCCCCTTGCCCCCGAAACAGGCATTTGTTGGATAAACATCGGGGAGTGGGAAGTGGTGCCAATGAGCACCATCGGGTGAGACGATCGTGATGCCGCCATGAAAAAGGGTAGCGACATAAATGTTACCAGCGGAGTCTAAAGTAAGGGAGTCAAAACGTTGATACTTATTTGCTGGCGCTGCAATCAGCAATCGTGCGCCCTGAGGTGAAGGCCAGGGCTCTGGCTTAATTCGACCTGCCGACTTGATATCAAACGCCCAGAGTCGCGCGCCTTCGGTCTCAGCGTAATAAAGCGTTGATCCGTCAGGGGATAAACCTACCCCGTTCGGGGTCACGATGGGGTAGGCAACGGGAGATGCTGAGCTATACCCCGGGGGGGCGTAATAGAGCCCACCTCGATCAATTTCATTGGGTCTTACTTTTCCAAGGTCCGAGAAATAAATGCCTCCTTTGGCATCAAAAACGAGATCGTTGGGCCCTCTTAGTTTACGGTCTCCAATTTTTTCAATCAGTGGCTCCACTCGAAGTCTTGCTAGATCGACCCTTTCCAGCCGCCCCCCAGAGTAGCTCCTAGGCTGGCCGCCAGGCCGACGCGTGACCCCATCTGGTGAAAAAGAGAAGTCCATCCCACCGTTATTGCAGACGTACACTGCGCCGTCAGGGCCCAAAGCAGCGCCATTCGGGCCACCCCCAAGGTGCAGAAGTCGCTGAATGCGTCCGGATCGCGTGATTCGAGTGAGAAACCCTGAGGCGATCTCGACCAGGAGCACAGAGCCATCATCCAAGGCGATGGGCCCCTCAGGGAAACTGAGACCGCTTGTAACTTCCCGTATTTTCATGAAAGTCAACCTCGATCTATGTTGAGTAGAGGACATATTGTTGCGAAGCACTCGTCCTAACGTCTCATGGGAAACCCGCGTGACACCCACTAGACCAGTCGCGCTCATTGACAGGGCAAGGCACCGGGTTGTAGAGTAACTGCAAACGATTGCAACAGGCAAATCCGCGGGTAAAAATCAACCGTCAGACGGCAGTATTTATAAAGGAGGCATCATGTCAACAATCAATATTGCGCGAAGAAACGTTATGTTTTCCGCTGTAGCGACAGCGACATTGGCTACCGTGCCCTTTACCGCTTTAGCTCAAACACGTCCTGAACGCGTAACCATACGCTATGGATTTCTTCCTGTTCCTACCGTGCCGCTATACGCTGCAATAGCGTATGACTTATTCGAGAAGGAAAATCTCGACATTCAACTGGTGAAGTTCACCTCAGGACCGGCGACTTTCCAAGCGATGCAGGCAGGTAGTGTTGATGCTGGACAGGGCGGTATCGGAACCTATTTCATGGGAACGACTCGTGGACTTGAGATTCGCTGGGTGTATACCTATGGCGATTACTCACCAATTGAGGGATTGGTAGTAAGAAAGGGTAGCCCGGTTCGCGACTTTAAAGATCTGAAAGGTAAAAAAGTAACCTATGCGGCCGGATCGTCCCAGCATTTGGCGCACTTAATTGCATTACGACGCGCAGGAATGAATATGAACGACATTGAAGCGGTTCCGCTTGCGCCACCCCAGGGGTTAGCAGCAGTTCTCAATGGTGACGTTGAGGCGGGGTGGTTTTGGGATCCATTTGTGAGCCAAGCAGTTGAAAAGGGCGCTACGAGAATTATTATCAATAAAGAATTGGGCGCTCTCGATCCGTTTGGGTTTGCAATGACATCTAAATTTCTCTCCGACCCGAAGAATGTAGCAGGTGTGGGGCGAATGATTCGCGCGATGGCCGAGGGGCAGCGAAGATTTACTAGCGATCCTGGTCCGACAATGGAGAAGATTCGGACGATCACAGGGATTGACGACAAGCTAGCCCAACAAATCATCAAAGGGGTTGAGTGGTACGAGCCACAGGCACAGTTGGAGCCTCGGCACCCCCTATCACTGGCAGAGCCAGCTAACTTTAGTCGTGGCGCAACACAATATCTAAAAGACCGTGTCGAGGACCCAGCAATGCTGGCACAACTGATTACGAAACGCGGCGATATCCCCGCATTTATTGACAATCGACCTTTGCGAGCGGCATTTCCACGTTGAGCGATAAATTGCCTTTTTAACTATCCAAAATTGGCCATAGCGTAGTTATGAGCAGTGACGCTGTTCTGATTGCAGCAAAAGGCCTGTCTAAGAGGTATCCTGGCCGAAGAGAGGCGGATCCGCCTACTCTCGCGCTAGAGTCGTTTGACATAACGGTCTCAGCTCAAGAGGTAGCGTGCGTAGTTGGGCCGAGTGGTTGCGGTAAAACCACGCTACTGAATATGATCGCTGGCTTTGAGACTCCAACCTCCGGCAGCTTGACGGTGAAGGGCCAGGCAGTCATCGGACCCCACCCGGATCGGAGTGTCGTCTTTCAGCAGCCAGCACTGTTTCCATGGCTGACCGTTTGGGATAACGTTACTCTTGGCCCCCGGCTTCGTGGCCATGATCCGAGGGCGCTTGAAGCGTCTGCTCGGAAAGTACTCTTGAGTGTAGGGCTCTCAGGTTTCGAACGCCACTTCCCTTACCAGTTATCTGGGGGGATGCGACAGCGGGTTCAGTTAGCTCGCGTACTTGTTGCAAGTCCTGACGTTATTTTGATGGATGAGCCCTTTGGGGCGCTCGACGCCCAGACCCGTGTTGTCATGCATGAAGTCGTTCTAAGAGTTTGGTCAGAGTATCGGCCAACAATTTTTTTCATAACACACGACGTAGAGGAAGCATTAATTCTCGCGGATTATATTTATGTTATGACGCGACGTCCCGGACGAATCAAAGAGCGCATCGAAGTGCCTTTCAGTCGACCACGAAGCTACGAATTAATTGGTGATCCGAAATTTGCAGCTCTGAGAGCGCGTATTGTGGGCATTCTTAGGGATGAATGGCTTGAGGCCCAGGAATGAAAAGTCGCCGTTACTTGAATCTTGTAAGTGCCTTAGCGATATTTGGGTTTATTGGCGCATGGTGGCTGCTCGCTAATTCAGGTTGGGTGAGGCCGGAGTTTCTCCCGTCACCGCCTAAGTTAGTTGAAACTTTTGTGGAACTACTAGACAAAGGTTATGGTGGCTCTCCAATCGAGAAGCATGTTGGAATGAGTGTGATGCGAGCAATAAGTGGATTTATGCTCGCTGTCTTAATTGGAGTTCCATTTGGTATTTTAATTGGTCGAAACGATACGGCTTATGCGATTGTTGCGCCAATTATTGGATTTCTTCGACCCATACCGCCAATAGCTTTTGCAACTCTTTTTGTTTTTTATTTTGGAATTGGTGAATCCTCTAAAATCGGACTCATATTTATGGCGGCCTTTTGGTATGTTGTCTTAAACTGCTCCGATGGCGTTAGGGCAGTACCGCTGACACTTGTGCGCGCCGGTCAAAGTATCGGACTGACTTCCTCTCAATTATTCTTTCGAGTAATCGTTCCCGCAGCGATGCCAGCAATCATGACCGCATTGAGGGCAGCATCATCTATTTCTTGGACCTTGGTCGTGGCTTCTGAACTACTCGGTGCGCAGGCGGGGCTTGGATTTATCATCTTGGATTCAGCCCAGTACTTTAATGTGCCCGCTACATTTATTGGTATTGTTTTGATTGGAATAATCGGTTTAATTTGGGAGCTCTTACTCTCTAGCATGCAGCGACGTGTCTTGCACTGGCAGGGTCAGTCGTGACCTACCAGCGAGTGTCGCGCAACAAGACTTAATAGTGTCTAGCAGTGGGCTGAAATGACTCAAGCGATCTCACGATATACATCGCGGTTAGTCAATGAAGTTCAGATCGCCAGGTCTCTCCCGAATGAAAGCTCCATTTTTCACAGCGGGGCTTTTCCCATTGCTGCCGATTTGACTTTTCAGGGGTGGCATTGCTGCAGAGTATGAGGAACATCGCCCGAAATTTCGTCAATAAACCGAGGGCCTTGAAGCGCTAATAGAGGGAAAATCGACCTCTCTAGGCTTGTTCAAAAACCGAGAAGTTAAATTTGAATATGACTATTTTCGATTGTTAGGTACTGGTTGTTTGGGGCCCTGAGCGGGCGTGATGGTTTTGGGCTGATAAGCCTTCGAATCACCATGAAGTATGTCTTGTCCGCCGCCTGGGTTAAGGGAGTCCTTTCCAGATCGCCCCATAAGAATGTTTGTATCACATCCGGAACCGGCGACACACTGATTAGGCCCGATAGGGGTGCTCGGGCGTATTTGCGCCGTAACGTTCGATGCTCCGGCGACAGTAACAACGGAAAACAGCCCGAGAATTACAGTTTTAAATAAATGCATCGCTAACTCGCTGATTTTGTCTTAGGGTCAATGTTCTGAGAATCGGTGCCTAAGGTCCCGCACTTTGTTTAGGGTGCGCAGCCTCCGCGGATCTTTATCGGCATATTTGAGAGACTGCGTAAGTTTGCTAGTTCGGGAATTAAAATTTATAAAGGGCGCTAAAGGGCGCCTCATCCGCTGGGTCGCTAGAGATTCGAATTTATACGATACCAGGCGTAAATAGTAGAGTGGTGGCGATTCAGGGATTCGAACCCCGGACCTGCGGATTATGATGAAAATCGCTTCAGTTTTCGTAAATTAAATCAATGACTTAATCACCCAAAAGCTCACCGTGTAATAAAACGTGTAACGGCGGAATTAGGGCGAGCACCCAAGATCAGTTAGATCCGGCGGTTGTATTTCTGTATCCGAAAGTATA
>Ga0129333_10007297_pt1 | contig 10441 bp, 5 predicted proteins | sample CPB6_08_DNA_FD_94474 | JGI IMG/M metagenome (GOLD analysis project Ga0129333, IMG submission 94474) | Freshwater to marine salinity gradient microbial communities from Chesapeake Bay, USA - CPBay_Sum_0.6_0.8_DNA | ecosystem: Environmental > Aquatic > Marine > Coastal | place: USA: Chesapeake Bay...
GCTGAAAAGTTAATTTATACAAGAGGTTTGTGGGATACTACATTAGCAAACTTAAAGACATTTTATACAAGTTCCGCTCAGAATACTAAATCAAAATCATATTATTACGAAGTTTGGTCTTCTGCTTCATTAGATTGTAACGATGTAAAAATGTTTTCAGTTGCTTACGGCAACAAGAATGGTTCGGGTTCATTGAACGAAGGTGGGGAAGCAAATGACACACCATCGAGAGCAGTATACTCACAATATAAACTTTCTTGTTTGGATGGAGACGAATCAGGATTTTATATATCTGGATCAAGTCAATATAGAGAAATGAAACATTTTTACGCGATAAATATAAATCGTGATAAATTTGGTGATAAATTAGATCCAGGAAATTTTGAGATAAGTTTAGTGGAACTTTCTGGTAGTGCATATTCCAATAATTACTTTACTGGTAGTAAAGTTCAAGTTAGTTCTTCTAATAAATTAATTACTCTGATAGATGATTCAAACGATCCATCGAATAAATATGAATTTAGTGGTCAACCATCAATTGTAAGAAATGTTGTTAGTGGTACATTAAAGGATGGAGTTTATATTTCACCAGCAGGCGTTCCTATTTCTTATGGTTTAGTTTTTCCAGATAGAGGTGTAATTTTATTAGACGCAGATGTTTTAAATACAAGTGCATCATTTAATACCGTTACTGGTAGTAATGTTGCAGGCGATAACTCAATGAAATTATTTACATCTATTAGTGGTGCTGCATCTGTTGCAAATTCAGGATTTACTGCAAGAGCAATGGATGTTAAAAATCAACAATATGTTTTTGTTAGAGTAAATAATGGAGATTTTAATTATTCAAACAATCCAACTTATGTGACTTCTTCACTTGCTTTGGGTGATAAAGGCATGATTCGTGAAGATTCATTTAAGGAATATCCGTATACATACATAACAACTGTTGGTTTATACAACGACTTGAATGAACTCATTGCAGTTGGTAAAATGAGTAAACCCGTAATAAAATCACCAACATCAGAATTATCAATAACCGTTAAATTAGAGTATTAAAGTTATGCCAGATCCATACATTTATAAAGAGTTTGATGATACAACGGATATTTTGTATAATCAAAGAGAATTAGTTACAGCACCATTGTGGTCAAATGGTCAAGCAGCACTTAATAAAGTATTTACAAGTTCATTTCAAACCGATACTCAAAAAGAGTATTATTATGAAGTTTGGAACAGTCAATCAAGTGCTCAAGGTGCTGAACCACAATTCTCTATAATTTACGCTGATTTACCAGGTAGTGGTTCGGGTACAGGTTCATTTGCTGATGATTTATTAATACGACCAACACGAACAAACTACTTACAATATAAACAACTGTTATTACCACCTGGTATAGATACATTTACGTTTATGGATGGTTATACATCAGAGCAATCATCAGAATATGTTTATGTTATAAACATTAATCGTTCAAGATTCAAAGACAGAGTAGATACAGGAAAATGGCAATTAGCGCTTGCTGCTATAAATCATCTTGGTGAAATAAATCCTACTGCAAGTATTACTACTCTTATAGATGATTCTGGTGGACCAACAAGTGAATTAACAGCACAAGGTGGAAGAGTTTATAATATTCGTAGTGGCACTTTAGCAGATGGTGTTAAGACAAATGATTTAACTCCTTATGGTTTATTTTATCCAGATAACGGTATAATGGTACTAAATGGAATGGCTCTTGATAAATCCGCTTCTTTTGGAACAATACGATTAGCTGAACCAACGACTGGTAGTGATGTAAAGAATGGTTTAAAATTGTTTACTTCTATTAGTGGAGCAATGGCAAAAAATGAAAGTTACACATCATTTCAAGGTAGAACAAATGAAGTAATTTCTTCCATGTATTACTTTGCAAGACTTCAATGGACAGAATTTAATTATACTAACAATGAAAGTTTTTATGATTTAACATCAGGTAGATACGGAATGGTAACACATTCACAGATGTTGTTAAATCCCGAAGTATTTCCAACTACCGTTGGTTTATATGATGATGATGAAAATTTATTGGCAGTTGCTAAATTAAGTAAAGCACTAAAAAAGACATTTGATCATGAAATGATAATTAAAATTAAGTTAGACTACTAATAGAGTTATATAAAATGAGCGTTTTTATACCAATTTCAGAACAAGATTACATAAACCTTAAAAAAGAAGATGTACAAGGCATTATTGATGCTCTCTATAATGCCAATACTACAAACGATAGAAATGCTGTTGAGACTTATGCGGGTTTATTGGATAATATTGTAAAGAAAGCAGGCTATCTTTCATTATTGGAAGAATCACAAGTTATATCAACTATAAGTGATTTTATTATTAGATATTCTGATTCGTTCCAGAATTCATACCCTGACTTATTAAGCTTAAAAACTCAAACTCTTGGTGGTAATGCTAATACTTCTTACATTGATATTATTTCTGTAAAAAACTGTAAAACCAAACCAATATTACGATTAACAAATATTCGTGAATCATATTATTATGTAGATTTTTCAACAAATTCAAATAATGATTTTAATTGGTTGAATAATAAATCAAGAGGTTGTAGACTTCAAGCAGATTTATGGTATTGTTGTACATCACCATCACAAACAACTGATATTACTGGTAATCCAGTAAAATTAAACGTGGTTAATGACATAAAGTTAATTAAATCTAACATTATTCTTGCAGAATCACAAACATCATTTTGGTATGAAGAATGTGGTGCAGAGGGTGACGGTAGAAAACCTGTTTATCAAGGTTGGTATGATGAAAGAGATATAACTAATATTTTCGGTTGGAAAACTTATGCTACAAGTGGTGCTGTAATTTCTTTAGAGCGTGAGTTACAAGAGTACATACTTGCTGGTATAAATAACGATACTATTTCTTGGGGTGGTATTGGTGGTATAAGTGGAGTTGATGATTCATGTACTGCAACACACAACGCTAACGAACTCGATAGATACTTTCAGACACTAATGTTCAGAGCATTAGGAAGAAACCCAATATCTGGTATTACCATTTATAACGGTGATATAAATAATGTACAAAGATTGAGTAGAAGCAGCTATCAAAACGATTCTATAATAAGAACAGATGTTGCAGTTGATGGTACTGGAATAAAAACATTTTTAGGATATGGTTATAAATCTAATTGTTTTGAAAAGAGCAGTTGCATTTATAGAAATGCAGATTGTGTAACAACTGAACAAGGTAATTTAGAATTGCGAGATAAAGTGGATGCTCAAGGAAATAGAGTTCCAAAGATTCGCCAAATTCTCAGTAGAGGTACTGAACTTGTAAAGATTCCAGGAAAACCTTGCTACGAAGGTATAAGAGTTGAGTATACTATGGCTCAACCAAAAGAAAGAAAATGGACAATAGTAACTGTTTGTCCAGGAAAACAGCCAGAAACAACTCAAGAATGGCGAGACGATAACGGTGTAGAAAATATAATTCCATCTAATATAGAAGTAGTTTATGAGAATGTACAACCTGCTTTACTAAAAAATGGTGATATAAAATATCCAGCAGAGTGCATAGGTAGAGAAGTATACGAAGATGCAGAACCGTTTGTAGATAAAAATGACCCATGTGGATGTTATGAAATTTATGCTTCTAGTGTTTATATTCAATATCCAGATTATTCAACACAAGGTCAACCAGATTATCTTCAAGGAATTAGAGTTCCATCTAAAATAAATTATAGCGGACTTGGTGAGGGATTAAAATTACAAAGAAAATTCAAATCTTCTCATTGTATAGATGACCCAATTCGTGTTTTTCATGGATTAATAAATACTAAAGATATTTTAACTGGTAGAGAAACTAAAATATTCCGTGGTTTATTTAACACTTCTCAATCCTTAGATTGCTACTATACAAGTTCAACACAAAATACAGCATCTAAAGAATATTATTATGAAATAACCGATTGTGAATCTTGTGGAAGAACTTCTTATTTTGGTTTAGCGTATGGACACTACCATGGTTCTGGTTCACTTTATAGTGGATATGAATCAGAAGATACTCCAACTAAAGCAATGTACTCACAACAAAGATTATCAGCACTTGAAATGCCAGAAAAATATTTTAAGTTTTATACAAATGGTGTGGTTACTGAAAGTAAAGACGTTTACATTATAAATTTCAACAGAGACTCATTTGTAAATAAATTAGATCCAGGTAATTTTGAGATAAATTTAGCAGAACTTTCTGGTAGTGGTAAAATAAATAGAGAACATACTGGTAGCAAAGTTGAAGTAAAAGCTAATCCATCAATTGTTACACTTATCGATAATTCAGGTGATAGTGGAGTTGATTTATTTTGCAAAGATTCTGAATTTACAGCATTCGACTTAGTTAGCGGTAGTTTAGAAAAAGGAATTCATTCATCTGGAACTGGTTCTAATTTAGATACGTACGGAATTGTGTATCCATCACTTGGCTTATTGGTTATAGACCCATATAAACTTAACAGAGATTTAGGTTTCAATACTGTGACTGGTTCAAATGTTAGAGGTGATAATGCATATAAACTTCATACTGCAATAAGTGGAGCTGCTGCGTTGGGTTATAAAATGAAAGCAAGAAATGTTGAATATAAAACAACTAACCATTACTTTATAAGAATAGGTGCGGCAACCTCAAATTATAGTAACAATCCAACATTTGTTTTAGATAATCCTACCACTTTAGCAGAAACAGGAATGTTTAAGCATGAGTGTTTTAAAACTGAACCTGTAACTTTTATAACAACTATTGGTTTGTATAATACTGCAAATGAATTATTAGCAATAGCGAAACTAAGCAAGCCAATACAGAAAACACAAGATACGGACGTTTTAGTTAAAATACGATTAAATTGGTAAACGGATTATTTAAGATAAACTATGGCACTAAATTCACAACAACTAACATTAGTAAGAAGTTACATAGAAGTTTTAGAAACTAAAAACATAGATTCTATTATTTCTGCTGGTGACAATATTACAAAACTCACAACTCCACAAGAAAGTAGTGATGAGTTTTCTGTTATAGGACAAGTTGCATTTGCCATAAAAGATTATATTCAATCCCATATAAAGAAAGGCGGTACTCTTCCGTTTGAACAATGGATAAGCTCATTTAATACGGTATATAAAAAAAAATGGACTGATATAACAAGATTATATCCAACTTATGAACAATTATTTTTTGTATTTAAAGTTGTTACTCCTGCACTTGTTAATGCCGGTACTTATGAATGGAGACCAGATTATATAGTACCTACTATTAATAATCCTGAATATGAAATAACTGATGTTGGCCATTTAGGTGCAATTTTAGGTCCAGACGCAGCAGTTCAACCACTTGGTAGAACTGTTAGAGTTCTAAATCTAAGAAATACTGATAAATTACGTAACTTACCTTACAACTATCGTACAAATGAACTAGAAGTAACAAGAATTGACGGTGTAGTTGAAAAGATACAAGATAAGTTACCAACTAATATAGAAGTTTTCTTTGCTTCCAAAACTGGATTAGTCTGGCCAAATCCAGATGATACCGCACAAGTTTTAGAAAAACTAACACTTCTTTATAATAACGGTATACATCAGACACTAAACCAAAGTACAGTTAATATTCCACCATTGAATGATGGTACGGTTTATTCATCAGTACCATTTGCTCCTAAAGTTCAAGTAAATGCGAGTGGCTCTAAGTATTTTATTACGAAAGAAGGTAAGAGTTATCAAACGTATAAATACAGAATTGATTTTTTATCACTTAATATTCTTGATCAAATAGAAAGTGAAACAAATATTGCTGCCAATTTTTTGTATGATTTAAAATGTTTATGGATTGAACAAGAAAATTATCCAAATCAACCTGCATTAAGTTATGTTCCAATTTTTCCAACATGGCCTAAAAACGCCAATGGTCAATATATAAATGTTATAGATAATGTTTATAAAAATTCTTGGAATCCTTCATTTGTTGGTACATATACAAAGTTTGTATTTTTAGTTGATGACGATGTATTGAATAATTTAATAACTTATTTTAATCAAGTTCCAACAAAGAATCGTGAATTTAATCCAACGAGAAGTACAAAAATAACGCCTACTGTTGTCACGTCATTAAATCAAACTAGACGAACAACTGCAGAATCATTAAGACCAACAGTTGACCTTGGTCCAAACGCTCCAAATGACCCAACACAGTTTTTACAGAATACTGGTTCTGCTTCAAACTATGGACAACAAATAAATCTTCAGTATGAAGAAGGTAGAAATAGTTTAGATCCATATACTGATACTTTTGCTTGGTTAACAAATACATTAGTACCGACTTTAGGTGAGCGTTCTGTATACAATATAAATCCAATAGTTACAGATTTGAATTTTGCAATAGATATACTAACCTCCCAATTGTTCTTACAACTTTGGGAAAATTTTGTTTTTATAAAAGCAAATATTATAACAGATGACACTTCATACGATACTTTAATACGAGTTATTAATTCTTCAATTGATAAAATATACCAAGTAAATCCACCGTGGAAAACGATAAATCTTAAACTTTTGGACTTGTTAAAAGAATACTGTAACTTCTTAAAAGTGAGTGGCTACCCTTTAATTGAAAATGTTTTAATAAACAGAGATGGTTACGGTGTAATTGATTATTTCATACTAAAAGGTGAGTTTCCCGCAGCAACTAATCCGTTCAATGGACCACCGCCAGTTGATAATTTTATTGATATAGATATTGCAAGTGAATGGGTCCCAACTCCTGTTTATACATTTAAGGGTATAACAAGAGCATATGACCGCATACCAGAGATGTTTAAGTATAATACTAAAGGTTTATTTAATTGTATAGGTGAAAGAATAAACACATTCTTTACTGGCTCAACTTCACCAAGTCATTCCAAGTATTATATTCCAGTTTACAATGGTGTACCAACAACAAAAGATGCGTACCATCAGTTTGATATTTCATACGCACATATAAGTGGTGCTGGTTCATCTTTCATAGTAGACGATGTAGAATATAATCCAGCAAAATCAATATATCGTAAATATTTACTTGAGTGTTTAGGGACAAACCAAGGTTCTTTTATTTTTAAGAACAATAAAAAAGTAGATTATTTTTATGTTATTCAATTTGATAGAGATTCTTTTAAGGATAGAATTGATCCAGGTAATATTCAAATAACATTAGCACCAATATCTTCAAGTAAAAATCAATTGATTAATACTGGGAGTAATTTTTCAATGGATGTTTCTTCAAGTATAAACTATACATTAATAGATGATTCGGGTGACGCTAACGAAAATCATACAAATAAAAATTACATACAAGATTATTACTATTTAATTTCTGGTTCAATACAAGAAGGACCAACTGACGAAAATAATAATGAAGTTTGGGGTATGGTATTTCCAAGAAGTGGATTTATAATATTAGATGGAACTGTGTTAGATCAATCTTGTTCATTTAATACCGTAACCGCTTCAATTGATGGTGATAATATTAGAAAATTATTTATATCTATAAGTGGTTCTTGTACTCCAACCATAAACAGACAAGCTAGTGGTTCTTGGTACGCTCGTTCTTATGAAGAATACAGACGTGAAACATATCTTTGTAGAGTTAATCATAATGAATTCAATTATTCAAATAATTATACATATATGTTAGATAAAACAGGTTCACTTAGTTATAGTAAACAATTAAAACCATTTTCTTACATAACAAGTGTTGGTTTATATAACAATACTGGTGATTTAGTTGCAGTTGGTAAACTAAAAAAACCACTTCGTAAAACAGAAAACGATGAATATATTTTTCAAGTAAGAGTTAGATTAAATTAATATGGCAAACGAAGTAATAACATTTGGTTCTGAATACTCAAATCAGCCGTTTCAAGTAAATGGATCTGGGACTCATTATGTTATGAAAACTTTGAAAAAAGGTGATTATACTGTAAGAGAATTTACTACAAAAAAAACTTGGGAATTTACAACCGATACTGGTAGTATAAATTACTATAAAAATTTCGGTATGCAACCTTTGAGAATATTGTATCCTGAAAATCATAGATATTTTGGTAATGTAGTAAATTTATCTTCATCATTATATACAAGACCGTTTGAATCACAAAGTTTAGATCCAAAACTTCTTTGGTATTATCTTGATCATAATCATTATAAAGATTATGATAATATTAAAAATTCATCAACTGTTTCTGACTACAACTCAGAAATTTATTTATCTGAATCTGGTTCTATGTTGTTGCTACCAAGAAAGATGGTTGGTGAAGGTATTGTTGAAAAATCATTTCAAGTTACAAATAATAATATAACAACTGCTTCACAGCAATATTCTTTGAAAGACGATGGGCAGGGTAATTTGATAGATATAGCATTTGATACTTCTAAGTTTGTTGATAAAGAGCAATTACTATTATATGTTGGTTTTAATGAAAAATATAGAGAAGCTGCTTTCAAAAAGAAACGTAAAAGTTATGTTGTTGATTATTCATTGAATCAAAATTTAGTTGAAATTATTAATCCGTCTAAAATAAATTATTCTTCTGGTATTCCAACAACAGACACTTCTCAATCAACTGGTGTTTCCGCAATATTTAATGATTCTTATTTGAGAGTAAGGGAAAATAATAGATTTAATTTCTTAAAATCACAAGATTTTTCTTTTAGTTTTTGGATAAATGTTCCACCTTCACAGTCAAATACGCAATACACATACAATAGTTTATTTAATAAAAATACAATTAAACCAGTTGATAATTTCTATCTAAATCATAGAGGTGATTCACCGTTAGATAAATTTGAATATTACACTCCACCTGTAAAAATAACACCTGGTGGGATTGCTAGTACAAGTAGTATTGCACAAGTTCAATCAATTGGAAGAGGAACTGATAATTCTGGTGTAAGTTATACTATGCCAGCAACTCAAACTGATTATACGTTTTTAGTTTCTAACAAAATATTGATAACCGATGAAATAAGGCCAACTAACCAATACCCATTTGATATATCGATAACAAATAATACTGATACAAATCCGCATAGAATAAAATTCAAACAAAGTTCAACTATACATTCAACTGAAGCAACATCAAGTCAATTAACAACTGGTGTTTGGAATCATGTTGTTTGTCAAAAGAGTGGTAGTTTATTTCAAATATGGTTAAATGGAACATTACAATCGAGTGTTCCATCGTCAATAGATTCAATGGTAACAAATGACCGTTATTTATTTATTGCAGGCAATGGTACAAACAGCGGTTCTTTCTCTGGTTCTATGGACGAAATTAGAGTGTATAACAGAGGATTAAATTCAACTGAAATACAGCATTTATACGATAACAGTTTTAATACTGGCTATGCTTATCAAACAGCAAGAGTTGGTAATATATTTTATAAAACTGGTGTTGTTAGTATTGTAGACCCAAGACCAAAATATAAAAACGCATTGTTAGGAAAAGAAGGAAACTTTGATTATAATTCATTAGACTATGGATTTACTGGTACTTTCAAATCAAAAGCAACTTTCTTTGAGCATGAAATTATTTGTAAAATAAGAAAGAATGAATTTAATTTTACACAAAATCCTTCGATAAAGAAAAATAGAGATTCTGAAGTTTCTAAAATAGAAGATTATGTTACAAGTTCTTTCTTTAATCCATACGTAACTACAATTGGACTTTACAATGATATGCATGAATTAATTGCTGTTGCAAAGTTAGCCAATCCAACGGCAAAACGTGATGACGTTGATATGAACTTTATTATTCGATTTGATGTATAATGAAAAGAAATGCCGTAGCAATAAAACATGGTTTTAGAAGCGGGTTAGAAGATAATATAAATGATTCACTCCAAGAATCAAAAAAAGAATTTGGTTATGAAACTCATAAAATATCTTATATACAACCGGCAACAAAACACAATTATACTCCTGATTTTGTTCTTACTAAGAAAACAGGTGAGAAACTTTATATAGAATCAAAGGGTAGATGGGTAAAAACTGACAGATTAAAGTTTGATTTAATATTTGAACAATATTCTGAAATAGATATTCGATTTGTATTTCAAAATCCAAATGCAAAATTGTATAAAGGAAGTAAAACCACATACGCTCAGTATTGTGATAAGAAAGGTTGGAAGTGGGCAAAGAAAGATATTCCAAAAGAATGGTTGGATGAGTGTTTGTAATTGTCACAAATTTTTACTATATTTGTGATATAAACTATTTTACAAAAAAGTGTTGTTATGATAAATTATGATTTACTTAATTTGTTAGAAAAGGTTCTTGGTAAGGGACGAAAAACTTCTGGCAATAACTACTCTTTTTTCTCTCCGTTCATTTCCCATTACA
>Ga0129333_10007298_pt1 | contig 10441 bp, 6 predicted proteins | sample CPB6_08_DNA_FD_94474 | JGI IMG/M metagenome (GOLD analysis project Ga0129333, IMG submission 94474) | Freshwater to marine salinity gradient microbial communities from Chesapeake Bay, USA - CPBay_Sum_0.6_0.8_DNA | ecosystem: Environmental > Aquatic > Marine > Coastal | place: USA: Chesapeake Bay...
AGCTCACACATCGCCTTGAAGATCGGCAAGATATCGTCCTGGAACGAGGGGCGCTGCGGCAGCGGCAGCTGACCGGCCTGAATGGCCACATCCGTCAGCAAGGCATAGAGGGTACGCACGCCCTTGAGTTGCGGGGCGTAATTGGGTGGTGCCACAACAACCCAGGCCGGTTCTACCGGAATCGAACGATCCTTGCTTCCCTTGATCGTGACCGCAGCCGTAACCGGCCCATCACTGGTGTCGTCGTACCAGCCATCGTTATTCGCGAAGGTCACAGGGGCTGGATTCTTGGGGCTTGGACCCGGAACAAAGTTCGCGCAGTTATAGGGGGGTGCGACAGGAGAATGCCGAAAATCAACGAAACCTGACTGCCCCGAGCCACCAAACACGTGCAACCGACCGACTGGATCGGTCCTCAATTCACCAAGATTGACAGCGACATGACCAAAGTGACCACCATCAAAGGAATAGCCGGCTCCCTGTGTCGCCGGGGTATTGATTGAGACAGGAGGAGGCTCAATGGAGAGCAACCCGCGATCAGCCACCTGCGCGTTACGCCGCTTTGAAATGGTGGAAGCGGCTTCAGGGATATCCAGGGCAAGATCAAAGTTGTACCAGGCGGCCTTGTGGTTCGCGAGTTGGACCGTCCACGCAATCTCAACGTCGTCATCCATGGACAACTCGCAGACCACCTCACCCGCAGCGTTGTAGCCGTAGATGCGGAATTCAGCGACCTGACGCTTGAGAGCACCTCCGGCATCGCGATAGGTGGCATCGGGTTGCGGAGGGGGATCACACACCTGTGGGCCCACGAAGAAGCCATCTGCTTCTTTGGAATTTCCAATACGTGCAATGCCGATACTCGGATGGATCCGGGCAGCAACAACGGTATCGAGCAATGCTGGATCGACCGACATAGCCATCGAGGGTCAGGAGCTCGACTCAGGCTGTCCAGCCGCAGCCAAGACCGCCAAGCAATCCGTCACAGAACGTGATCAACGACAGAGCGGCCAGCAAGAAGCAGAAACCAATCAAAAAACAGTGCCAAATCAGAAAAACAGAAGAAATCCGAAAGCCCCACCGCCATCGGTTGTTGTCAGCCACGAAAGCGAGATGAACAAATCCAACGAACACAACCCATGCAGCAGCTGATGCCTAGAACCAGGCTGGTGACGTCCGCCAAGCATGCGCACACCCAGAGCCGTCGAGGCAAGCCAGGCCAGCCTCCAACAGCACAGCCATCGATCACGGGTACGGGCGATCATGGCGGCACTGCTGGCCTTGATGCTGACACTGACGGCCCCCTCACGCGTGCTTGCGGAGTCGGCCAGGACAGTGCAGCCGAGCGCGGACGTGTGCGTGGCGCCTCCGGACTGGTGGAGCACCAGCAATCTGCAACCCCCATACGAAGATCCAAACAGCGGTCAGGCACCCAGCACGGACTGCAACTTCCAGCAGTGGTCATGGACTGCATTCGTGCACTGGATGCAGACCGATCCCAGGACAGGAAATCCGCTGTTCATGGGTCTGCCGACACCGCAGGACCTGACGCTACAAGCCGGTCTCAGGAGAAGCCTGCCAGTCCCGAATGGACTGGTGATGCAAGCACGTTTTGCCAAGCCTATCCCGCCCGTGATTCTTGAAGAACTTCGGGCGGCTGCAGGCCGCAAGGGAGTCGGTGCCAGCATCGATCAGGCCGCCGGAGGCGCACTGGTGGATCCGAACGGACGGGCCTTGTACTACACCACTCATATGGACAAGACCTACGCAGACTTCGCCAGCCAATACATGGGAGAGAACTACAATAATGCCGCGCCTGATCAGAACTTCCCGGTGGGATCAACCGTACTTAAAGCAGCATGGCGCGTCGTAGAGCCCGGCGAGAACACCAGCAAGCTGTTCACGACTGCAGCAAATATTGAGGTACTTGATGTCAACAGCGAAGGGCAACTCGTCACCGCGACTCCCCAACGCTTCCGCAAAGAAACGATGGCGCTGACAGGCATCCACGTCGTAGGCGTGGTCAACGAGCATCCAGAATTCATCTGGGCTACATTTGAAAACACCAACAACTCCCCCGATCTACCGGCCGACATTAATCCGGATTCACAGGAGGCCGTCAGCGACAGAAATTGGCTGTTCTACACAGCCGGGACAGCAGCCAACGACTCGAATGTTTCGAACAAGCAGGGCAACGGCGTCAAGGTGCCCTACACGATCGACGCCGAAACACAGAAGATCACGCCAACAACCAATGTATTTCGCCTGTTCGCCCATGGCGGAGCCGAATACAGCCAGCCAAGTGACGGCAGCAGCCGCGTGGCCAACATTGACTCCATCAATTCGGACTTCATGGCAACGATCGCAGCAGGCAATACCAAGATTAAGCCAGATTTTGCCAATTACAAACTGATCGGCAGCCTCTGGATCGACACTGCCAAGACACCGCTTGAACCTGGCCTTGACCTTGTCAAGGATTCAGTTGGCTCGATCGATCTCGCCAACTCGGTTCTGGAAACCTTCTTCCAGAAATCAGGACAGAACTGCTTCACGTGCCACACAACGGATCCCTACGTCAAGGGATACGAACAGAAGAATATCGCCATCAGCCACATCATCTCCAACAGCCTCAACAAGCAGGCTGGCGTCAACTGACTCTGGACCAACCGCCAACAAGAATCAACCCCTTAACGAAAGGCGATCAGCCTGATTGAAACGAGTCCATGCAGAAACCACCAACACAACCAGTCCGTCATCGACTCTTCTCACGACTCTGCGCAGCAGCCCTGCTCATTCCCCTGTGCACGGGAGTCTGCCTGGCACAGAGCCAATCCAACCAGAACCAGGCAGAGCAGGAACAACAACCTGCCACGAGAGAGCAGCAGGCTGGCTCCAGCCAGCAGCAATCACAGAGTGACAACATCATGCTGATGCCAAAACCAGACAGGCCAAGCCGCTGAGCCACAGCGCGAGGAACCGACGCCAATGAAACTGCTGGGCATAGAAATTGAAAGGAGGACCGACGTCCTGGCAATGGCAGCATTCCTGATCTCTGCAGGCTCACTGCTCAGCCAGGCAGCCGTCATGATCCGCGGCCCCGAAACCAGGCTGGATGGCCCCAAGCAGATTGTACTGTTCCTGGATGAAGGAACTAACGGCCAGGAAGAACTGGCCGCCATCAGCAATCAGTTCTACATCAACAAAGGCACACCCGGCTACGACGACATCCTGAAGTCAGAAACGCTGATATTGAATTTTAGAAGCCGCCAGGTTGAGCTCACAGCAAGCAACAGCGTGGTACCGAGCAGCGAAGGTAACAAACTGGCAATCGGAGAAAGAATACCCTGGCGACCCAACAAGATTCCCGCTGGCGACGTGATGACTCGTGAAACGCTCTACCTACCCTTCCCCAGTAGCCTGAGCAAAGATCGCGCTCGCAACTTCATCAGCAGAGAGGAACTCACGAAGCTTCTACAAAGAAGCGCGATGGTCACTGTGAGCTTACAAGCAGAAACATATGCAGGTTCAAAGCTGATCAGCACCTGTGAGCTCCACAGCTCCGACATCATGGCGGGCATCAAAGCCAAGGGCTGGAGCAGCCTCGTGTGCTGATCTGGTGAATGACAGACCTCCCGGGGGGCACCGAGCGCATCCATGAGCCAATCCCCCGACCCTGCGGTGCATCCAGCTGCAGGCGTTGCCGACGAGTGGCTGGGCTCGGCAACGCAGCTGCGACGGCTGCTGGGCAATCGCAAGCTGCTGGTGGGCAATCGTTCAATCGCCTATGCCTCGATGCTGAGCAGCAACCTGCTGCGTCTCGATGCCAGCGAGCCGCTGCCCGAGCTGCTGGCGATCACCTCCAGCCAAGGGGAGCTCGCCGCCGCCCTGGCCGGGGCCCGGGATGACCTGCTGCTGGCCACCACCAGCCGTCTGCGGGATGGCTGCTGTGTGCCCCTGATTCTGGAGATCCTGGCAGGGACTGATCCACCGCAGCTGCTGGTGATGCTGGGGATGGATGAGCCGGCACTGCCTCTGGCCCCGCTGCTGGAGCAGCCGGCCGTGGCGTTGGTGTGGGAGGGAAATGTGGGGCAGGGAGTGGTGCTGGAAGCAGTCGCCCAGCTGCAGCGCGGCACCCGCTTTCTGGATCCTGATGTGCGGCGCCTGGTGGAGGCCGATCTCGCCATCGCCGGCTCGCTCACGGCGCGGGAGCGCGAGGTGCTGGGCCTGCTGGCCGAAGGCCTGACCAACCGGCAGATCGCCGAGCGGATCGTGGTGGCCGAGGTGACCGCGCGTGATCATGTGCAGCGGATCCTGCACAAGCTGGCGGTGCCAGACCGAACCGCCGCAGCGGTTCTGGGCCTGCGCCTGGGCCTGGTGGACTGAGCGGACCCGCGAAGCAGCGGGGAAAACACTGCATCTGCAGTGTTCCTCAAAACGGGCAGCCGCCAGACGATGGCGTCAGTCACAGGACCGTGATGGCAACGCAGACCTACAGGCTCAACGATCTGCTCAGTGGATCGGTGCAAACCGGCAGCAGCTTCTGGGGCGGACTGAGCGCAACATTCTCGATCAGCAATCTGACAAATCAGAGCCTCAGCGACTGGAGCTTCAGCTTCGTATCGAGCTATAGCAACTTCGATTTCTATAACGCCAATGAACGTGCCGTCGCCAATGGCGATGGCACCTACACGATCACCGTCAGCGCCGCGGCGGGATCCTCTCCCCTGGCTGCGGGCACCAGCCTGGCCCTGGGCTTCACCGTGAACAGCGACCGTGACGCAGCCGTGCCCCTGGAGAAGGTGGTGCTGGCGGCCAGTGGCACCGTGTCCACGAGACCGTCGCCAGGCAGTCCAGACGCGGGCAGCATTCCGGTGGCAGACGGCGGTGCCACGAGCAGCACGACCACCAGCGGCACGGGCCTCACGACACACTCCGGCCTGAGCGTGGAGGTTCAACTCGGTGGCAGCTGGAGCGGGACCTACGAAGGCACCCTCACGGTGCGCAACACCAGCGGTGGAGCGGTGCCGGCCGGCTGGCAGGTGGAGCTGATCAGCGATCACGCCCTGCGCAACATCAGCGACTTCAGCGTGCAGCAGGTGCAGCGCAGCGATGGTCGCTACGTCGTCACCCTCTCGGCACCGAGCTGGTCGGCCGGCCAGGGACTGGCAGCCGGCGCCAGCCTCAGCTCCTACTTCCAGGCCAGTGGCAGCCCCGCCGGCCAGAGCGTGGCGGAGCTGTTCGAGGTTGTGGGGGCCAGCTCCATGGACGGCGGCAACCCGACCGGCCACAGCGGTGGCAGCACGGTGCCACAGCCCAACGGCCCCCATGGCCTGAATTCAGGCAATCCCGGCGATGAGCGCTGGGGGGAAGCCTTCTTCGCGCCCTACGTCGACATGGGGCTCTGGCCGGTGCCGGATCTGAGCGCCATCGCCGCCAGCCGCGGCACCACGCTGCTCACGCTGGGCTTTCTCCAGGCGACGGCCTCAGGGCAGCTGGCCTGGGCGGGGCTTGATGCCCTGGCGCTGAACGGGCCCCATCCGCACGAGCAGCTCGCGGCGATTGAGGCCTCGATCGCCGCCTTCCAGCAGGCGGGCGGTGATGTGATGATCTCGCTGGGCGGCATGAATGGCCGCAGCCTGGCGCAGCAGCATGCACAGGCAGGCCTCTCGGCAGCATCTCTGGCGGCGGGATACGCCCTGGTGGTGGAGCGCTACGGCCTGAACCGACTCGATTTCGACATCGAAGGCTCAGCCCTCGCCGATGACGCTGCCAACGCGCTGCATAGCCAGGCCCTGGCCCTGCTGCAACAACAGAAGCCGGATCTGGAGGTCTGGTACACGCTGCCGGTGCTGCCGACAGGCCTCAGCGCCGACGGGCTCGATCTGGTGCGGGCCGCCCTGGCCGCAGGCGTGAAGCTCGACGGCGTGAATGTGATGGCGATGGACTACGGCGAGTCCGCCGCTCCCACCAGCGGTCCGAACGGCCGAAGCATGGGCGCCTATGCCATCCAGGCGGCCGAAAGCACCCTGGCGCAGCTGCAGCCCCTGTTTGCCGGATTCAACCAGGGCTTCTCCTGGTCGATGCTCGGCGTGACGCCGATGATCGGCGTGAACGACATCAGCAGCGAGGTGTTCACGCTGGCCGATGCGCAGCTGCTGGATGATTTCGCCCACCAGAAGGGGCTGGGCATGCTCTCGATGTGGTCGATCGCCCGCGACACCCCCGGTGCCCTGGGCAGCGCCAGCCCCGTCGCCTCAGGGCTGGATGCCCCAGCCGGGAGCTTCAGCGCGATCTTCAACGACTACGGCACCAGGAACACCCTCAGCGCAGACGGCGACGCCGTCATCAAGAACGACGCCATGCGGGTCGTGGGCTACTTCGAGGAGTGGGGCATCTACGGCCGCGACGTCCGGGTCGCGGATGTGAAGGCCGATGCACTGACCCATCTGAACTACAGCTTCTTCGGCATCACCCCCACGGCGGCGGATCGCCCGTTCATGGCGGCGGAGCTGAATGTGCTTCCCGGAGCCATGGTGCAGGCCGGCTACCTCGGGCTGAACAGCAACAGCCCCGGCGGCCTCGGCATCCACGACAGCTGGGCGGCCTACGAGAAGACCTTCACCCAGCCGGACCAGCTGGTGAGCCGTCGCTTTGATGCCGGCCAATGGCAGGCCCTGAGCGAAGAGCGGCGGCAGAGCTACCTGAGCGGCGGCGACTTTGACGTCACCGAGAGTGGCGATGGCACGCGGCTCGTGCGGGCCAGACCCGACACCTGGAGCCGCTCACAGGGGGGCATCCAGCGCACATTCAACCAGGCTGACTGGGATGCTCTCAGCGAAGGGCGGCAGGCCTATCTGGTGGAGCACAGTCAGCAGTACAGCTGGCGTGATCAATGGCAGGGCAGCTTCAGCCCCAGTGGCAGCAGCACAGCCCAGAAGATCGCCGCCGTGGAGGCCCACTTCGCGGCAGGCGAGCAGCGCAGCCTGACGCTGCGGGCCGACGGCGATCTGGTGCGCGATGCCAGCGCCTGGGTGGGCGATTCAGCAGCCAACTGGCAGAAGCTCTATGCCGGCAACCTCAACCAGCTGCGTCTGCTCAAGGAGCTGCATCCGGAGCTGACCATCGGCTTTGCGATCGGCGGTTGGACCCTCTCCGGCAACTTCAGCACCAACCTCGATGATGCGGCCGGCCGGGAAACCTTCACCCAGTCGATCATCGATCACCTGGAGTACTACGACTTCTTCGGCAGCGTTGATTTTGACTGGGAGTATCCCGGCGGTGGTGGCCTCGCCAGCAATGGCGTCAACCACAACGACGGAGCCAATTTTGCCCTGACCCTGCAAGTGCTGGATCAGAAGCTCAAGGCCCTGGAGGGGCGCACAGGCCGGAGCATCGAGATCTCGGTCGCTGCACCCGGTGGAGCGGAAAAACTGGCGAATCTGAATCTGCAGGCCATCGATCCCTACGTCGACTTCTACAACGTAATGACGTACGACTTTCACGGCGGCTGGGAGAACCGCACCGGCCATCAGGCGGCCATGACCGGTGACAGCGGCGGCTACGACGTGGTGACGGCGATCGATCAGTTCCGCCGGGCGGGCATCGCCATGGACAAGCTGGTTCTGGGGGCGCCGGCCTACACCCGCGCCTGGGGTGGCGTGGCATCCGGCAACAGTGCCGGCTATGGCCAGAGCGGCACAGCTGCCCTGGCGCCAGGATCGTTTGAGACGGGAACCTACGACCAGAAGGATCTGATCACAGGGATCGAGGATGGCAGCTACCAGCTGATCTGGGATGACAACAACAAAGCCGCCTTCGCTTACAACCCCGGCAGCCAGATCTGGAGCTCGGTGGAAACCACGGCCACGATCGCCGGCAAAGCCGCCTACGTCCAGGCAGCGGGGCTGGGGGGGATGATGTTCTGGGCCATCTCCAACGACAGCGAAGGCAGCCAGAGCCTGATCGGCGCCGCCCACGATGCCCTGCTCGGTGGCAAAACGCTGGGGGACATCGCCAGCCGTGCCCCCGGCTTCGATCAGGTGATCGGCGGCGACGGCATGTTCAGCATCAGCGATTTCACGAACCTGGCGTAGTGGGCCCGGATTAGCAGGGCTGGCTCGGTTGGGGGTCAACCGCAGGGTTGACCGCCTGGCTGAGCAGGATCGAGACCGCCATCCAGCCGATCAGCAGACCCACCGCCAGAGCCAGCTGATGCACAACCAGGAACGGCATCGCCAGGGGCGTGCTCTTGAACACGTCATCCTGGGCCAGCTTCAGCAAGCCACCGGAGATGAGGGTCAAGCCGGTGGCGATCAACAGATCCAGGCCAGCCCGCTTGACTCGCTTGAGCTCGGCCAGGGTGGAGAGGGGTGGATTGACGCGGGACCAACTGATCGAGAAGGACGCGAGCGTGAGAAAGACCGCAAAACCACCGATCGGGAATACCTCGGTGGCATTGCGGAAGTCCCGGCATTGCAACACCACAGCAATGACGAGGAAAACAGCAAGGATGACCTGGGTGGCCTGCACACAACGCAGACGCAAGGCATACATGGGGAATCTGCGGGCATCAGAGTTCACTCTGCCACGGTTCAGCCACCTGCACCGGTCTACCGCAAGCGAGGTTCATGCTGAGGGCATTCATCTCAAGATCCAGCCGACGACTTGCAGCCTTGAATATCTGCCGACTCTCCTGCCGATGAACGCTACCTGCAGCAAGAGTTGACAGCCCATCAAGCTGCGCCCAGCATTGACAAGAATGCCTGGCTAATGACGCCGTCCACCCCGCCATTGACGCCGCTCAGCAACGGCCGGATCGAGCGTCGGCGACGTGGATCGCTCCGACTGGCTGCATGGCTCGCCGCTGGCATCGGCTCCATCGCCTGGCTGGGCCGCAGCAGTGATCCTGCAGCGAAGGCGCTGCCCACCGGCCCGCTCAACCTGGGAGCTGCGATTGCGCTCACCGGCAACGCCAACCTCTACGGCCAGGATCAGCGCATGGGGCTGATCCTGGCCGAGCGATGGACCCGGCAGCGGCCTGGCACCGCCCGTGTCGTGCAGCTGCAGATCGAGGACGGAGCCTCTGAGGAGGCCAGTGCGATCGCCGCCTTCAACCTGCTGATCCGCCGCGGGGTGGTAGCCCTGATCGGTCCCACCCTCTCCCAGCAGGCCTTCGCGGCCGATCCGATCGCCCAGCGTCAGGCGGTGCCGGTGGTGGCGCCCTCCAACACCGCCAAAGGCATCCCCCAGATCGGTCCCTTCATCAGCCGCGTCTCGGCCCAGAGTTCGGTGATTGCGCCGCTCTCGATCGAAGAAGCCCTGCGCCGCGATCCCGGCATCCGCCGCGTGGCGGTGTTCTACGCCCAGGACGACGCCTACAGCACCGCCGAGGTGGCGATCTTCGAGAAGGCCCTGGCCGCCAGGGGGCTCAGCCCCGTGACGGTGCAGCGCACCCAGCTGGCCGACAACGACTTCCAGACCCCGATCACCACCGCGCTGCAGCTGAGGCCGCAGCTGATGGTGGTCTCGATGCAGGCGGTGTCCGGCGGCAACCTGATCCGCCAGCTGCGGGAACTCGGCTACCGCGGCCAGATCGTGGTGGGCAACGGGCTCAACACGCCGAACATTTATCCGATCTGCCAGCGCTGGTGCGACGGCATCCTGATCGCCCAGGCCTACAGCCCTGAACTGAACACCCCAATCAATCGCCAGTTCCAGCGCCTGTTCCGCCAGGCCAACGGCGACCGTCCGCCGCCGCAGATCACGGCCCAGGCCTTCACCGCCTATCAGGTGCTGTTCGAGGCGATCCAGCGCCTGCAACGGAAAGGGGGGCTGAGCGGCGTGACGCTGGGCCAGGCCCGTGCGGCACTGATGGATGAACTGCTCAGCGGCCGCTACGACACGCCGCTGGGGCCGATCGGGTTCAGCCCCCAGGGCGAGGTGCGCCAGGACCGCTTCTACGTGGCGGAAGTGCGCATGGATGCCAGCGGCCGGGATGGCCGTTTCGCCCTGGTGCGGGAACGCACGCTGCCGGAGGGCCTGCCGTGATCGAAGGCCTGCTGCAGACCCTGCTCAACGGCGCCGCCAGCGGCGGCGTGTATGCCCTCGTGGCGCTCGGCTACACGCTGGTGTTCTCGGTGCTGGGGGTGATCAACTTTGCCCAGGGTGCGCTGTTCTCGATCGGTGGCTACCTCACCTATCTGCTGATGGGCGGACGGATCGGCGTCAACGGCGCGCTGCCGGGTTGGGGGCTGGCGAGCGGCCTGCCCTTCGGGATGGCGCTGCTGCTGGCGGCAGGCGGCTCGGGCCTTGTGGCCCTGCTGGTGGAGCGCGTGGCCTTCGCACCGCTGCGGCGCCGTGGGGCCGAACCGCTGCTGGCCCTGATCACCAGCCTCGGTGCCGGCGTGGTGCTGGTGAACCTGCTGCAGATCCTGATGGGAGC
>Ga0129333_10007299_pt1 | contig 10439 bp, 7 predicted proteins | sample CPB6_08_DNA_FD_94474 | JGI IMG/M metagenome (GOLD analysis project Ga0129333, IMG submission 94474) | Freshwater to marine salinity gradient microbial communities from Chesapeake Bay, USA - CPBay_Sum_0.6_0.8_DNA | ecosystem: Environmental > Aquatic > Marine > Coastal | place: USA: Chesapeake Bay...
GCCCGAAACCTGGAAGGCTCCGATCACCACGTCCTGCAGGTCGCCGAAGCGGACGGTCTTGCCCTCCGTGCCGCTCGTGGGCGTGATCGGCACCCAGCGATCGTCCCCCGTGCCGTCGGCCGCAAGGACGAGCCGCTCCAGATCGGTGTACGAGAGCTCCAATTCCGGCACGGTGCCGATCAGGCTGATGGCGAACAGCGTGGCCACGCCCGCTGCTGCCAACGACCAGACGAGGTTGCCCCCCAGCGAGGGCTTGCGATCGGCCGGACGCTTGGGGGTCTCGCGCTTCCTGGACATGCGGGCTTCCTGCTGCGGAGGGGCTGCGGGCGCATGCCTGCGAGCTGAACGCTGCATCCTATGCCGGGAAAAACCCGCGGACAAACGGCCGGCCGTCGGCTCCGGGGAGCCGAAAGTGGAAGTTCCCGGCCCTTGCTTCTACACTCTTGAGGGCAGCCCTTCCCGCCGTCTCCCCCCTGCCCGCACCCATGCCCCTTTCGACTCCAGGCCCCGCGGACGAGGGGCTGCCGCCGCCGTGCCCCGGTTCTGCCGCGGCGGCCGCCGACCTGCACGGCCTGCGGGTGGCGGTGCTCGGGTCGACCGGCAGCATCGGTAGGAGCACGCTCGACGTCATCGCCGCCTCGGAAGGCCGCTTCCAGGCCCACTTGCTGGCGGCCCATCGCAGCGTGGCAGCCGTCGTGGAACAGGCCTGGCGGGTGCGGCCACGCTGGGTGGTCATCGTCGATGCGGCAGCCGCCGAGGAGATCGGTCCGGGCGGCCTGCCGCCCGGCACGTCGCTGGCCACGGGCGCCGACGCCCTGGACGACCTGGTGGCCGATCCGGCGGTCGACCGCGTGGTGGCCGCGATCGTCGGTGCCGCGGGGCTGCGCAGCACCTGGGCGGCCCTCGGAGCCGGCAAGACCGTGGCCCTGGCCAACAAGGAGACACTGGTGATGGCCGGTCCGCTGGCCACGCGACTGGCGGCCCGCAGCGGCGGCCGGATCGTGCCCGTCGACAGCGAGCACGCGGCCATCCACCAGGCCCTGCGCTGCGGCACGGCCGACGAGGTACGGCGCATCGTGCTCACCGCCAGCGGCGGTCCCTTTCGCACCCGGCCTGCCGAAACCCTGCCCGACGTCACACCGGAAGAGGCGCTGCGCCATCCGACCTGGTCGATGGGGCCGAAAATCACCATCGATTCGGCCACGATGATGAACAAGGCGCTGGAACTGATCGAGGCCCGCTGGCTGTTCGGCGTGGAGGCCGACAGACTCGACGTGCTCGTGCATCCGCAGTCGATCGTGCACTCGCTCGTGGAGTTCGTCGACGGCTCGGTCGTGGCGCAACTCGGATCTCCCGACATGCGGGTGCCGATCCAGTATGCTCTCTCCCACCCGCGCCGGGTTTCCGGCCCGGGCCGGCGGCTCGACTTCACACAGGCCATGGGGCTCGACTTCGAGCCTCCGGACCTGAATCGCTTTCCGGCGCTGCGGCTCGGGCACGAGGCGGCGGCGCGGGGCGGCACGGCTGGCGCCGTGCTCAACGCCGCCAACGAGGAGGCGGTGCGCGGATTTCTGGAGGGCGGCATGCGGTTCACGGACATCGCCGAGATCTGCGGCCGACTCCTCGACGAACACCCGTTCCAGGCGGAACCCACGCTCGAAGACGTGCGTCGTCTCGATGCCTGGGCCAGACAGGAGGTCGCGAAGTGGGCGTGTGTGTGAACGTGGTGATCGCCGGCACGTGGCTGGAGTGGCTGGCGCAGCCGGCCAGTTGGCGTGTGATCCTGCAGGTGGCCGGCGGCCTGGGATTCGTGATCTTCGTGCACGAACTGGGCCATTTCCTGGTCGCCAAGGCCTGCGGGGTGAAGTGCGAGAAGTTCTTCCTCGGCTTCGACGTGGGGGGCTTGAAACTGCTCAGCTTCCGCTGGGGCGAGACCGAATACGGCATCGGAGCCCTGCCGCTGGGCGGTTACGTGAAGATGCTCGGCCAGGACGACAACCCCGCCGCCGCGGCCGCCGAAGCGGACCGCGCCCGGGCGGCGTTCGCCTCCGGTGACCTGCCGGCGGAGCCGGTGTCGGGCCCGCATCCGGCCTGGGACCCGCGGAGCTATCCGGCCCAGAGCGTGCCCAAACGCATGGCGATCATTTCGGCCGGCGTGATCATGAACGTGATCTTCGCCGTGATCATGGCCTCCTGGGCCTTCGGGCTCGGCGTCCGCGAACTGACCTGCACGGTGTCGAGCGTGCGCAGCGGAGGCGCAGCCTGGCGGGCGGGACTGCGGACGGGCGACGAGATCGTCGCCATCAACGGCCGCCAAAACCCGATCTTCAACGACCTCAAGCACGGCCTCACCGTGGGCAGCGTGGCCCGGGGCACGGAATTCACCGTGCGGCGGCCGGGCGACGCGGCGACGCGGACGGTGGTCCTCAAGCCCGACACCGACCTCGGAGCACCGACGATCGGCGTCACCAGTCCGGTGTCGCTGACCGTGCCGGCCGCGGTCGCCGACCGTCTGCCCGGCGCGGCCGGCCGAGCCCAGCCGGCCTTCGCCGGCGGCGACACGATCACGGCCGTGGATGGCGCGACCGTGTCCACCTATGCGGAATTGATCGCGGCGCTGTCGCGAACGTGTGACAAGCCGGTGACACTGACCGTGGACCGCAAGCCGGCGACGGCCGGCGGACAGCCGACGCCGGTCGAGGTGCTTCTGCCGGCGCAGCGCAGGCTGACCACGGGCCTGACGATGACCGCGGGGCGGGTGAAGGCTGTGCAGGAGGGGTCGCCCGCGGCCGCCGCCGGTGTCCGCGTCGGTGACCGGCTCGTGGCCATCGACGGCGAACCGATCGGAGACCCGCTGACGATCGACGACCGGCTCCGCGGCCGGGTCGGCCGCAGTGTGCCGCTCACGCTCGGCCACGATGGCGAAGCGGAGCGCACCGTCGACGTCACCCCGCGCGAGGTGACCTGGCAGGATGACGATGCCGCCGGGACGGGTACGCCCGCATCCGTCGCCGCGCTCGGCCTGGCCCTCGTCGTCGAAGCGCTCGTGTCCGCGGTCGACGGCCCGGCCGCGGCGGCTGGAATCTCGGCCGGTGAGCGGATCAGCCACGCCTGGTTCGTCGAGGACGGAAAGCCGGTGGGGCAGGGACTGTCGCTGTCGGACGAGGAACCGAACTGGCCGGTGGTCGCCGATTTCCTGCAGCGTTCCGCGGCTGGCACGGTGCTGCGCCTCACCGTGAAGGAGGACGCCGGCGGGGAACGGACGGTCGATCTGACCCCTGCCGAGGCCGCTGATCTGTTCGTCGTCGACCGCGGCCTGGTGTTCGAGCCGCTCACGACGCAGGTCCGAGCCGCCTCGCTCGGCGACGCGCTGGGCCGTGGTGCCCGCAAGACCCTGGAGGATCTGTCGCTGGTCTACGGATTCCTGGGGAAGCTCTGGACCAACGACATCGACCCCCGTTTGGTGGGAGGGCCGATCGAGATCGCCAAACAGGCCGGCCGCCATGCCCAGGAAGGCTTCAGCCGGTTGCTCCTGTTTCTCACCATGCTGTCCGCGAATCTGGCGGTCGTGAATTTTCTTCCCATCCCCGTTCTCGATGGCGGGCATATGGTGTTTCTGGCCTACGAACTCGTCCGCGGCAAGCCGCCCAGCGAGGGCGTGGTGGCCGTGCTCAGTTACCTCGGCCTGGCCCTGATCCTCACGCTGATGCTGTTCGTGTTCGGCCTCGACCTGGGGCTGATTCCGAGGCGTTAGCCCCGCTGCCCTCGTGAATACCTCCCCGACAGCCGGCGCGGTCGCGGTTCAGTGCTTTCCCCCGCCGGGCGTGCGGGCCGTGGTCTTCGACGTGGTGGGCACGCTCGTGGAGCCCGATCCCCCGGTCGCCGTGGCCTACGAGCGGGCGGCGTCCCGCCACGGCATCGTCTCCGATGCGGCCTCGATCGCCGCGCGTTTTGCCGCCGCCTGGCGGCGGCAGGAGGCGATCGATGCGGCGGCCGTGCCCGCCTTCGCCACCAGCAGGGCCCGCGAGGCGGCCCGCTGGCGGGCGATCGTCGCCGACGTGTTCGCCGGGGCACGGCAGTCGGAGGCGATCTTCGCCGACTTGTGGGATCACTTCGCCGCGCCGCAGTCGTGGCGGCCGCTCGCCACCGGCAGCCGCCTCGTCCAAGCCGCGCTGCAGGCCGGTGCCATGGTCGTGCTGGCGAGCAACTTCGACGAACGGCTGCTGGAGATCGCACCGCGGATCGAGCCTTTGTCACTGGCCGAGGAGGTGTTCGCCTCCTCGGAGTTGGGCTGGCGGAAACCGGCGGCCGGGTTCTTCCACGAGATCGAGGCCCGGCTGGGCCTGGAGCCCGGCGAACTTCTGCTCGTCGGCGACGATGCGGATCTCGACGTCGCCGCCGCGAGGCGCGTCGGCTGGCATGCGCTGGGGGTCGGCTGACCCTCGTCAGCCCCGGGCGCCGCGGTCGGGACAGGCAAGCGCCAAGAGCAGCGCGGCCGCGGCGGCCAGCGTCGCCGTCGCCGCGAACGCCCACCGGGATCCGTCGGGGCCCCACTCCCAGAGCGCTCCTGCCAGGAGCCCGGCCGGCAACGCCACCAGTCCCTGCACGAAGGCATACCAGCCGAAGGCCGCCCCCTCTCTGCCGTCCGCGGATAACGCCGCGACAAGCGCCCGCTCCGCCGGTTCCGCGATTCCATAGGCCACCGCCACGACCAGCATGCACGCCACCGCGGCGCCGGCGGCGTCCGACCAGGCCAGGCCCGCGTAGGCGGCGGCGAACACGAGCCAGCCGACCGTCAGCAGCGGCCGGGGTGCGAACCGGTCGACGAGCGGCCCGCTCGAGCGAGCGGCCCCGCTCTTCACCATGCCGATGGCGAACCAAAGCAGCGGCACGAAGGGGCCGGGCACGCCGAGATCCTCGGCCCGCCAGAGCAGGAACAGCTCGCTCGACGCCCCGAGCGCCCAGAGGGCGACGCACGCCAGCAGCACGATCTGCGGCGCGGACAGCGCGGCAGGCAGGGATCCGGCGCTGCCCCTGCGCCGCGGAGGATCATGGACGAACCGCCAGATCACCGCCAGGGTGACGAGCGCCGGAATGACGCTGAGCAGAAACAGCGTTCGCTGGCAGCCGGGGAACACCAGCAGAAAGAGCATCGCCACGAGCGGGCCGAGCGCGGCGCCGGCATGATCCATGGCGCGGATGTGACCGAACGCCCGCCCGCGAAGCGCCGGCTCCACCAGATCCGTGACCAGGGCGTCGCGCGGCGCCGAGCGGATGCCCTTGCCGAAGCGATCCGCGGACCGCACCACCACCGCCTGCCACGGCATCGCCACGAAGGCCATCAGCGGCCTGGTGACCGCGGACAGGCCGTAGCCGAGGAGCACCAGCGGCCGGCGGCCGAACGTGTCGGACGCGGCGCCGGAGAACAGCCGCACGACGGCGGCCACGGCGTTGGCCAGACCGTCGACGAGCCCGATGTCGAAGCCCGTGCCGCCCAGGCTCTTCACGAACGCCGTGAGCAGCGGGTAGATCGCCTCGCTGGAAAGATCGGTGAGGAAACTCGTCCAGCCCAGGGCCCGGACGGTGCCCGGCAGGCGGCCCGGCGACGGGGGCGGGGCGGGGGGAGCCGTCATGTCGCGGGCCTTCTGCACTCGGAAGCCGGAACCCGCCGCCTTTCCGCCGCGGCCGGGCCGGGCCTCACTGTCGCTCGACGCCGGTGTCGAGCACCGCCATGAAGGCCTTCTGCGGGATGTCGACCGAGCCGATGCTCTTCATCCGCTTCTTGCCTTCCTTCTGCTTGGCCCACAGCTTCTTCTTGCGGGAGATGTCGCCGCCGTAGCACTTCGCCGTCACGTTCTTCCGTATCGCCGAGATCGTCTCCCGGGCGATGACCTTGGTGCCGATCGCCGCCTGGAGGGCGATCTCGAACATGTGGCGGTCGATCTCGCCGCGCAGCTTCTTCACGATCGCCCGCCCGCGCCGGTCGGCGTCGCGGCGGTCGCAGATGATCGACAAGGCGTCGACCTTCTTGCCGCCCACGAGGATGTCGAGGCGGACGAGGTCGGCGGGAAAGTAGCCCACGAGCTCGTAGTCCATCGTGCCATAGCCCCGGGTCACGCTCTTGAGCTTGTCGTGCATGTCGTAGATCACCTCGGCCAGGGGCAGGTCGAAGGTGAGCATGGCGCGGGTGGGAGACAGGTATTCCGTCTTCAGGTAGGTGCCGCGGCGATCGGTGCAGAGTTGCATGATCGGACCGATGTGCTCGACGGGAACGAGGAAATTCGTGCGCACGACCGGCTGGCGGAACTCCTCGATCTGTCCCGACTCGGGCACGTCCTGCGGATTCGTGATCTCGATCGTCTCGCCGTCGCTCTTGAGGATCTGGTAGGTGACGTTGGGGGCCGTCTGCACGAGGTCGAGGTCGGCCTCCTGCTCGAGCCGCTGTTGGATGATCTCCATGTGCAGGAGCCCGAGAAACCCGCAGCGGAACCCGAAGCCCAGGGCCTCGCTCGACTCCGGCGCGAACTCGAACGACGGGTCGTTGATCGCCAGCTTCTCGAGCGAGTCCCGCAATTCCTCGAAATTCTCCCCCTCGGAGGGATAGAGGCCGCAGTACACCATGCGCTGCGGCGGCTTGTAGCCCGGCAGGGCCGCCGCAGCGTGGTCGCCGGGGATCGTCACCGTGTCGCCGATGTGGACCTGCTTGACGTCCTTGATGTTGCAGACGAGGTAGCCCACCTGCCCGGCCGACAGCTCGTCGCAGGCGCGCCGCTGGGGCACGAACTGGCCGAGCTCGAGCACGTCGTGGCTGACCCCCGTGCGCAGGAAGCGGATTTTCTGCCCCTTGCGGATCGTGCCGTCGATGAGCCGCACGTAGGTGATCGCGCCGCGGTAGCTGTCGTAGTGGCTGTCGAAGATCATGGCCCGCAGCGTGGCCTGGGGATCCCCGGCCGGGGCCGGAATCCGCTCCACGATCGCTCCCAGCAGCTCGTCGATGCCGATGCCCGTCTTAGCGCTGGCCTTGATCACCTCGGTGGCGTCGATCGCCAGGCTCTGCTCCATCTCGTGGAGCACCTCGTCGACCCGGGCGTGCACGAGGTCGACCTTGTTGATCACCGGTACGATCGCCAGGTTCTGGTTGATGGCGGCGTAGGCGTTGGCCACCGTCTGGGCCTCGACCCCCTGGAAGGCGTCGACGAGCAGCACGGCGCCCTCGCAGCAGGCCAGGCTGCGCGAGACCTCGTAGTGGAAGTCGACGTGGCCGGGGGTGTCGATGAGGTTCAGCTCGTAGACCTCGCCCCGGTGCCGGAATTCCATGCGCACCGCCCGGGCCTTGATCGTGATCCCGCGCTGCCGCTCGAGCTCCATGTCGTCGAGCATCTGCTCCTTGAGTTGCCGCTTGTCAACGGTGCCCGTGCGTTCCAGGAGCCGGTCCGCGAGCGTGCTCTTGCCGTGGTCGATATGGGCGATGATGGAGAAGTTGCGGATGTGCTTGCAATCGATGGGCATGGTGTGATTCTACCGTCGGGCCGCGAGCCGCGCGAGACCGGCGGCGCCGATCGATCCGGCGGCGTTGCCCAGGCTCGCGAAGCGGATCACGGTCTTCTCGGCGAGCACGGGGAAGGCGCGGGCACGGATCTCGGCCCGCACCCGCTCGATGAACGCACGGCCCACCGCTGCGGCGTCACCCCCGAAGGTCATGGCCCCGCCGAGGATCACGGCCGCCGGGTCGATCGTGTGCATGAGCGTGACGATGCCGATCCCCAGCCAGCGGGCGGTCTCCAGGATCAGTTCCCGGGCCAGCGCGTCACCCTTCTCCATCTCCCGGGCGATGAGGATCGGAGTCACGTCGGCGCCGGCGCTGACCGCCGCGGCCAGCGATCCCGTCGCCCCTGCCGCCACGGCCTCGCGGGCCCGGGCCTTGAGGGCCGTGGCGCTGGCGTAGGCCTCGAGGTCGCCGGAGTGGCCGAACGGGCAGGATCGCGCGGTGGGCGCCGTGTCGACGATGATGTGGCCGCACTCCGAGCCATGGCTGTGCGCGCCCTCGACGTTCGTGTCGCCGATGATGATGCCGCCGCCCACGCCGGTGCCGAGCGTGAGGAGGATGAGGCTCGAATACTCCTGCCCCGAGCCCACCCAGAATTCGCCGTAGGCCGCCGCGTTGGCGTCGTTGGCGAACGTCACCGGCCGGCCGCAGTGGGCCGCCACCCGGTCGCGCACCGGAAAATTGTCCCAGCCCGGCAGGTTGCCCGCCCGGAGGATGATTCCGGCGGCAAGGTCCTGCGGTCCCGGCGTGCCCAGGCCGACACGGGCGATGTCAGCGGCGGCAATTCCCGCCTGCGCCGCCAGCGCGTGCACGGTCCCCCCCATGCGGGCCGCCGTGTCCTCGGGGCCGCGCTCGGCGTGCGTGGGCTCCGTGTGGAACGCGAGCAGCCGGCCCTCGTCGTCGACGAGCGCCGACTTGATGTTCGTGCCGCCCAGGTCGATGCCGGCGTAGAGTGGCCGCCGGGCCTCGGCGAGCGGCAGCAGGGGAATGTCGCTCACGGTGTCGCCGGCAGCCGGCTCGTCTCCACGCTCGGCGTCGGACCGGTGCAGGCCTTCATGAAGGCCACGAGGTCGGCCTTGTCCTGCGCAGAGAGCGTGAGGGGCCGGATCTTCTCGCTGAGGTGCGGATTCGGGTGGCCGCCCTTGTCGTACCACTCCACCACCTCCTCGAGCGTGGCCACGGAGCCGTCGTGCATGTAGGGGGCGGTGAGGGCCACGTTGCGCACCGTCGGCGTCTTGAAGGCGCCCGTGTCCCGGGGATCCTTGCTGACGGCGAACCGGCCCACGTCGGGCTCCGGCTTGTCCATGCCGATGCCGATGTTGTGATACTTCTCGTCCGCCAGATTGGCACCGACGTGGCAGGCGGAACAGTTGCCCTTCTCGGTGAAGAAGATGTCGCGGCCACGCACGGCCGCCTCCGACATGGGCTCAGCCTCGGCGGCCGCCTTCGCCGCGGCGAACTTGGCCGCCAGGTCGGCATCCTCGGCAATGTCGTCCGCGTCGAGCGTGGCGAAGGCCCGCATCTGCTCGCCGTGATCGTACGGGGACGGTGCAGTGACCAGCACCCGCTCGAAGGCGGCGATCGCCTGGCCGACCCGCTCGATCGAGAGTTCACCGAAGATCTTCTCGAACTGCTTCTTGTAGACGGGGATTTCCCCAAGCCGCTGCACCACGCCTGCGTGCGTGAAGCCCATTTCGATCGGGTTGGCGATCGGCCCCACGGCCTGGGCCTCGAGCGAGTCGACGCGGCCGTCCCAGAACTGCGGCCCGGAGAGGATGCGGTTGAAGGAGACGGGCGAGTTGCGGCCCCCCAGTTGGCCGCGGATGCCCACGCCGGTCCTGGTGTGCGCCGTGTAACCCTCGGCCGGGTTGTGGCAGCTGGCGCAGCTCACCGTGGAATCGACGGAGAGCCGGGGATCGAAGTACAGCTGCCGGCCCAGTTCGATCTTGGCCCGCGTCAGCGGATTGGCGTCGAGCCCCGTGATTTGGGCGGCCCCCTGGGAGAGCCCGAGCGGCAGCACCGGGGTCAGCTCCACGAAGTTCTTCGGGTCGGCGAGCCAGGCGTCGATCTGCTCGGGAGTGATCGGTCCGCTGCCCGGCACGCCCGCCGTCAGCTCCGGCGCGCCGAGGAGGACGCTCTCGCGGGTTGTGCTGGCCGGCTGCGGCACGGGGTCGCGGCCGCCGGTCGCCGCCGGCTCGACCGCTGCGAGCGACTTCGAGGCCTCATCGATCGCGCGATCGGCGTCGGCCTTCTGCTCGTCGACGTTCTTTCGCGACTCCGCCACTCCCGCGTCCGGGCCGGGCGAGGCGGCCGGGGCCGTGTCGCTCACCGGCAGGGCTTCGATGGTTTCGATTTCGACCACCTGGTCGCCGGCCGTCGGCCCGCCGGCCGGTGCACAGCCCGAGGTCGATACGAACATCGCCAGCATGCCGATCACGGGCAGCGTTGCCGCGAAGCGGGTGAGACCGGAGAGCGGGAGAGCTGACACGGGCGATGCTCCTGAGAAAGAAAGGCCGGCCCGGGACGGCGGATGCCTCGGGACTCCAGGGCCGGCGAGTGCGGCATTTTAGCAGGCATGGCAGTGCCGGGCAGCGGGGAAAGTGCCGCTCACACGAGGCGGGCCGCCTGCGGCTGGAATCACTGGCGCCGGAGGACGTCCGGCGACACCAGCCACTCCAGTTCGCCGGCCTGGCCGGGGCCGTCGTCGAGGGCGATCGCGGCGATCGCCCCTTTCTGCATGCGCACGGCGGCGGATCCGTCACCGATCGACAGTGCCACCAGGCGTCCCACGCAGGGCGCGTGCCCCACCCAGGCCACCCGCGCGGCATCCCGCTGCACCGTCCACTCGACCAGGGCCTGCCAGTCCGACCCCGGAGCCAGCGCGTCCACCACC
>Ga0129333_10007300_pt1 | contig 10438 bp, 4 predicted proteins | sample CPB6_08_DNA_FD_94474 | JGI IMG/M metagenome (GOLD analysis project Ga0129333, IMG submission 94474) | Freshwater to marine salinity gradient microbial communities from Chesapeake Bay, USA - CPBay_Sum_0.6_0.8_DNA | ecosystem: Environmental > Aquatic > Marine > Coastal | place: USA: Chesapeake Bay...
ATTCGAAATTCTCAAACGATTCCACTCGTGAAAATGATGGCATGGTTGCTGTGTTTGATCTAAAAACACACGGATCATACAGCTGGAAAGTGTCACAGGAAGAAGAGGCATTGATCGATGACAGATTGATAGATTCGGCTTTCATATTTGATCGAGCAGAACAAAAGATCAAATCATACATTGATTATTTTGATCCCATCAAAGGCAGAATATTAGGACTGGCAGACAGAGAGATCAATTACAAGACCGAATGGGATCCGGCAATTTATAATCTAGGTACAGACAATGTCACAGTGAAACCAAACATGAGTTGGGCCGAAGAGCATGTGGGAGAAGTTTGGTGGGATCTGAGCAAGGTTCGATGGATATGGTATGAGCAGGGCAATCAAGAATACAGAACCAAGAACTGGGGCAAACTTTTTCCGGGCAGCACAGTTGATGTATACGAATGGATAGAGACCACTCTGTTGCCATCGGAATGGAACCAGCTAGCGGATACCGCAGTGGGATTGAGCCAAAAGATATCAGGACAAACTTTATATCCAGACAACACAGTGTTCACTGTGAGACAAAAATATGATTCTCGTTTGGATGGTTTTGTAAATTACTATTACTACTGGATAAAAAATAGTGTTTTCTTACCCGACAGTGCGAAGAGCGTGGTCATCAGAAATAACACCACCGGTTACATATCTAACATAATAAGCAATCCCAAAGGATCAGGTATCAGGCATTTTGCAGTGTCAGACACAAATAAATTGATAGCGTTCAATATTAAAAATGATATCATTAACGACAACACTGTATTAAACGTCACCTACAAAGACACAGTCGAAGAGGGTGATGTGCATTACGTTTGGAAACTGATCAAAGAAGGTGACAAGGATGATGCTCCCAATGCACAGATTGAGAGAAAATGGTGGGACAGCTTGATCGGTTCGGACGAAGCAGGCAACGAAGTGCCAGACATCTCGTTACCTTTGAACCAGAGATATGGTAACAAAATCAGACCAAGACAGAGTTGGTATGTGGATCGATTTGATGCACTGAAAGAGATCATCGACTACACAAATTCAATATTGGCAAAGAATCAATTGGCCAATAACATAAGATACAACAATCTAAATTCTTCAGAGCCCGAGCCAACAGCCATATCCGGGGAGTGGGATAGCACTGTGGAAACCTATGACGACCTAACCTACATTGATACCAGAGACATTAGCGGCACGACCAATGTGTTGGTAAAAAATGATCAAACATTCAGCAGAGGTTTCTGGGCCATCTATAATTGGAATGGGTCGGAATGGATTAGGACCAAACTACAAACATACAAAACCAGTGCTTATTATTCCGTTGTCGATTGGTATGACGTTTCATTTGATCTCAATGCTGTCATTGAGAAACAGTTGAATTATCAGTATGAATTAGATGCGTTGACATTAGAGAATGGCAAGTATGTCAAAGTTTTAACATCCGATACCGGCGGCTGGAAAATTTTTGAGAGCACTACAGATGGATTTAAAAATATCGCTACACAAAACGGCACTATACAATTAAAAACTTCTCTATATGACTATTCAATTGATAATACAGGATTTGACGGACAGGATGCTTTTGATGTTAATTTCTTTGATACCGAACCCAAGTTAGAATTGAGAAAAATTTTCACGGCTATAAGAGATGATTTATTCATAGGAGACTTAAAAATAGAATATAACAACATCTTCTTTATCGGATTAAGAAAAGTATTAGAGCAACAAAAATATGTTGATTGGTTAACAAAAACAGCATTCATCAACGTGTCTAACACTTTGAGAGAATTGGATCAGAGAAAAAGTTACAGAGTTACCACAGAAGATTATGTTGAAGAATACATCAATGAGGTGAAACCATATCATACCAAAATCAGAGAATATAGATTGGGTTACACTGGGTCGGATACAGAGGACGGCATCTATACGGATTTTGACTTGCCTGCTTTCTACGACGGAGATGAGATTAGAAACGTGGATATAGACAATGACGCGACGGTGCTCAGCACATATCCTTATCGTTTCTGGAGAGACAATTATAAAAAATACGTGGACACCATCACAGTGATAGATGGTGGTAGTGGATATATCACTGCTCCCACAGTCACATTGGTGGGCGGGACCACGAAAACGGTTGGGCCATTCACGGTGTTAGGAACCAGCACCCAGGGTGCTTCCTCTGGTCAATTTGGATATTTCTATCCTCTGTACACTGCCCAAGTGGATGCCAATCTTGCTGATTCACAGGCCGGGGGAACGGGAACTAGTGAGTTGTTCAAGTTCAGTGAATTCTCTACAGTTGATTTTTACATGCCTACCACGGGGCAAAATGTTGCCATTACGGATAGACCTCAAGGTTACGAAGTTTACACATTGAGCGATGTGACACAGGCTACTGCCAGAGCGGTAATCAAAGAAGGAGCAGTATCTAGAATAGTTGTGTTGACTCCGGGTAAAAATTACACTTCAACACCTAGAGTGATCATAACAGGTGGTGGAGCGAACGGCAACACTCCAGCAGACTCGGCACGAGCATATGCAAATCTTAGAAACGATCTAGTGAGAGACATCAGCACCACAATCAAATTTGACCGAGTGCAATCCACAGCCACAGTACTGGCGTGGACCAGCAACACCACTTATGCCTTCAATGATCTGATCAGATATGATAATAAACTTTATAAAGTTATTGCAACATATACCAGCACGGAAACTTTTGACGAAGGATTGCCGAATCTCTTGGCGCTGAGGGGAGATGAGCCATATATCACAGCAGCAGAAAGAACACTGGGATTGTATGCTCCTGCAGCAGGCATGCCAGGCAATGAGCTTTCTCAAGTGATGACAGGGGTGGATTATGGCGGGGTCATGGTCACAGGATTGGCCTTCGATGATGGTCAGGGTTGGGATAGAGCTCCATGGTATGATTTGCCTTGGGATGGATTTGGTTTGAGCAGAGTCAAAGTGTTCTATGGTGATGGCACCACAACCAACTTTACTTTTGATTTTGCTCCATTGCCAACCGACGTATACACAGTTTATTTCACTGATATCAGCGACTCTTCGGCTCTGTATCCAGCTGCCACGGCAAACGTTAATAGAGTGAGACAGAGAACTCAAGTTCTGAGAGGAGATGGCACCACCAAAACATTTACCATTGTGGGAGATGATGGTAATCCTGCTCCGGCCAACACAGTCATTGAATTGATACCTTTCGACGACGACGGGGTGTTAACACCCACCGATGACAAAACGCTGGATTCTTTGATTAGCGGCGGATTGTTCAAATCAGCGTTGGGAGTGTCACCCACAGATATCATTGTGGAGGGAGATGCTTTCATCACACCGGAAACCAGTTACGCCCCAGAGGAGAATCTACCCGGCAGCATTTTTGATACATTGGATATAAGAGTTTACACGGCTCCGACGTCGGGAGTGCCTTTCATCATAGTTAAAAATTACATAGGAGACGGATCGACCACTGTGTTCTCCATAGGACAACTGGCAGGCACACAAGCATCTGTGGTAGTTTCTCTAGATGGTGCAACACAGACTTTAAATTCTGAATACACAGTAGATATACAAAATAAGACAGTTACATTTGCGGCAGCACCGGTATTAGATAGTAAAATTTCTATAAAAAGTTTTGCCATATCTGGCAGCAACTATATGGTTCTCGACACATTCGTGGGAGACGGATCCACGCACTCATTTACAACTAAGAGCAGAGAAACCTATCAACTGGACAGCTCTCTAAGCCAATTACTTGTCACAGTGGATGGTGTACCTACAACAGATTACAGCTACACAGTGAGTGGAAGAAACATTATTGTGAATTTACACACAGGAGATGGTTCCACAGCAAATCCTCCAGCAGCTGGAACCAGCGTGCAGATAGCATCTTTCAATCAGTCACCGGGCAGCGGCAGGGCCTATGCTGAGATCAGATCACAACAGATCGTGTATGATGGCAGCACCAGTGATTACACATTGTCATATCCTCCGGGATCCATAGGTCCTTACTCGAGTTTGACTCTGTTGGAGCATCAAGGAAAAATCCTGAGGGGACCTGACAACACTTATTATTTGGGAGATGGAACCAGTAACACTTTTTCATTTGCTGGCTACGCAGGATCTACTGAAGATGATAGCACATCCACAGGATACGTGGATACTAAATTCGGGGAGAAAGATGGAATCCTAAACACACCTATCACAATAGATTCATGGGTACAAACAGAATACGACAGTGCTTGGTACATGGCAATCACTAGAGATGACGTTTCTGGAGAATTAGCTACTGCCAAATATTCTTTAGTACACAATAATACAGATGTTTTTGTAAGTACTTCGTCAGTTACTCCAACCGGAATAGCTGAACATATCACTGTAGATAGTTCAAAAACTCCAGGTCCGACAGGTATAGTATCATTATTTGGTACAGGTTCTTCTATGTTAAATTCTGTTTCTTGGTATAGAATAGGATTAGGTTTTAATACAGTGCCAACATTCGGATCACAAATAAGGAAAATTCATGTAGATCCTGTAGACTCTGTTATTACACCTATAGATCTATGGGATAAAAATACTCATAGAGGAGCCAAATATTTTATATCGGTAGAAAATCTTGTTACTCCTCCAAATCTGATAAAAAAAAGTAACATAGAAGTATTATTAGTACACAATGGAACAAATTCATATATTACTTCTTATAATATAGTAAACACAGAAGCATCAGATATGATTACAATATCAACTGATATAAATGCAGGAAATGTAAGATTGTTAGTGTCCTCAAATTCAGATCAGTGCAGAGTAACTGCTTATAGAATATTGCTGCGAGACGGAGATGTCAATGATGGATCCAACTTTGTTGGCAGCACCACAATTTCTAGCAGCGAAACCACAATAGACACTTTCCAAACCTCTGAATATGTTGGAGCTCACTATCTTGTGACAGCATACAATGCCAGCGAAGGATCTGCTTCTATGTCAGAAGTAACATTGGTAGCAAGTAGCTCCTCAGTGTACACCAACACCGCACCTCATCTAAGCACCAAGGCGTCAGACCATGTATCGTTCACAGGCTCGATCGCAGGAAATGTGGTATCATTCAAGGCCAGCGCAACGTCGGGATCTGGAACTATCGTTAGCGTTTATAGATTTGGATTATTGCGTAATCCAGGAGGAGCACCAATCGATCCTTCCAGAGTTAGGGTATATCTCAACGGGATTAAAAAAGATCAATATTCAGACTATACTATCAACATTGATACGAAGTCGGTTACATTTAATGTTGCTCCGGCCAGCTCAGATCTAATCGCCATATCCACACTGGTGGGTACACATTATTTTGATAAAAACGATCAAATAGTTCTACAACCAGACAACATGTTGATAGACGGTATCACTCTCGCACAGGGAGACATTATCACAGCAACCACGTTCAATAATGCCGTGGGCATGAACCAACGCAGAGAAGAATTTAAAGGTAACGATTCGGGAGAATTTTATCTTTTCCAAACTCCTTTAAACAATGATTATGCGTTTGTTTGGTTGAATGGAGAAAATCTAGTGCAAGGATTTGACTGGACATTGACGGGAAATAAAATCACAATTACTAGATCAACAGTAACCAATGATAGAATAGATGTTATGTATTTCGTAACAGAAGGTAACAATTTTTCAACCGGTTTTAGAATATTCAAAGACATGCTCAACAGAACATTCTACAAGAGAATCAGCCAAACCAACACAACCACGCTGGCGGCTGATTTATTATTGAATGATAAAACAATCACAGTGGTGGACGGCGGTGTGTTAAAATCCACAGATGGCAGCACGCTATTGCCGGGAGTGATCTTTATCGACAACGAGAGAATAGAATATCTCTACAAGGATGGCAATGTTCTATCCAATATCAGAAGAGGCACCCTGGGAACAGCGATAAAAAATCATGCCGCGGGAGCAGAAGTGGTAGACGCATCCGGACAACAGACCGTGCCTTACGCTGACACGATATACACCAAGAAACACATCGCAGATGGGTCGACCACAGCATTCATTTCGTCGCAGCCCGTGAGCACCGTGTACGAAGTTGATGTTTTTGTGGGAGGAAGAAGATTACCACCAGTGGGCGAAGACGGCAGCACGGCAAACTACACAGTGAACACATGGGATGGTAGCTCGTCCAACGTTATATTGAGTGAGCAACCTGCTGCGGGTACCGAAGTAAAAATCATACAAAAACGTGGGCAAATATGGTATAATAGAGGAGAAACAACTGCTGCTGATGGTAAAGGATTGGGCAAATCCAACACAGCACAGGCCAAATTCATAGCAGGAGAACCAACAAATGCACCTGAATAAATATAACGAAATGACAGAACATGCAAAACAAGAATCAACCAATGAAAAACAAATGAAAGAATCCAAACCACAAGACAATTCAGGAATCAAAGTAGAAGGACATATCAAAATATGGGATCCTAGCACAGGTGAAGTCATTGTGGACAAAAGAAATGCTATCCACTATGAGAACATGAGCATAGCATTGGCCAACAGTTTAGCCCATAAGACCACAGGATTCATTCATGAGATGGCATTCGGAAATGGTGGAACCACTGTGGATCCCACAGGAATTATCACTTATCTAACTCCTAACACATCAGGCAGCAACGCCACTCTATACAATCAAACATATTACAAAGTGGTAGATGATAATTCATCATCCAATAAAGATACCACTAGAAATAAAATGGAAGTGAGACACACCACGGGAAACAAGTACACAGATATCGTTGTGACCTGTACCTTGGACTACGGTGAACCAGCTGGACAATCAGCATTTGACAACACCACAGATTTCAATGACACCTACGTTTTTGATGAGCTGGGATTGAAATCCTGGGAAGGCACAGAAAATGGAAGCACCAACAAATTGTTAACACATGTGATATTCCATCCTGTGCAGAAGAGCTTGAACAGATTGATACAGATAGATTATACGTTAAGGATACAGTCATTAACAACATTTACGGAATAATTTAGATGCCCTATACAGTAAACAAAACAGACTCGACAGAATCACCCAATCAGTACACGGTACAAGATTCTGTTTTGAACACCCAGACAGACATAGCCTTGATAGGAAAGGGATATGCCGGGTATGGTGAGATTGTGGCAGAAAATTTTTTACATATCTTAGAAAATTTCAGCAGCACAACGGCACCTAGCAAACCCATCAAGGGACAGTTATGGTACGACTCCAGCACACAAAAACTCAAAGTTTTCACAGGCACCGCCTTCCAACCAGTGGGAGGAGCCAACTACACGGCCACATCTCCGGCAGGATTGGCAGCTGGAGATCTATGGTTCAATTCCACAACCCAGCAGCTATACATCAACAATGGCGGCGAGGATGTGCTGGTGGGACCACCAGCAAGCACTGACAGCGGATTTTCTTTTGAAACCATACTGTCATCCACAGACGTATCAAAAAATATAACCAAATTAAAAAATAACAACGTGCTGATCGCGATCATCAGTGAAAGTGAATTTATTCCTAAAATTAATATATCAGGATTCCCTACAATCAAAAAAGGAATCACACTCACAGAAGATATAGCAGGAGTGGCATTCGCCGGTACGGCATCCAGTGCTGATAGTTTGGCGGGGGTAGATCCTAATAATTTTTATTTAAAAACGGGTGGAAATCTTACAGGACAGGTCAACATCAAGAATGATCTGGGATTGGTGGTAGGTGCCGACGATGATTTTAAAATCTCAGTGGAACCAAACGGCAACGTGTCCATAACCAATAGCACTAACAACGCAGACATTATTTTTACAATCAAAGACGGTGGTGCTGTGACCACGGTGATGACCATCGATGGAGCCACTTCCAGAGTGGGTATTGGCACAATCACTCCTTCCACGGCATTGGACGTCAGTGGCACCGTGAATGCCACAGCTTTCACAGGACCGATCACGGGAGCAATCACGACCACGAGTGTCGAAGTTACCGATGGTGGATCCATAATATTTGATGGGACCATAGATGACAGCAACGGAACAATATTGACAGCAGCTGAACCCACAGGACCGAACACGATCACTCTGCCCAACAGATCAGGCACAGTGCTTACCACAGGTGATACCAATGGCAGCGCTTCAATCAGTGGCAACATGTTTAAAAGCAAGGTCACTTTGAGCATTTTAGATTCAAGCGGTGCAACACTAACCACACTTTATGCGCCGGGATCTAACACCTAATATTGTTTTAACATTGACAATGTCTTGTTATTTGTTTAATATAAATTACTTTAGGAATTTTTATGGCAGTTAGAACACCTTTGTATTACGATGACACATCATCTGCTTCCACTCCCATATTGAAAGAGATGTCATCTGGACAGATCGATGAGATCAAGAATGCTTTCAAACAAATGTATTTTCAATCGCCCTCAGTGCAATTGACTGTGGTAGGCAGCGGTGGTAATTTAGGAACCTTGTATGACAGCAGATTGGTCGCTGGTGCAGTTTCCACGGGCACTGCATCGTTTCCTGGAGAAGAAGCCACACAAGAACCTCAGATCACTCAAGTGGGATTGAGCAGGATAAATCAAGTGGTGAACACCGTTGCCGTGCCGGCAAACACTAATAGTATTGAATATCCTATATATTATGCTGTGTCCGGATCTGGCAATCCAGAATTGAGATCTATGAGTCTACAAGACATGTATGACACATTTGCCTATGACGTGGTAGATAACGATTTATCATCGGCAGGAGAAATATACACCATATCCACCAGCACCACCCTAGCGGGCTACACAGAAGTGAGCGGATCCGGTACTCCGGTGTTCACAGATACCAGAGCCAATCCCGCAGGATATTCTGCTATTCCAGCCAGTGAAGATTCCACGACCACAACAGAAGTCACCAGTTATTATCTGCATAAAAAAGATCATGTGACCCCTGCTTATCAAGCACCAGCAAGATTAACAACTTTAGGGAACATCATAACTCCAGACACAGCAACATGGAATTCTGTGTTTCAACATATCATAAGATACATGGTGGCCAACGTGAATGGTTATAAGTTGAGATATGAGATCAATGGAGCAGGAGCCACATGTGGCACAGTGATGACTGACACTCGTTTGGAAGGCAGCGGCAATTATCAAACATTCCTGGGCGGAGATGATGATTACCGGGCACAGGAATTTCCGGATGGGTCAAGCGTTACTATCAACGAATACGAACTAACAATACAACAGATATAATGATTTTAGATAATGGTCGTTTCACACAGGCTGTCTACGCCAGCAGCAAACAAAATTTAATTCTTGCCATATGGTATGACAATGCGAACAAAAGCCACACAGAAATTGCCATAAAACCAGATCTAAATGATAAAAATTATCAAAGATTATTAGAAACTTTTTCACCGGATGAAATTTCTGTGATGACCGACCAAAAAAGAAAATTAAACAGTCAGAGTTTTGAAATATTGGTCAAAGAGATAGCACTGAAACATGGATTGATCTATGATCCTGCGGTCACCAATCCTCAAGATAAATTAGTCGTAGATCATCTGTTCAATCCGCTCACGGGAGAAACGGGCACGGATCTTCTTTTCAATATCAAATCCAAAATATTTGATCTTCCAGCGGTGACGCAATCCACTAACATAGAATTAAAGAAAAAACTCAGAGAATCAAAAACTCCTCTAGAATCTCTATACATCGCTGGAAAGTTTTTATATGAATAAATTATACTTCTCCCATTCATGAGGATGATTATTCATATGAGTAAAATGAACAAATTTTATATCAGGATAAAATTCGTTACCTAGGAACATATAAGGATTTCCGGTAATCTCGCTATATTTTTTATTAAGATTAACTAGTGTATGTCTAGAAAAAGGTTTAGGCCTAGCTTCCATCCTACAAAACCAAGAATCTGGTAGTGTAATTAATTCTAGTTTTTCTTTTACAGTATCTTCAATAAAATGTTGCTCACCATTAACTGGACCACTAGTGAATCCCTCTTCTATATATTTTTTCTGCCAATGTTCAGGATTGCTTATGAATTTTTCATAAATGTAATGGCAATCACGAGGATAATATTTGTAAAAACCTCCATTGATATTAAATCGATTTTTCTCACCTGTCTTGTCTCTCCACCAACCAGGAGCAGCAAGAAACTGTCCGGGTCTGATAGGATATTCAAATATTTTTTTGTAATCATTAATGAGTAAAATATCAATATCTATCACACAGATAGGCTCATCCTGCGTGAGAGTCATGCCATACATTTTATTCCACTGTAACTTTATATTGTCCGCCATGGGCTCTCTAATCCAATTAAATTCATACTCGGGTAATTTAGATTCTAAATAG
>Ga0129333_10007301_pt1 | contig 10438 bp, 7 predicted proteins | sample CPB6_08_DNA_FD_94474 | JGI IMG/M metagenome (GOLD analysis project Ga0129333, IMG submission 94474) | Freshwater to marine salinity gradient microbial communities from Chesapeake Bay, USA - CPBay_Sum_0.6_0.8_DNA | ecosystem: Environmental > Aquatic > Marine > Coastal | place: USA: Chesapeake Bay...
TAAAGCAAAAGCCAATTTATATGGATTTAATGTGAATGGAAGATTAAGAATTATGCAAGGCACAGAGTTGAATGCTACTTATACTTATACTAAAGGAAATTACATTGATCAATCAAAAAGAATGCCTTTAGATCATATACCTCCTGCTTATGGAAGATTTGGACTAAAGCATAATAATAAAGTATGGAATGCAGAAATTTTTAGTGTCTTTAATAGTTGGAAGCGAATAGCTGACTATAATTTAAATGGCGAAGACAATGAGATATATGCTACTAAAGATGGAATGCCTTCATGGATGACACTTAATTTTAATGCGCAATTTATTCCAACCCAGGATTTGACTATTGGTTTTGGTGTTGAAAATATTACAGATCTCAACTATAGACATTTTGCAAGTGGTATCTCTGCTGTCGGAAGAAATTATTTATTGAGTTGTAAAGTAAATTTCTAATATTTTAAAGATCCAATATTGCTAGAGAATATTTTTACTGCAATAGCTAAAAGAATCACTCCAAAAAATTTACGCACTGCTAGTAAGCCCCCGGGCCCTAGCAGGCGTTCTATTAAGTTCAAAGATTTTAATACGATATAAATAATAATAAGGTTTACAACTATTCCGGCTAATATATAAACTTCTTCAAAGTTTGCCTTAAGCGACATGATGGTTGTTAAGGTTCCGCTTCCAGCAATGATGGGGAATGCAATTGGAACAACAGAACCAGTATGACCATTTTTATCTCCTTTAAATATTTCATGACCTAATACCATTTCCAATCCTAATAAAAAGATAACAATAGATCCACCTACTGCAAATGATTTTACATCTAGCCCAAGCATTTTTAAAAAGGGTTTACCTAAGAACATAAATGCAATCATCAATCCACCAGAGATAAGTGTTACCTGGGTGGATTTAATTTTACCAACTTTTTCTTTCATGGAGATAAGCAATGGAATAGATCCTACAATATCTATTACGGCAAACAAGGTGAAAATCACAGTAAGTAGTTGGTCAAATTTAAATTCCATAAAAAAGCTTTGTATGAAGATACAAAGCTTTTTTTACTTACTTACCATTTCGTTTTACATGGATTAGCGCAAAATGAATCCAATTTGAAAGTTTTGCCCCATTGTATTGTAGCCATTAATTTCTTGAAATTGATCATTTAAAATATTTTGAGCATCCCCATAAATTTGTATTCTTTTGGAATATTGGTAGCTAATATGCGCATTCAATAAGGTATAGTAATCTAACACTACATCTTCTTTGCCATATCCACCCACATCATAACGCTTACTAATATATCTGGCCGCTACAGAAGCATCCCATTTTTTATTTAGTTTTAATTGATATTGAAAATTAACAACATGCTTTGGTCTCTTTAGTAAATAATTATAGGTAATTGTGTCTGTATTGGTTAATCTATTTTGATTGGTCTCTTTTCCGTTTAATAAAGTATAATTAATACTAAATTGATTTTGTTGATTGATTCGGTGCGTTAATTCTATTTCAAGACCATTCACATTTTGTTGAATAAAGTTGAAAAAATTAAAATCTATATAATTATAATCAATTCCATTATTTATTTTTCTATTGAACCATACCGCTCTAGTATACAATGGTGTACTGTTGTATTCCAGCCCCATTTCTGTATTAATAGATGTTTCTGCTTTTAATTGACTATTGTAGCTAATTTGGTATAAAGAAGGCGCTTTGAATCCACTTGAAATACTTGCGATAGCTCTTAATTTAGAACTTATAGCATAAGAAGGGCTTAAGGTAAATGTCTGATTGTTCCCGTATCTAGAATGATTGTTGTATCGGCTACCTAATTCAAGCAAAAACTTCTTATTGTTATTATTGATGATTACAGAACCATAGATAGCATTTTGGTATTGGAAAGTATCTTTGAATATTTCATTGTAAGGGCCCCATCCGCTAATACTTTCATAGGTTTGATTATAAGATCCGTATCTGAAATCAGAGCCCACAATGTATTGTACATTTTTTGATAATTGATAAGAGTAAAAAATATCTGCATAATGTGTACTGCCTTTGTAAAGGTTATTCTCGTAAATTAAATAAGTTTTATCTAAACTATCGTTTAAGTAACTTCTGTCCTGTGTAGTATATTGATACTGAAATTGAAAGGAAGCTTTATCTTTTTTATATTTAAGAATCATGCCATGTATACTTGTTGCATTCTTAAAGCTAGCGTCTTTATCGTCTTTAAAAGCACCGTAATCAATACTTGCATTGTAAGAAGTTTTTCTAGAAGTCCATTGAAGGTTCCAATTTGAATTTATGTCATATTGGAATTTGGCAAACCAACTTTTGTTTTCATATGCATCATTATCATAAGTATTGGTTTTATTGGGATCGTATGCAGAAGAAAAGCCAGCAGCTGTTTGTTTTTCTAGTCCAATTAAATAATTCACTTTTTTAACACTACCATTTAATTGAAGATTGGCTCTTTTATTTTGATAGCTTCCAAAACCTGCACCCCCAGTTAACCAAGATGTAGTTTTTTTCTTAGTGATGATATTGATAACCCCACCAATAGCATCAGAACCGTACAAAGTAGATTGAGATCCCTTTAATATTTCAATTCTTTCAATTTGATCAATGGGAATCAAGTTTAAATCAAATTCATTGCTAATCATTGAAGGATCACCCACTGGAGCACCATCTATTAAAATCAAGGTTCTTCCACTTGACGCACCGCGCATATAAATGCTAGGCACTGTACCTAAATTACTTAAGCTTCCTGGAAGTTGTAAGCCAGCCTGCTCATTCAATACCTGTGCAATGGTTCTCCCAGTTTGACTGGCCAATTGTTGAGCATTGATAATGGTGAGTACTTTACCGGTGCTGTTTTGCTTCTGCTCAATTTTGTTAGCAGTCACAATAACTTCATTTAATGTGTTGTCCGTTTGAACACTGTCTTTGCTTTGTGAAAAAGCAAATGTTTTTGTGGCAATGAATACCACGAAGAGCATAAATGTTTTTTGGCTCATTGTTGTTTATTTTTTGAATGAAACAATGAGCTTCCTGATAGAAGAGAATTCTTTTACAAATCCTTGCTTTTTACCCGAAAGCTTTTGGTTACTTTAATTAGGCAGGTCTTCTGGCTCGTTCCTAACATTGCATCCTTCCCAAATTGCTTCAGTGGATATTGCAACGATTGCCTTGGCGTTGAACTTACAGCTACGGGAATAGCTCCCGGTTTTAACGGGATTCCCTTTTAATCATGTAATGAACCTAATCGAGAACAAACTTAAATGATATTCTTTGTCTCAGATTTTATATTTATTAACCTCTTGTTGAAAACTAGAATTGTTTTAATATATTTATGCTTAACTAGTAAAGGATGAAAGAAAAACAAGGGATTAATTTTTTTAGCTTAACCATGATTGTGGTGAGTTTGGTGATTGGGATGGGTATTTTTAAAACACCTGCAACGATCGCTGCAAAATCTGGTACTCCTTTGATCTTTTTTAGTGCATGGACTATTGGTGGCATTATTGCTTTATTTGGTGCGCTGACTTATGCAGAAATAGGGCAAAGATTACCTGTGATGGGAGGATATTATAAAGTATTTGCACATTGTTACCATCCTGCAGTTGGATTTACCATCAATGTTTTGATTTTAATAAGTAATGCAGCATCTCTTGCTGTGGTGGCTTTAATTGGTGCAGATTATGTGAGTGATTTATTATTTGGTAGACCTTCTAGCACGCTTTTTAACATAGGAATTGCTACTTCTTCTGTAGGACTATTTTATTTTGTGAATTTACTCGGATTGAAAACAAGTAGTAGAACTCAGAATGTTTTGATGGTGGTAAAAATTAGCTTAATTATTTTATTGATTTCTTCTTTATTTAAAGGAGTAAGTGTTCCTCCACATGGTTATAACGAAGGTAAATTATATGTATATGATGGATCTAATGGTTCTTTGTTATTATTAGTGAGTTTAGTGTCTGTATTTTTTACTTATGGAGGGTATCAGCAAACCATCAATTTTGGTTCTGAAATTGCTAATCCAAAAACCATGCAAAAGGGGATTGTATTTGGTATATTTATCGTGTTGTTTTTATATCTAGCTATTAATTATACTTATGTGCAAGTAATTGGATTTGATTCCATGAAAAATGCCAATGCCATTGGCTCTTTATTGTTTGAAGCTTGGTTTGGAAAATTTGGAGCAAAAGTGTTTGATTTTGCGATGGTATTAAGTGTATTGGCTTATGTGAATGTAATTTTGATGAGTAATCCAAGAGTGATGTTTGCAATGAGTGAGGATGGGGTATTGCCTAAATTATTTCAAAGTACACATCCTACAACGGGCGCCCTTGTTCCTGGTTTAACCATTTTTGCAATGACTACTGCGCTAATTACTTTCTTTGGTAAAGGGGTAGATGATGTCTTAAGTTTTAGTATTTTCTTGGATTGCATGGGTATGAGTACTTCAGCTGCGACTCTTTTATTGCTGAGAAAGAAAAAACAGGGGGACGCTTCTGTTACCGGAGTTCTTAAAAAGTGGACACCTATACTCTGCGTCATTTTTGTATTATCTTATTTTATGGTAGCCATTGCAGTGGTGATAGATAAACCCTATTCAGCATTGACCGCTTTGGTCCTTTTAGCCTTGGTTTTGGGTATATACCGCGTTTTTTATCATCAAAAAAAGGCCATTTAACCCTTTTTTGGCTCCACTTGTCTAATATTTCAAAAGCTGAGCACTTATGAGTTACTTTTGTGAAAACAAAATGATCTTTTGTTAGACAAAATACATATGATTAAAATGAGATATATCCTTTCTTTATTAATGATCACCTTCAGTGTAGGCGTGATTGCACAAGAACCAGAAAAATGGGATCTTAAAACTTGCGTAGAATATGCCATTCAGCATAATATTTCTGTTCAACAAGCAGATGTTCAGGCAAGATTGGCCAAATTGCAAGCAGATTTAGCAAAAAGTAGTCAATTGCCAACAGTTAATGGTAGCTCTGGAATGGGTTTAAGATTAGGTCGATCTATTGATCCAACCACCAACGCATTTACCAATACGCAGTTTTTATTCAATAACTTTGGTTTAAACGGCGGTGTTCAAATTTTCAACGCAGGTAGATTAAGAAATAATGCAGCCGCTTCTCAATTTAATTGGCAAGCAAGTATAGCTGATATGCAAAATGCAGCAAATGATATTTCTTTAAATGTTGCTACTTTTTATTTACAAATTCTTTCGGCAATAGAACAAACTGAAATTGCTAAAATTCAAATCGCTCAAACAAAAGAACAATTAATTGCTACTAAGAAAAGAGTTGATGTTGGTTTGTTGCCTGAAATTAATTTATTAGAATTAGAGACACAGTTGGCAAATGACAGTAGTAATTTTATTTCTGCAATCTCAAGTGTTGAGCAAAGTAAATTAAGCTTGAAGGCTTTATTAAATTTAGATGCAGCAAAACCTTTTGATGTAGTAGTTCAGCCAGTGGAGCAAATTCAATTACAAAATTTTACTGATTTACAGCCAGAATATGTTTTTAGCATTGCATCTCAAAATCTACCAAATATTAAAGCTTCTAACTATAGAGTAAAAGCAGCTGAAAAGAATGTAAAATCTGCAAAAGCTAATTTTTCTCCAACCCTTAGTTTTGGATATGCACTGAGTTCTAACTTCTCTAATCAATTTAAATACATTGATGGAGTTGAGTTTAATGGCTATAGCACTCCTTCTGCAGCTTCTCCCATTGTGAATATCAATAATACTAAATACTTTGTTCAAAGTCCTGTATTTACACCCACAACTGCTACTAGAAATTGGAGCAGCGTTTGGAAAGGATGGGGCAGACAAGTAGATAATAACTTTGGTCAGAGCTTGGGTCTTCAATTAAATATTCCCATTTTCAATGGAGGACAAGCAAAAATTTCTTACCAACAAGCAAAATTGAATTTTAGATCTGCTTCATTACAAGAAGAAAATACGCAAAGAAAATTAAAGCAAGATATTTTCTCTGCATACACCAATGCAGTAGTAGCATTGAACAAATTAAACGCTACTCAAAAAGCAATGGTATCTGCTGAAAAAGCGTATTCTTTTGCAACCAAAAGATATGAACTTGGATTACTTGGAACAATTGAATTATTAAATAATCAAAATAACTTCTTAAGATCAAAAGTGAATTATAAAGCTGCTCAATATGAGTATGTATTTAGAATTAAACTATTGGAGTTTTATAAAGGGGTGAATTTGACATTATAATACTAATTAGATAAATTGAAAATAAACAACAATGAATAAGAAACTCATTTGGATTTCGGTAAGTGTAATCGCAGTAATTGCTTTATTGATTGGCTTAAAAAAAGCAGGCGTAATTGGTAAAGAAGAAGGTACTGAAGTAACTACCGAAAAAGTAGCATTAAGAACTATTACAGAGTCTGTTAATGCAAGTGGTAAAGTTTACCCAGAAATAGAAGTTAAAGTTAGTCCAGATATTTCTGGAGAGATCGTTAGCTTATTTGTAGAAGAAGGTGATAGCGTAAAGAAGGGACAATTACTAGCTAAAATTTATGCTGATATCTACTCTTCGCAAAGAGATCAAGTAACTGCTAGTGTAAATCAAGTAAAAGCGCAATATGAAAATGTTAAAGCAAACTTAAGTGGTTTAAAAACCGTTTATGAAAATGCAAAAGCAACCAATGAGCGTTATAAAAAATTGTTTGCAGATAAAATCGTATCTAGATCAGAATATGAACAAACTGAACAAGCATTTAGATCTGCCGAGTCTAATTATAATGGAGCAAAAGAATCAATTAAAAGTGGTGAAGCGCAAATACAAGGTGTAAGAGCACAATTAGCCAGAGCTGAAAAAGACTTAGCACGTACTTCAATTCTAGCACCTATGGATGGTATAGTAAGTTCTATGGGCGTTAAAAAAGGGGAGAGAGTAGTGGGTACGGCTCAAATGGCTGGTACTGAAATGATGCGTGTAGCAGATATGAAGAGTATTGAAGTGAGAGTGGATGTGGGTGAAAATGATATTACGAAGGTTAAAATTGGAGATACAGCATTGGTAGAAGTAGATGCATATAACAATAGAAAATTCAAGGGCATTGTTTATAAAATAGCTAATCCAGTTTCTACTGCAACTAGTGCAATGGCATCTTCTACAGAAGTTGCAAACTACAAAGTGCATATTCGTTTATTTACCGAAAGTTATCAGGATTTAATTAAGGAGAATGCTAAATTTCCATTTAGACCTGGTATGACTGCAAGTGCAGACATTCAAACAAAGTCTAAAGTAAATGTTATTTCAGTTCCTTTAAATGCTGTTACCACTAGAGATAAAGAAGGTCAAGGAAAGGAAACCAAGGTATCGAGCAATGCAACTAATACTAACGAAGAACCTGCTAAACCAGACGAAGAAATGTCAGAAGTAGTATTTGTTTTACAAAAAGACAATAAGGTTAAAATGATTAAAGTAAAAACAGATATCCAAGACTTAAACTACATTCAAGTGGAAGGAGTGAAAGTAGGGGATGTGGTAATTACTGGTCCTTATAGCACAGTGAGTAAGTCATTGAAGGATGGAGAACTAGTAAAACCTGTGACAAAGGAAAAATTATTTGAGGAAAAGAAATAAGTAAATGAATCTTTAAAAAGGGCGGCTCAAAAAGAGCCGCCCTTTTTTTATGTCTTTTCGTACCTTTGACCAATGCAACCATTAAAAATAGGAATTATAGGTAGTGGAAGTTGGGCTACAGCAATTGCCAAAATTGTTGCCGATAATGGCAATCATATTGCTTGGTGGGTTCGCCAACAAGGCAATATTGACTATTTCAAAAAAAGACATCATAATCCCCATTATTTAAGAAATACTTATTTCGACGTTTCTGCTATTCAGTTTTCGTCTGATATTGTAGAAGTGATTAATGCATCTGATGTAATTATTATTGCAGTCCCATCCATTCATATTGTTTCATGTTTAGCCAATGTAGAAGCAAAGCATTTGGAAGGTAAAAAAATTGTATCTGCTGTTAAAGGAGTCTTGCCAATACACAATATTCTATTGCATCAATATTTAGAAAAAGTATATCATTTCCCTTTAGAAAACTATTTTACACTTTTGGGGCCAAGCCATGCCGAAGAAGTTGCTGCAGAGCAATTATCTTATTTGACTTTTTCTGGGTTGGATCAAACATTTACTGAAAAAATTGCTTCATGTTTTGAGTCTGAATACATCAATACAGTGGTCAATGCAGATGTCGTTGGTGTGCAATATGCAGGGGTGGTGAAAAATATATATGCTTTGGGCGCAGGTATAGCACATGGTTTAGAATATGGAGATAATTTTTTAAGTGTATACATTGCGAATTGTGCCAATGAAATGCAATTATTACTATCAGCTATTATGCACAAAGAGGGCAATGCATGTAAAGGAGTTAATTACAATGCTTCAGTTTATTTAGGTGATTTATTAGTAACCTGTTATTCTTTACATAGTAGAAATAGAACTTTTGGCAATATGATTGGCAAGGGTTATTCTGTAAGAGCTGCCGAATTGGAATTAAATATGGTAGCAGAAGGATACAATGCAAGCAAATGTATAATGACCATCAATAAAGATTTAAAAATGCAAATCCCAATTATTAGTGCTGTATATGCCATATTATGGGAAGGAGCATCCCCTGTGGATACATTTAAAGAGATGGAGAAGACCCTACTATAAAGAACTCTGAAGCGATTCCGTCTGCTAAAAACTTTGCTGATTTTGATAAACAATAACCCTCGCTGGTTTTGCTAAGTACTTTTTGACTTGCTAATTGAGCAATTATATTGTTGGTATGTTGAAGATAGGCTTCACCAAATTTTGATTCAATGAAGGTAAGATCAAACCCTTCCATGCATCTTAATGAGATCATCATGTATTCGTTAAATTGAGTAGAAAGCTCAAGTGATTCAATCTCAAAATTAATTTCCCCCTTTTTTAAAGATTGAGCATACAATGCATTATTGGCAATATTCCATTGTCTTGTAGAACCATTATAAGAATGTGCAGATGGTCCTAATCCTATATAATGAGCGCCTTTCCAATAGCTACTATTATGTTGACTTCTATGCCCTGGTTTTGCAAAATTTGAAATCTCGTAGTGTTCGTATCCCTGTTGATTTAAAAAGTCAACAATGATGTCAAAATGTGCAGCCTGTTCTTCACTCACCACATTCTTCATTTGCCCTTTCTGAATCATGGACTGTAATGCTGTTTTTTCTTCTACTGTAAGTGCATAACAAGAAACATGTGGAATAGCGTATTCCTTAATCAAATTCAAATCTGCTTCTAAACCTGCCCTTGAATAATGAGGAGTGCCATAGATTAGGTCAATGCTAATATTTTCAAATCCTGCTTTTTGAGCCGCTTCTATTGCTTTATGTGATTGTTCCACTTCATGTGCTCGGTTCATCCATTTCAAAGCATCGTTTTGAAAACTCTGTATACCAATACTTAGCCTATTGATCCCTAATTGCTTCCAATATTGAAGTTGCTCTTCAGTAATATCATCTGGGTTGGCTTCCAATGTACATTCTATGAAATCGTTTACAACATATTGCGCTCTTATTGCATCTGTAATGGTTTTAAGTTGGCTAAAAGATAATAATGAAGGAGTACCACCGCCAAAGTATATTGTTTGAATGGGAGACTTCAAATAGTCTTTTCTAAGATTGATTTCAATCAATAAAGCCTCAATAAATCCGTCTATATTATTGGTCTGCGTGCTAAAATGAAAATTACAATAATGGCAAGCTTTTTTACAAAAGGGTATATGTATGTATATTCCTGCCATAAGTTGAATTAAACCACAAAGCTAGTCATTAGTTACTAATTCTGATATAGTATACTTATTTTTGCATTGATGTTTTCAACTATTCAAAAATTATTATTTGTTGTACTAGGGTGTTTGGTATTGAGTTCCTTTACCCAAGTGGATAGTATTTCTAAAAAACTGGATAGTGCATCACTTTTATTGGACTCTGCAGTTAAAAAAGATACTTTGATGATCCAATATGTTCCAGTTATTCCAAAATCATTTCAAATAGCGGACGCCAACCATTTTAGTTTTTTACATGGATCTTCAATTGATTCTAACTATAATCCTTTAAAAGATTATAAAGCCTATTTTGCTCAGAAGAAAAATGCATTCAAATTATATAATGAACTAGTAACTAAATCAAAGAATGCGCCTATTATTTTTAGAATTGAACAAAGGTTTTCATTACCAGATAAGGATTATTTATTTTATACCATTTTTGGTTTATTATTTTTATTTGCCTTTATTCATAATGTGTATCCTCAATATTTTCCAAAACTTTTCAGTCAGTTTAATCAGTCTTCGTTAAGGATGCTTCAAAATAGAGAACAATTATTGCAAAATAATTTA
>Ga0129333_10007303_pt1 | contig 10435 bp, 9 predicted proteins | sample CPB6_08_DNA_FD_94474 | JGI IMG/M metagenome (GOLD analysis project Ga0129333, IMG submission 94474) | Freshwater to marine salinity gradient microbial communities from Chesapeake Bay, USA - CPBay_Sum_0.6_0.8_DNA | ecosystem: Environmental > Aquatic > Marine > Coastal | place: USA: Chesapeake Bay...
CCGGCACCCTCCGTTTCAGCGAGCCGCAGGAGTGGGCCCTGATCCGCGAGCTGCTGAAGTTCGATGCCGTGATCGCCGAGGTGGAGGAGGAGCTGCTGCCCAATCGCCTCTGCACCTACCTGTTCGAACTCAGCCAGGTGTTCAATCGCTTCTACGACCAGGTGCCGGTGCTAAGGGCCGAGGAGCCCGCCCGCGGCTCGCGTCTCGCCCTCTGCCGCCTCACCGCCGATACCCTGAAGCTCGGCCTGGGCCTGCTCGGCATCCCCACCCTGGAGCGGATGTGAGGGCCGGCAGGCGCCTGGCGATGCTCAGGGGGCGTTGAAGTCGTAGCGACTGAACCACTCCTGGGTGCTCTGCTCGGGCCGCTTCGCCGGGCCTCCATCGGGGCCGTAGCCCACCCGCTCCATGGCGGCCGCCAGGGCCAGCCGCAGCCGTTCGAGGGTCGCCACCAGCTCCGGCGCCTGCAGGTGCCAGCCCGCCGGAATCCGGCCCGGTTCCGGCACCGGCTCGCCCTGCTGCCAGCTCACCAGATTGATGGTTTCGGCAGGGTCTTCCGCCAGGTCGTAGAGCTCCCATTGGTCGGGTTCGTAGGCGCTGGGATCGGGGCTGCCAGCCTCGCTCCTGCCGCCCTCACTCCTGCGGCCATCGATGTAGCGCACCAGCTTCCAGTTCTGCTCGCAATAGGCATACACATGGTTGGGCTGGGTGATCGGCCCGGGGGTCGTCTGTTGCTTGCCCTGGGCGATGGCGTCGTCGACGATCTTCAGGTAGTTGGTGAAGGTGGCCGGCAGGCTGCTGCGGTCGGTCGGCAGGGTGATGTCGTCCTGGGTCACGAACAGCACTCCCTCGGCTTCGCTGCTGCCACCGCTGTTGATCAGTGGGCTGAGGTCGCGGCCGGGCAGGTCGTACACCTCGTGGCCCAGGATCAGCGGCTGCAGGGCCGCCTGCTGCTCCGCGTCGTAGCCGGCGAGCCCCAGCAGCGTTGGCACAAGATCGATATGGCTGGTCACGCTGTCGATGTCGACCATGGCGTCGGCCGAGGGGTTCACCAGTGGGCTGGAGATCACAAAGGGCACGTGAATCGTTTCCCTGTAGGCGTTGTGCCATTTCTCGATCTGGCCGCCATGGGCGCCACCCATCTCGCCGTGGTCGGAGGTGAAGACGATCACCGTGTTGTCGAGCATGCCGAGCTCCTCGAGGTTCGCCAGCACCTTGTCGATCTCCAGATTCACCAGGTATTGGTAGTAGACATAGACCTGCAGATGGGCCAGCAGCCACTCCTCGGCCCGTGGCGCCGATTTGTAGGGCAGAGGCGCCGCCTGCCAGAGCTGCTGGGGCCATTGGGCCAGGAATCCCTGGCTGATCTTGAAGGAGGCTTCGTACTGGCAGGTGGGCTTGGTGCCCAGATCGCTGCTCCAGCTCGGCGCCAGCACGCTGTTGTCCTGCGGGAAGTCATCGGGATTGAGCGGCACCGCATAGGTGCCGCCGGCCGGCGGCTGGCTGCGTTCCCCCTGGCTCGGGATCGGGGCCGGATCCTGCAGCAGGGCCTGGATGCGGGCCAGGATGTCGCTGTCGCCGCCAGCTGCTGCTGATCCCTTCTGCACTCCGCCAAGCCAGGGAAGGGGCCAGCCGGTGATGTCGTGGGGATTCACGAATGCCGCCACCGCGAACCAGGGGGTCTGGTCGGTGGTCGCGTTGGTGCTGTTGTAGATGTTGCGGACGTTGGTTTCAACGCCGAGGGCCTTGCGGCTGAAGAAGCCATTGGCCACATTCGCGAATCCGATATCACGGAACACGCCCAGATTGCCGGGGCCGCCTCCCTGGCTGCTTGGCCAAGACAGCGACCAGTCGCTGAAGCCCCAGTTCTCCAGGCTGGGGGCCGGTGGGGTGGTGAAATCGTGGCGACCGAAGTAATGGGTGCTGTAGCCGGCGGCCCGGAACCAATCGCCCACTGTGGGCACCTGGTTGTTGGGGAGCCAGGGAAAGCCCGGGTCGTACTCCTGTTTGAACATCCCCGCGGTCTGGGTCACCAGATGGCGGCTTGGGTATTGCCCGGTGAACAGGGTGGCTCGGCTGGGCACACAGGCAGCCGCCGCGATGTGGTGGCGGCTCAGGCGCACGCCGTTGCGTCGCAGCCGGCGGAAGGCCGGGAAGAAGGCCAGGAACGGGTTGTCGTCTGTCAGGGCCGGATCGAAGCTCAGCACCTGATTCAGTTCCGCCAGCCTCGGCGTGAGGTTCGCCTGGCTGGGCGGCATCCGCATCTGGTCGACAAGGATGAACAGAATGTTGGGGTTGTCGGCCATGGTGCTGTCCGCCTGGCGGCTGTGGGTTTCAGCCCGAACTGTGATCTCGCCCGCCTGCGGTGGCAACGGCGTTCGCGCTGCCGCCGCCGCGACCGCCCTCTAGCGTCGGAGCATGGACCCTTCTGCCCCATTCCAGGCGCCCTCGGCCCGGCCGGAGGTGGAGAGCCTGCAGGCCTACAGCGCCCCGCTCGAGGGCCGGCGCGGCCTGCTGCGGCTTGATTTCAACGAGAACACGGTGGGCCCCAGCCCGAAGGTGGTGGCGGCGATCCGCGCCATCCCGGCGGAGGACTACGCCATCTATCCCGAATACGACGGCCTGCGCGAGGCGGTGCTGACCTCGCTCGGCACCGGCCTCAGCCCTGCCCAGGTGGGGCTGTTCAACGGCGTGGATGCGGCCCTGCACGCGGTGTTTCACGCCTTCGGTGGCCCCGGCGACCGGCTGCTCACCACCAGCCCCACCTTCGGCTACTACACCCCCTGCGCCCGCATGCAGGGCATGGCGATCGAGGCGATCCCTTACAGCCTGCCCGGCTTCAGCTTCCCGCTGGCGGAGATCCGGGCGGCGCTGCTGGCTGCCGAACCGCCGCGCCTCCTGCTGCTGTGCAACCCCAACAACCCCACCGGCACCCGGTTGCCAGCCGCCGCGGTGCTGGAGCTGGCCGCCGCCGCCCCGCGCACCCTGGTGGTGGTGGATGAGCTCTATGAGGCCTTCACCGGCGACAGCGTGCTGCCGCCCCTGATCGAGGCCGCCGCCGCGGCCGGCGGTGGCGATCCCTTCGCGGCTTTCCCCAACCTGCTGGTGCTGCGCTCCCTCTCCAAGACGGCCGGCATCGCCGGGCTGCGCATCGGCTTCGCGATCGGCCCCGCTGCCCTGGTGGATCGGGTGGGCCGGGTCAGCGGCCCCTACGACGTGAACAGCTTCGCGGTGACCGCCGCCCACGCCGCCCTGGCGGATCAGCCCTACGTGGAGGCCTATGTGGCCGAGGTGCTGCGCGCGCGCGACTGGCTGCTCAGCCGGCTGCGCCAGGCTGGGGTGCGCCACCATGCCGATGGCGGCAACTACCTGCTGCTCTGGCCGGCGGGTGATCCCGCAGAGGTGGAGGCGGCCCTGCGGCAGGCCGGCATCCTGGTGCGCTCGATGGCGGGCAAGCCCCTGATCGATGGTTCCTTGCGGGTGAGCGTGGGCACCGGCGAGCAGATGGCGCGGTTCTGGGACGCCTACGGGCGCATTGAAGGGCTAGCGCAAGCCTGAGCCAATTGAGTAGCTTGCGGGCGCGAGAAGTTCCGGCTTCTACCTGTCCCCCTGCGACCCCGTCGGCGCCGTGTTCCCCTCCCGCACCATGTCTGGCCTTCTGCGCGCCCTGGCCTCGAGCGCGGCTGTGGGCGCGGCGGTGGGCCTGCTCAGCCTGGCTGCCGAGGCTCCGGCCCGGGCCCTCACCTTCAACCTGATCTGCAGCGGCGATCCCACCTGCGGCAGCTTCAACAGCAGTGCCTATGCCGGTTTCCAGACCGCCGCAGCCCGCTGGTCGGCCCTGTTCAGCGATCCCTTCACGCTCAATCTGGCCATCGGCTTCACGCCTCTGCAGCCCAATGTGCTGGCCCAGGCCGGCAGTTCGAAGAACCTGATCACCTACAGCGACTACCGCAACCTGCTCGGCCTGGACAGGATCTCGAGTGATGACCAGCAGGCCTACGCCTCCCTCCGCAGCGGCTCCAGCTTCGATCTGCTGATCAATTACACGGCGGACAACCCCAATGGTGTGGGCAGCGCCACGCCCTACCTCGACAACAACGGCGGCCTCAACAACACCTCGCTGCGATCCAACACGGCTGTCATCAAGGCCCTTGGGCTGACGCCGACCTACGGGCCGACCAATACGGACCAGCGGGATGCCTCGATCACCTTCACATCCACGCTGCCGAACTCCTACATCTGGGATTTCGATCCCTCTGATGGCATTGCTTCCAATGCTATCGATTTCATCGGCGTTGCTGCCCACGAGATCGGCCACGCTCTCGGTTTTGTGAGTGGTGTCGACACCCTGGACGTCAATGCGCCCGATACCTCTGTCACGCCGCCTGTCTATTACAACGCGGATGATTTTGACTATGTATCACCGCTTGATCTCTACCGCTATTCCGGCCTCAGCGTGTCCACCAGTGGTGGCGTGATCGACTGGACCGCCGACACCCGTGCCAAGTATTTCTCCCTCGACCGCGGCCTCACCAACCTCGGCCCCTTCTCGACAGGCAGCGCCCATGGCGATGGCCGTCAGGCCAGCCACTGGCAGGACAACCTGGCCCTGGGCCTGATGGATCCAACCATCGGCGCCGGAGAGCTGGGTGTGATCAGCGCCCTCGATGTGCGCTCCCTGGATGTGATCGGCTACGACCTCAGCAGCCTCACCTCCCGTTCCGCACCGGGGCCGTTGCCGCTGTTCGGGGCTGCCGCCGCCCTGGGCTGGAGCCGCAGGGTGCGTCGCCGCCTCGCGGCCCACCGGCGCCCCGCTACCCCGGGGTCTCCGTCTCCTGAAGGCGCGCCGGATCGCGGGCCTGCTGCTCCGCTGCCGCCCGCCGGGTGATGTTGGTGGCGCCGCGGTTGCTGTGGCGAAGCTAAGCCTCCACCACGATCAGATCCCAGTCCGCCACGGTCTGGGCCAGCACGCTCTCGATCCAGCTGCCGAGCACCACCGAGACCGTGGGTTGGTGAGCACCCACGAGCACGGCCGGCGCCAGGGTCATCGCTGCCGCTGCAGCTCGGAGGCCTGGCGCAGGAAGTTGGCCAGCAGCTGGTGGCCGCTTTCGGTGAGCACGCTCTCGGGGTGGAACTGCACCCCCTGCAGGTGGGGATGGTCGCGGTGGCGCAGGCCCATGATCGTGCCGTCCTCCAGCCAGGCGGTGATCTCCAGGCACTCGGGCAGGGTGGCGCGTTCGGCGATCAGGCTGTGGTAACGGGTGGCCGTCAGCGGCTCCGGCAGGCCCGCGAACACCCCCTGGCCGGCGTGATGCACCGGTGAGGTCTTGCCATGCATCAGCTCGCGGGCGCGCACCACCCGGCCGCCGAACACCTGGGCCAGGCACTGGTGCCCCAGGCACACACCCAGAATCGGTGTGGTGGGTCCGAGCTCGCGCAGCACCTCCAGGCAGACGCCCGCCTGATCGGGGTCCCCCGGACCCGGGGAGATCAGGATCGCGGCCGGTGCCAGCTCCCGGATCTGCTCCAGGCTGAGGGCGTCGTTGCGCTCCACCCGCAGATCGGCCGCCAGGGGGTGCTCGCCGGCCAGCTCGCCCAGGTACTGCACCAAGTTGAAGGTGAAGCTGTCGTAGTTGTCGAGAACCAGAAACATGGCGGCGCCGCAGCGGGCGTTGCAATGGGGCCATTCAACGATCCCGGCGGCCCTTGCGGCGGTGCGGTCAGCCGCCTGGTTCAGCCCGCCACCATTCCCAGCCGCTGCAGCAGCGGCGGCAGCAGCAGCAGCAGGGCGATCAGCAGCGAGGCCAGGGCCGCCACCAGCACCGCGGCGGCGGCGCAATCCTTGGCGATGCGGGCGAGTGGGTGGTAGCGGCGGCCGATCGCCAGATCCACCACCGCCTCGGTGGCCGTGTTGATCAGCTCCAGCACCAGCACCGCCGCCACCGTGAGCACCAGCACCGCCAGCCGATCGAGGCTCAGCCGCAGCCAGAGGCCGAGGCTGAACACCACCAGGCCCGTGAACACATGGATGCGGAAGTTGCGCTGGCTGCGGAAGCCGTAGATCAGACCCTGGGCCGCGTAGCGAAAGCTGGCCGGCAGATCCCCCGCCACTTTCCAGGCGCCGTTGCGCTTCTGGAATCCGCTTCCCACCTCATGCAGCGCCGGAGGTTCCTCGGGGACGAGCATGGCCATGGCGCCGGAACCCTTCCTGTCTGCGGCACCATACCGCCACCTGCCCGCGCTGGCTGAAGCGCTTCAAGCATTCACCTGCAGGCTGAGCAGCCGCTCCTGCCGCGCCAGCATCGCCGCCAGGGAGGCCTCATCGGGATGGTCCCAGCCCAGCAGGTGCAGCAGCCCATGGCTGGCCAGGAAGAGCAGCTCCCGCTCCAACCCGTGGCCCTCCTCCTGGGCCTGGCGCGCTGCCGTTTCCAGCGAGATCACGATGTCGCCCAGTTCCAGGGGCTCCTCGCTGTCCTGCCCCGCCGGGGGCAGCGGCAAGGGGGGGCCATCCTCCGCCTCATCGCAGGCGGCGAAGGCCAGCACATCGGTGGGGCCGGGCCGGGCCCGCCATTCCTCGTTGAGGGCGGCGATGGCCGGGTCGTCGCAGAGGCTCAGGCTCAGGCTGTAGCCCGGGGCCTGCAGGCGTGGCGGCAGGCTCGGGGCCAGATCCGCCAGCCAGGTGGCCAGGCGGTGCTCCCAGTGCGCAGCTGCTCGTTGCGGGTCGGCCAGGGGGCCGGCCGCCTGGCACAGCGGCGCGGGCAGTGCCGGATCCAGGTGCAGGGCCAGGTCAACCCCGATCGGCGGCACCACGGCTGTTGCGCTGAGCATCACACCGTATCAGCGTGCTGCCGGGCCTGGCTCTGGTCCAGCCACAGCTCCGGCGGTGCCGGCCGCTCCAGCCCATACCCCTGAAAGGCGCCGATCCCCAGCCGCTGCAACTGTTCCAGCAGCCCGGCATCCTCGATGCCCTCGGCGATCACCTCCATCCCCAGCCGCGGGGCCAGATCGGCGATCAGCCGGATGATCTCGAGGGCCTCGCCCTCGCGGTGGATCGCCTGGATGAACGACTTGTCGATCTTCAGCACATCGGGCCGCAGGTGGCGCAGCAGGGCCAGGGAGGAGTGGCCGCTGCCGAAGTCGTCGAGGGCCAGGCGCGCGCCGGCCTGGCGTAGCAGCGCGAGGTTGCGATGCACGAGCGGATCCGGTTCCAGCATCGCGTTCTCGGTGAGCTCGATCGTCAGCAGGCCGGGGCTGAAGCCCCGTTCCGCCAGCTGCAGCAGCAGCCGTTCGGCCAGCTCCGCCTCCAGAAGCTGGCTGGGGGCCAGGTTGAGGAACAGCTGCAGGCCTGGGTCCTGCTGTTGCAGCCGCTGGAAGCCATCGAGCGAGAGGCGGATCAGCTCCCAGCCGAGCCTGGGCATCTCGCGGTGCTGCTCCGCCAGATCGAGAAACAGACTGGGCTCGATCCAGCCGTGCTCCGGATGGTGCCAGCGCGCCAGGGCCTCCACACCCAGGCGCAGGCCCCCGCGATCGCTGATCGATTGGAAGAACACCTGCAGCTGGCCCTCGCGGATGGCCTGGATCAGGTCGCTGAACAGCTGGTAATGGCCCAGTTCCGGCACCGCCTCCAGGTTGCAGGGACCGGCGATGCGGCTGATCTGGGAGCGCTTCGCCTGGTACATCGCCAGATCAGCCCGCTGCATCACCATCGCCACATCCCGTTCGCTCGGATCCACGAGGGCCACGCCGATGCTCAGGCTCACGCTGATCGGTGTGCCTGCCATCAGCAGCGGTTCCGAGAGGCTCTCCACCAGGGCCCGGGCCTGCCGCCGGGCCTGAAGGCCCAGGGTGGCGGCCGGCGTTTCTTCCGCTGGCGGGGCCAGGATCACAGCGAATTCGTCGCCGCCGTAGCGGCTGATGAAATCGCCAGGGCTGCAGCCGCTGCGCAGCCGCCGCGTCACCTCCAGCAGCACGGCATCGCCCATCGCGTGGCCATAGGTGTCGTTGATCACCTTGAACTTGTCCACATCCAGGAAGAGCACGGCCAAGCTGCGGCCGTCGGCTGTGATGGCCTCGGTCTCCTCCGTGAGCCGTTCGATGAAATAGCTGCGGTTGGGCAGCTGGGTGAGGGCATCGAGCAGGGCCAGGCTGGTGGCGCTGCGCAGGAACTGCTGGAACCGGTCGCTGATCCGCTCGAGCTGGCTGGGAGTGCCGGCGGGGGCAGGGGGTGCGCTGGCTCGGCTGAGGCGCTGCAGGATGCGCGCATCCTCTGCCGCTGGCTCGCCCCCGGGTCTTCCCTCCAGCACCCGGTCGAGGGCGCGACAGGTGCGGCGGATGCGCCGGTTCGCCTCCCCTTCCACCCGTCGCTGGGCGATCCGTTGGCGGCGCCGTTCCAGCATCGGCATGGCCCGCAGGATCCCGAGCAGCAGCGGCACGCCCAGCAGCAGGGGCAGATCGTCGAGCATGGAGCGCAGCAGCGTCGAGCCCAGGGGAGGGCGGCGCAGGGCCAGCACCGTGTTGTCGGCGGAATGGATGCGTGGCTCGATCAGCTGTGCCTCCGCTGCCAGGGGGCTGGCTGCGCTGCTCGGCAGCACGATCAGATGCCGGCGGAGATCCTCCAGCTGGCGCCGGATCCGCGGGGTGTAGTCCCGCTGCAGCAGCGGCTCGAACAGCGCCAGCGTGCCCGCCGCCGGCGCGGTGGCGTCGTTGTTGCTCACCGAGGTGGCAGCGCCGAGGAAGAAGCTGCCCTCGCCACCCTCGCAGGCCAGCCGCACGGTGCTTTTGGTCTGTGTCAGCCAGGTGGTGTTGTGGCGGGTGCAGCGCACCAGGGCCGCGGCCGTGGCCGGGCTGAGCTCCGCGGCGGCGTGCACCAGCAGGAGCCTGCCCTGCTTCCCCAGGATCACCATCACGGCACCGCCATCAAACAGGGCGGCACCCGCCAGCACCCCTGGCAGGCCGGGGTTGGCTCCGTTGACGAAGGCGAGGGCGTCATTCCAGTGGCCCCAGTCGCGGGCTGAGCGGTTGGCGGTCGAGAGGGTGACCGCCATGATCGCCAGCGTGTCGTTGCGGCTGCGCTCCTGCAGCGACCGCAGCTGCTCGCTGCGGTGCTGCATGTGCAGGGCCAGCAGCGGCGCCATCACCAGCGCACTGATCCCGGCAGCCTGCAGGAGCACCCTGCGGCTGGGTGGATTCAGCCGTTCCTCCTTCCACCAGGAGCGCAGCCAGGCGCGCAACCGGGCGGCGGGAGGCAGCGGCCTCGGAACCACCATCGCGGGCACGGAGATTTCAGCCGATCCTAAGACCGGCTTCAGCCGCCGGGCAGCTGCGGTCGCCCCAGCCAGGCAATCAGGGTGAGGAAGCCCAGCAGGCCCACGGCCGTGAGGCCGAAGTGGACCAGGCTCTGGCGGCCCTTGCGCACCATGTTGCGCATGGCCAGCTTCACGAAGCCCGGCTGGGGTTCTGGTTGTGCGGTTGGCTCCTCCGTGGGCTGGCTCATGCGGCGGCCACCTCCACCCCCTGGTGCAGCAGGGCCTGGATGAAGGGGTCGAGGTCGCCGTCCATCACCCCCTGCACATCGGTGGTTTCATGCTGGGTGCGCAGATCCTTCACCATCTGGTAGGGGTGGAACACGTAGTTGCGGATCTGGTTGCCCCAGGCCGCTTCCACGATGTCGCCGCGGATGTCGGCGATCTCCGCGGCCCGCTGTTCCTGGGCGATCACCAGCAGCTTGGCCATCAGCAGCGCCATGGCCTTCTCCTTGTTCTGCAGCTGGGAGCGCTCCTGGGTGCAGCGCACGAACAGGCCGGTGGGGATGTGCAGGATCCGCACGGCCGTTTCCACCTTGTTCACGTTCTGGCCGCCGGCGCCGCCCGAACGGGAGGTGGTGATCTCCAGGTCCTTGTCGGGGATGTCGAGCTTCACCTCCTCCTCGAGCTTCGGCATCACCTCCACACCGGCGAAGCTGGTCTGGCGTTTGTCGTTGGCGTTGAAGGGGGAGATGCGCACCAGCCTGTGGGTGCCCTTCTCGTTGCGCAGATAGCCGTAGGCGTAGCGGCCTTCGATCTCGATCGTGCAGCTCTTGATGCCCGCTTCCTCGCCTTCGCTGATCTCGTTCACGCTCACCTTCATGCCGTGATCCTCGGCCCAGCGCGTGTACATGCGCATCAGCATCAGGGCCCAGTCCTGGGCGTCGGTGCCGCCGGCGCCGGCGTTGATGCTGAGCACCGCACCCTCTTTGTCGTAGGTGCCGGAGAGGAGCCGTTCCAGCTCCCAGCGGTCGAGGTCGGCCCGCAGGCGTTGCAGGCCGCCGGCGGCCTCCGCCAGCAGGTCGTCGTCGGGTTCGAGGTCGTAGAGCTCGAGGGTGGCCTCGGCATCGGCCACGGCCGCCTGCCACTGGCCCAATTGCTCCAGCTGGGCCTTCACTTCATCCAGCTGGCGCATC
>Ga0129333_10007304_pt1 | contig 10435 bp, 11 predicted proteins | sample CPB6_08_DNA_FD_94474 | JGI IMG/M metagenome (GOLD analysis project Ga0129333, IMG submission 94474) | Freshwater to marine salinity gradient microbial communities from Chesapeake Bay, USA - CPBay_Sum_0.6_0.8_DNA | ecosystem: Environmental > Aquatic > Marine > Coastal | place: USA: Chesapeake...
ATGCGCCCAGCCAGGTGGTGATCGCGGGCCATAAGGCGGCTGTCGAACGCGGCGCGGCAGCCGCGAAGGCTCGTGGCGCGAAGCGTGCGGTCATGCTCCCGGTGAGCGCGCCTTTCCACTCCTCGCTGCTCAAGCCAGCCGCAGACCGCCTGCGCCAACGCATGGAAAGCGTGGCGTTCAACGCGCCCGGGTGCCCCGTGCTCAATAACGTGGACGTGCAGATCGAGCACGATCCCGCGCGAATCCGTGATGCACTGGCACGACAGGCCTGCAGCCCGGTGCGTTGGGTGGAAACCGTTCAGACCTTCGGGCGTAACGGCATCACCCATGTGGTGGAGTGCGGCCCGGGCAAGGTGCTGGCGGGCCTGACCAAGCGGATCGAAGCCGGCCTGCAGGGTCTGGCCGTTACGGATGAAGCCTCTCTCGTTCAGGTGCTGGAGGCACTGCGGTGAGTGCCCTGGTCAACAAGGTCGCACTGGTCACCGGCGCCTCGCGGGGCATCGGTCAGGGGATTGCACTGGCCCTCGGTCGTGCCGGCGCGACGGTCGCGGGTACAGCCACCTCGGAAAGTGGTGCGCAGGCAATCACGCAGGCGCTTGCGCAAGCGGGCATACGCGGCGCTGGGTTCGTACTCAATGTAACCGACGCAGCGCAGACTGAAGCGGTCGTAACAGCCGTGCAGCAGCAGCTCGGCGACATCGGCATTCTTGTCAATAATGCGGGGGTGACGCGGGACAACCTTCTGATGCGGATGAAGGACGACGAGTGGCAGGACCTCCTGTCGACCAATCTCACATCCGTATACCGCTTAAGCAAACTGATGATGCGCAGCATGATGAAAGCCCGTGCCGGCCGCATCATCAACATCACCTCGGTTGTGGCTTCTTTGGGAAACGCCGGGCAGAGCAATTACGCTGCGGCCAAAGCCGGTGTAGAAGGCTTCACACGGGCGCTGGCGCGGGAGGTCGGCAGTCGCAACATCACGGTCAATTGCATTGCGCCGGGCTTCATCGACACGGACATGACGCGCGCGCTGGATGACGCGCAGCGCGAAACGCTGACCGGCCAGATTCCGCTGGGCCGGCTCGGATCCGTGGATGATGTGGCCGCTGCGGTAGCTTTCCTTGCATCGGATGCGGCGTCCTACATCACGGGTTGTACGCTGCACGTCAACGGCGGCATGTACATGGGCTGAGCATCCGCCCGCACTGCAACCGGCGTTCGACGGTAACTGACTGATTGCAATAGATTTTTTAATCACGGATTGTGCTACAATTCACACTTTATTTACATTGGATCGACGCGAGGGCGACCAGCGGCAGGATGTCGCAAAAAGTCCCGGCGATCCGCTTTCATCACCGGTAAATTCAAGGGGAAAACTGATGGACACCATCGAACAACGGGTCAAGAAAATCGTTGCCGAGCAACTGGGCGTCAACGAAGCAGACATCAAGAACGAGTCGTCCTTTGTCAATGATCTGGGCGCCGACTCCCTTGATACCGTGGAACTGGTCATGGCCCTCGAAGAAGAATTTGAAACCGAGATTCCCGACGACGAAGCCGAGAAGACCACCACAGTCCAGCAGGCGATTGACTACGTCAACGCCCACCAGAAGAGCTGATCAAGCGACGGCCATGGCCGTTATCTGACTCACCGTGAGGGGCGCGCAAGCGCCCCTTGCACATTTCGCTCATTGTGAACCGATCATGTCGCGTCCCACCACTCGAAAAGTTGTCGTCACCGGCCTGGGTATCATCTCGCCGGTGGGTAACGGGCTCTCAGCAGCCTGGTCCAGCATCACCGCCGGCCGCTCCGGCATCGTTCGCATCAGCAAATTCGATGCCTCGCCGTTCACCTCGCAGATTGCCGGTGAAGTGAAGGATTTCGATCCGGCCCAGTATCTGCCGGCCAAAGAGGCGCGGCGCTTCGACACCTTCATCCACTATGGACTGGCTGCCGGCATCGATGCGATGAAGGATGCCGGTCTGGATCTCGATAAGCTGGACCGCGACATGATCGGTGTGTGCATCGGTTCCGGTATCGGCGGCCTGCCGTTGATTGAAGATACCCACAACGCATTGCTGGCCGGCGGACCGCGGAAGATTTCGCCGTTTTTCGTGCCGGGCTCGATTATCAACATGATCTCGGGACAGCTCTCGATCATGTATGGACTGCGCGGGCCGAACATTTCCGTGGTCACTGCCTGTACCACCGCGAATCACAGCATCGGTGAAGCAGGGCGTCTGATCGAATACGGCGACGCCGACATCATGATCGCCGGCGGAGCCGAGTCAACGGTCTCCGCCTTGGGAATCGGCGGTTTCTGTGCTGCGCGAGCCCTGTCCTCGCGCAACGACGATCCGGCGGCGGCCAGTCGTCCCTGGGACAAGGACCGTGACGGGTTTGTCATGGGCGAGGGTGCAGGCGTGCTGGTGCTGGAGGAATACGAGCACGCCAAGGCCCGCGGTGCGAGGATTTACTGCGAACTCGCCGGTTACGGCATGAGTGCCGACGCCAATCACATCACAGCGCCCTGCGAAGATGGCGCCGGCGCAGTACGGTGCATGCGCAATGCGCTGCGCAATGCCGGCCTCAACGCGGATCAGGTGGATTACGTGAATGCCCACGGTACCTCGACACCGCTGGGCGATATCGCCGAGACCGTCGCTGTCAAGAACTGCTTCGGCGATCATGCGAAGAAACTCGCTGTGAGTTCGACCAAATCCATGACCGGGCATCTGCTTGGCGCCGCAGGCGGCATCGAGGCTGTATTTTCGGTACTGGCTATCCGCGATCAGATCGCACCGCCGACCATTAATCTGGTTAACCAGGATCCTGCCTGCGATCTCGATTATGTGCCGAACACTGCAAGACCGATGAAGATCGATGTGGCACTGTCGAACTCCTTCGGCTTCGGCGGCACCAACGGCAGCCTGGTCTTCCGCCGGATCTGACCGGTCCGCGACTGCGCCGCGCCTGTTTTTGCCGGCCATGCAGCCCTCTTACCTGATCGACGGCAGGCCCGGTGACAGTGTCCCGGCGGGCGATCGCGGGCTCGCCTATGGTGACGGCGTATTCCGCACACTGCGTATTCGCGACGGGCAGGCGATGTGCTGGGCACGTCACTATGCGCGTTTGCAGCGCGATGCTGCGGCTTTGGGAATTGCGGCGCCACTGGAGCATTTGCTCGTTGCGGATATCGAGCGTCTGGCATCTGGATGCGCGGCAGGCAGCCTGAAGATCATCGTCACCCGTGGGGACGGACAACGCGGATATCTCCCGGACCCCGATTTGCGGCCGCGGCGGGTGGTCTCGCTGCACAGTCTTCCACCGGCGCCTGTGCCGGGGCGTGTGTGTCTGCGCTTTTGTGCCATCACACTGGGCGCGCAGCCACGTCTGGCTGGCATCAAGCATCTCAACCGGCTCGAAAACGTACTGGCGCGGGCTGAGTGGCAGGACCCGGACATCTTTGAGGGCCTGCTGTGTGATGACCGCGGTCACGTCATCGAAGGCACCCGTTGCAATCTGTTTCTGGTGGAAAGCGGACGCTTGGTGACGCCGCGCCTTGACCGCTGTGGTGTTGCCGGCATCACCCGCGACTGGGTCATCGAAGAGACTGCCGCCGCTCAGGACAGCATTACACCGCAGCGCCTGCAGGCTGCCGAAGCCGTATTTCTGACCAACAGTCTGATGGGCATCATTCCCGTGGACCGGCTTGGTGACATCCGCTGGCATGGACCGCACCCGATGGTCTCGGCCTTGCAGGAAAGCTGGCGTACAGCCTGTGCTTAAGGTTTTCAGAAGACTGGTATTGCTGTCAGTCCTGGCTGCGCTGCTGCTAGTCGCATGCGGACTCTGGTACGGAGAACACCCACGATCGCTGGGGAGTGAAGCGGTCGCCGTCGAAATCCGTCCTGGGGCATCGCTGCGCGGTATCGCGCGGCAATTGGAGCGGTCCGGTCTGATCGCCTGGCCCGCCGTCTTTATCGGATACGCACGTTTACGCGGTGATGCGCCACGCCTGAAGGCAGGCAGTTACGAGTTTTCCGGCGAGGTATCCGTGCGTCAGATCCTCGACCGGATGGCACAGGGGGACGTGACCGAGGTGTTGATCACGATTCCCGAAGGATGGACGTGGCGACAATTGCGTGCCGCTTTGCGCCAGCATCCGCATATCAAACCCGCAGTGCCGGCCGATGATGAGGCGGCATTGCTGGCGGGCATCGGACTGCCCAACGGCAAACCGGAAGGCTGGTTCTTCCCGGAAACCTATTTTTTCGGCAAAGGCAGCAGTGAAGTCGATATTCTGCGTCGCGCCCACCGGCTGATGCGCCAGCACCTGGACCGAGAATGGTCACAGCGCAGCGACGGGTTGCCACTGAAATCGCCGGAAGAAGCGCTGATTCTGGCTTCTATCGTGGAAAAGGAAACGGGACGGCCGGAGGAGCGCGGGCTGGTCGCTGCCGTCTTTCTCAACCGCCTGCGTATCGGCATGCGCCTGCAAACCGACCCGACGGTGATTTACGGTCTGGGAACAGACTTCGACGGCAATTTGCGCAAACGGGATCTGCTCACGGACACGCCTTACAACACGTATACTCGTGCAGGATTGCCGCCAACTCCTATTGCCATGCCCGGACTCGATTCCCTGCGTGCGGTTCTGCAGCCGCCGCATAGCGATTCGCTGTATTTTGTTGCCCGAGGCGACGGAACCTCCCATTTCTCACGCACGCTGGCGGAGCACGAGCGTGCGGTCACCGAATTCCAGCGCCGGCGCCGGAAATGAGCCGCGGGCGCTTTATCACCCTCGAGGGCATGGATGGCGCGGGCAAGACCACGCAGTTGGTCTGGCTGGAACAATGGCTGCGTGCGCGAGGCATAGATCTTGTTGTTACCCGCGAGCCTGGCGGCACCGCGCTCGGCGAAGCACTGAGACAGCTGCTTCTGCATGCAGACGAAGCAAGGGAACCTGAAACGGAAGCGCTGCTGATGTTTGCGGCCAGAAATGAGCATCTGGCGCGGGTGATCCGGCCGGCCCTGGCAGCGGGTCGCTGGGTCCTCTGCGACCGCTTTACCGATGCCACCTTTGCTTACCAGGCTGGCGGCAGCGGTATGGATTGGGGGAGGGTGAGGGCTCTGGAGGAATGGGTGCAACAGGGGCTGCAGCCTGATCTGACCCTGTACCTCGACCTTGATCCGGGACTCGGCCGCGCCCGCAGCGGTGCGGTTCGCGAGCCGGACCGGTTTGAACGGGAGGCGGCCGCTTTTTATGAGCGTGTCAGATCTGCTTATTTGCGCCGTGCCGGAGAAGCACCTGATCGGATACAGGTCGTGGATGCTTCAGGGAGTATTGCTGAAGTTCATTCTATACTTGAGAAAATTATTTCAAGCTACTGTTTATAAACTATTTTTTATTTTTTCGATTTTATCTAAGATTAAGTATTCAATATACTTCATAAATTATTGTTTTTATTATGTTTTCTACGTTAAATCAAAGTTTGGATGCGATTCTGCAGCAAAAGCAGACGCTACCCCATGCTTTGCTGATTCATGGCCCGCAGGGCATCGGCAAGCGCTGGCTGGCCGAGCATCTGGCAAGGGCTTTGCTCTGTGAGCAGCCCGGGACAGACGGACATGCCTGCGGGACCTGCCAAGCCTGTCACTGGATGCAAGCCGAGGACTCGGCGCATCCCGACTTCCGTCTGATTGAGCCTGCCGCTCAGGACGGTGATGCCGAACCTTCAACCGAGGATGCCAGCCCGCGCACCGGCGGACGCGCCAGTGTCTGGATCAAGGTCGATCAGATACGGGAACTTCATGATTTCATTCAGTTATCCAGCCACCGACAAGGTCGGCGAGTGGTCCTCTTAGCCCCGGCAGAAGCATTGAATATTGAGGCGGCGAATGCGCTGCTGAAAAACCTAGAAGAACCACCGGCGGGGGTGCAGTTCATCCTCATTAGCCACCAACCGGCCCGCCTGCTGCGCACAGTGGTCAGCCGTTGCCGGCAACTTGCCGTCGCCCAACCACCCTTGGACGAAGCACTGGCCTGGCTACAGCAGGAAAAATTGCCGCAGGCGGAAGTCGCTCTCGCCCAAGCCTCCGGCGCACCCTTGCTGGCCAAGTCACTGGCAGAGGGCGGTGAACTGGAAGGACGCCTCGCGTTTCTGCGCCGCCTTTCATCGCCGGGACTGGATCCGGTGATGACCGCGGCTGCGCTGACTGATGTGAAAATCCGTCCGCTGCTCGGTTGGATGCAGCGCTGGGTCTACGACCTCGTCGCGCAGCACCTGCTGTGCAAAATCCGATTCAACCCGGATTTACAGCCGGAAATCGCCGCGTTGTCCCGCCACATCAATCCGCGGGAAACCCTTCGCTTTCTGCGTCAATTGATGCGTGAACAGCGGGTCGCCGAGCACCCGTTGAATACCCGACTGTATGTCGAGAATCTGTTGCTGGCCTACCGGCAATTGTTTCGCAAGGCGGGGCGGGGCAGCTGATGTTCATTGATTCGCATTGCCACCTGGATTTCCCCGAGCTGGCAGACCGGCTTCCGGAAATTCTTGCCTGCATGGACACGAATCGTGTGCTGGCCGCCATCTGCGTCAGCGTCACGCTGGATGATTTCCCGAAGGTGCTTGCATTGGCTGAAAGGGAAAGCTGCCTGTATGCATCGGTGGGTGTGCACCCGGATTACCCCGACATACGCGAGCCGGATGTCGGGGAATTGGTCGCGCTGGCGGCGCATCCGCGTGTCGTGGCGATCGGCGAAACGGGCCTCGATTATTACCGTCTGAAGGGTGATCTCGAGTGGCAGCGGGAGCGTTTCCGCGTACATATACGCGCCGCGCGCGAGGCTGGAAAGCCGCTCATCATCCATACCCGTTCCGCAGCCGAGGACACCTTGCGCATCATGCGTGAAGAAAGGGCGGACGAAGCGGGCGGGGTTATGCATTGCTTCACCGAATCCCAGTCGGTGGCTGATGCAGCGATGGAACTGGGCTTTCATATTTCGTTCTCAGGCATCGTGACCTTCAAAAATGCGCATGAACTCAAATCCGTGGCAAAACAGGTTCCGCTGGATCGCTTGCTCATTGAAACGGATTCGCCCTATCTCGCGCCGGTACCGTTCCGCGGGAAAACCAATCAGCCGGGCTGGGTCAAACACGTCGCAGAAGAGATCGCACGCCTGAAAGAACTTCCGCTGGAGCAGGTTGCCAATGCCGCCACCGTCAACACCAGCCGCCTTTTTCAATTGCCGTTGAAGGCAGAAACACACGAATAATCATGAAGAAGATTCTGTTCGCCCTATTTTTGGTGTTTTCCCTGATACGTCCCGCGTCGGCAGGGGTTTATGAGGACATGCTCCAGGCAATCAAAATCGATGACGCTGCCACCGTATCGTCTCTGCTCCAGCGGGGTATGGACGTGAACACCGTCTCACCGCAGGGAGAGACGCTGCTGATGCTGGCGGCGCGCGAAGGAAACCCGGGCGTGGTCAAGGCGCTGCTGGCGGCCCGCCCTCGGCTGGACAGGAAGAATCCCCTCGGAGAATCGGCCCTGATGCTGGCCGCGATTCTCGGGCATACGCAGATTGTGACACTCCTGCTGGACAGCGGCGCACCGGTGAACCAATCCGGCTGGACGCCACTGATCTATGCCGCTGCGCGAAATCAGATTGAGGTGGCACGGCTGCTGGTCACCCGAGGCGCAGATGTCGATGCGTCTTCGGACAGCGGCACCACGGCATTAATGATGGCGGCCCGTGAGGGGCATTTACGCATGGTGCTGCTGCTGCTGGAACTGGGTGCCGATGCCAAGTTGACCAACGACCAGAATCAGTCGGCATTGACCTTGGCCCAAGGACGCGGCCACGAGGATGTGGTTTCGGTGCTGCGTCGAATCGGGGCGCCGAAATAGGGACTCTCGGTGTGCCGTGGGGGCCGCATCAGTCCGGATCATCTTCCCTAGGCTACGGCTCGATTGATTCGTATAATGTATATTATGTTAAATAAAGTTCGCTTAACCCCAGGCCCGTTCAAGCCGGCACCTTTTGCCCGCCGGGATTGATGCTGCCTACCATCCGGTCCAACACTTCGAGGACCCGCTCCCGCGCGTCAGGGTCTGTTTCGTAGCGCACGACCCAGGAATCCTCAAATTCCCCGGAAACCAGTGAACCGCCGTTATAGACCAGCCTGCGGCGCACGTCTTCAATATTCGGGCACCGGGAGAATTCCCGACCGCCATCCCAGTAGATCGAGAGCGTCACAATTTGTGAATTCATCTGTAGCAGACGCACGATGAATTCGAAGCGGATGGCGTGCAGACCGCGGTTACGTGCCTCGGCGATACTTTCACTGCCTGCACCCGGGCGTCGCGTTGTGCCAGTGGATGTGCTGCGTTTGCTCGTTTCGTATCCCAACAACATGTTCAACCCCTCCCAGAGTCAACTTTCAAACCCGTAACGTGATGTCGCAGGCGTGATGCAAGTATGTGTCGGCTTTCATAGACGACACAAACTTAACAACTTGGGAGATTCAAACGGTCACAAACCGAGCGCAGAGAATAAACTGATTTAAAATCACAAAACTTATGAATTCACTGCCGTACAGGACAGGGCGGTAAAGCCTGTCTCTGCGAGGCGACAGAAAACGATTTTTCTGCCACCCCGCAGATGCTTTGCGTGTAGTACGCGTTTACACGCGTTCGATAACGGCAGCCATCCCCTGACCGCCACCGATACACAGGGATACGAGTGCGTACTTTCCGCCACTACGTTGCAGTTGTCGTGCGGCGGTCAATGCGATCCGCGCGCCGGAGGCGCCCAGCGGGTGGCCGACTGCAATGGCACCGCCGTTGGGATTCACACGCTTGTCATCGAGCGCCACCCCCAATCCCTTGAGGCACGCGAGAACCTGCGCTGCAAAAGCCTCGTTGATCTCGATGATGTCCATGTCCTTGATCGTCAGACCAACGCGAGCGAGTGCCTTCTTTGAGGCAGCGACGGGACCGATGCCCATGATATGCGGGGGCACGCCCATTGCCGCCGTGGCAATGATCCGCGCGATCGGTTTAGCACCGGCCTTTTCGCCCGCAGCGAGCGAACCCACCACGAGTGCACAGGCGCCATCGTTAACACCGGAGGCATTGCCTGCGGTCGTCACCCCGCCCTCGTACAACACTTTCATCTTGGCCAGCGTATCCATATCGGTCTTCGGACGGGGGTGCTCGTCTTCGGCAACGGCCGGCACCGGGCCCTTGCGGGTCGGCGGCATTTCGACTGCCGCGATTTCGCCGTTGAAAAATCCCTCACCTTTCGCAATCGCGAATTTCTGCTGAGACGCCAGCGCAAAAGTGTCAGCCTGTTCGCGGGTGATTTCGAATTCCTTGGCGAGGTTATCGGCGGTCTGCGGCATTTGCGGATCGCCGAACTGCTTCACCAGTTTCGGATTGGAAAACCGCGGTCCGATGGTGCTGTCGAACATCTTGATGCCTCGGTCAAAGGGGTTCTCGCCGCGGCTCAGCACGATGGGCGAACGGCTCATGCTCTCGACGCCACCGACGATGAAAACATCACCCTCACCGGCGGTGATCGAGTGCGCCGCATGCGCCAGGGCACCCAGTCCGCTGGCGCAGTTGCGCTGGAGCACGGTACCGGGAATTTCAATCGGGAAACCGGCCGACAAGCCGGCATGGCGTGCGACGCAACGGCTGTCCTCGCCGCCCTGATTCGCGCAGCCCACAACGATGTCCTCCACCTGCTCTATCTTGAATTTTGATTTGGCCATGACGCTCTTCATGACGTCTGCCAGCAAATCATCGGGACGCACCTTGGCAAGCGATCCGCCGTGGCGGCCAAAGGGGGTGCGCAGACCTTCGTAGAGATAGGCGTCGAGCATGGTATTCAGTCCTTTCGTGTAGATGTGTTCTTCAGTGTGGGATCAGGGCTCGGGCGTCAGCAGCGAAACGCCCAGTTTGGCCCGGCGCGTCAGCCAGATGTTCGGACGGTAACGCGGATCGGCATAAATCTGGTTCATGTTGGCAAGCACGCGATAAATCTTCTCGACACCCACCACATCGGCAAACTTCAACGGACCATGCGGGTAGTTGAGGCCCAGCGTCACCGCCTTGTCGATGTCTGCGGGTTGCGCGGTGCGACTCTGGGCAATCGAACAGCCGATGTTGACGATCATGGCCACGATACGCTGCGCGATGAATCCCGGGCTGTCACGACATACCGTCACCGGTACGCAATCGGCTGACAGCAGGCCGTGTGCTGCATCGCGCATGGCACGGTCGGTTACCGGTGTTCCCATAATGGTGCGGCGCTTGACCATGGGAAACAGCGTATCAACCGCTACCGTACGCTTCGGATCAAGGCCCTCTTCCACGGCGCAAGTCGTTGCGTCCTTCCCGACGGGCGTGACGAGTATC
>Ga0129333_10007305_pt1 | contig 10434 bp, 1 predicted proteins | sample CPB6_08_DNA_FD_94474 | JGI IMG/M metagenome (GOLD analysis project Ga0129333, IMG submission 94474) | Freshwater to marine salinity gradient microbial communities from Chesapeake Bay, USA - CPBay_Sum_0.6_0.8_DNA | ecosystem: Environmental > Aquatic > Marine > Coastal | place: USA: Chesapeake Bay...
CAACCCGTCTTCGTTACAACCCTGAAACCGGGAGCCTTGAGTAATGGGCAACATGATTGAGGTTGTTGGTCCTGATGGATCAATCGTAGAGTTTCCTGCCGACACTCCACGCGATGTGATGACGCGAGCGTTGCGTCAACATTTCGGGTTTCAAGAACCTCAATCTCCAGCCCCGTCTGGATTGCCCGCACAAGCCGCCACTCCAGCGCGTGAAACCCCTCTACAGCGAGCGCCAGAAGAGTTTCCCCCGGGAATTGCCGGTGCTGGGCCTATGCGGCTTCCGAGAGAGACGGAACCCATTCTGCCTGCCGAGGCAAGCATCGCGTCGTTTGTCAAAGGAGCGGAGCCGTACAAAAGTCGAGTTGAGGCGCTGGACGATGCGGTCAATCTGATTGAAGAGGGCTATACACCCAAAGAAGTTCTCGACGGGTTTAAGAAGATTGGCATCACGGAACAAGAAATCATGTTGCACGGACAGCAGCGTGGTTCCGCCATGTTCCAGCCGCAACCTATTCAGCCTGGCGTTCAGCCAGCGGTCGCGCCGTCCGACCGCATGGAGGCGTATGAGCCGTCATTGTTGGAAGCAACGGCCAACACGTTTAAGCGAGCCGGCACCGCCCTGAGTGACCAAGCGACTGCGCTGTTACTTCAGTCTGGAGTTATTGATCCTGATGGTGCAGCACAACTGATTCGCCGGAATGCACGGGCAAGATCTGCTGCTGCACCGAGCCAAGACATACAGGAAGGCATGCAGGCTATCGGTGAGGCCGAGACGTTTGGTCAAGCTGCCGAAGCCATGCTCAAGAACCCAAAAGCCACAATGTCGATGCTTGTGGATTCTTTACTGGTCAGCGCCCCGGGTCTTGCTGCAACCTTAGCTATTGCGCCCGCTGGTATGGTTGCTCGTGCTGGCATGGCTGGCATCACCTCGGGCGGCATGGAATACGCGGCAGTAATGACCGACGTACTGCAAGACCGCAAGGTAGATCTGACCAACGCAGCGGAAGTGGCAAAAGCCCTTCAGAACCCCGAGATCCTTGCTGAGATGAAGGAGAAGGGTGCAAAGCGTGGCCTCATTATCGGTGGCTTTAATGCCCTCTCTATGGGTCTTGCGGGGCGATTCCTTCGTCCAGCCAATGAGCTGATCAGCGCAGGCAAGCTCACCGGCGCTGCGGCCAAGAAGGCGACTGTTGCGGCGTGGAGCAAAGAGCTGGCGCTTCAGATGGCCGGTGGTGCTGGTGGTGAGTTTGCTGCACAACAGGCCACGGGAGAGAATCAACCTGCGGCTGTGATATTGGAGGCTCTAGCACAAGGGGTGGTCGCCCCGCTAGAGGTTCGGTCTGCTTTGTCTGAAGCGCGGACTCGGGAAGCCGCTGCCCGTCCAGAAGCTCAGATTGCACGAGCAATTCAAGAGGGTGTTGATGCGTCCTCCTTTGTTCCTGGGTCGAGTGAACAGATTGCTATTGAGCGCCTGACGGGTCCACAGAGTCTTGCCAGTCAAGCCAGAGCTGAAGCTGCTGTACAAGCTATCCGTCGTGAAACAGAACCTAAGCTACCAACCACCGTTCCTTCGCCTGCTACACCAGAGCCCTCGATCATTACCGAGCCTGCCGTAGAAGGCCGTCCAGAACCGACGATCACTACTGAACCGCCGGTGATTGGTAGAGAGGAACCCTTGCTTCCAGGTGAAGCTCCTGCCACGGATCGTGTTGCGCCATCGGGCATCGTCCTGCCTGATGTCGAAGAAGATGAGCCAAGAAAAATCACGGGTCCGGTTTTTCAAGCTCCTTCGGATTTTCGGTACACGATTACACAAGCTCCGTCGTATGAGGGACAAGAACCTCTGTCGTTTGAAGATGCAGATTTTGTTCTTGAATCATTGCTTGATCGGGCTAAGCGAGGCCGACTTAATGCACGTCAATTTTCGCAGTCTGACATTGGCTCTCGGCTTAATTCTAGCCAACTGTCATTAATAATTCCCAACTTTAAGACTGACCCTGTTGGCACCCTTGAAGCCCTCCGTGCTGCTATAAAGCCGGTCAAGGCCGATGACGCGCCAGACCAAACATTGTCTGTGTCCGGAAAAGATAAAAGGGGAGATTCGTGGTCGGCTCAGTATGAGCCCATGATCCTTGGTGATGGATCAGTTGCCTTGGTTAGGACGCTAACTTATGCGGACGGGGATCATTCTGTTTCGCATCTTGGAATAGACGGCACTTGGCACAAAGGGCGACCGTCAGCCGTTCGGGTGAAGGGCCTAACACAAATTTCTGGTGCTGAGTCTTTCCCTGATGTTGAATCAGCAATGCGTGCGGCTCAGGATGACGCTTCAAGCATGGGCGGACAAATTCCCGCCGTAACACCTGTTCCTGGCCTTCCTAGCATTGAAGAGTTTGAAGCCCAAGAAGCCGCTGATGTAGCTGAAGGCAAGGCACCGGAGATCTCGACGACTCCTACACCGGAAGCGGTAGCGGTGCAGAAGCAGGTCGCTCAAGAGCCGCCCGATGAAACGGAGAAGAAAGCTGAAACTGAGCCGAACATTGCTGTTGGGCCTCCGATCGTTTACCCGTTGGTCAAGTCTCTGAAGCTCTCTGATGACGTTCCTCAGTTCAAAGAAGAAGCCGATGAACAGGGTGTGGTAGAGCGACTAGAGGGCAAGTTTGACTACCGCGATGCTGGTGCAATCCAAGTCTGGCAAAGACTGAACGGTGACCTCGAAGTCATCTCTGGTCGGCATCGTCTTGACCTTGCACGACGGAACAACATTGATCGCATTCCTGCTCAGATCTACCGAGAAGCGGATGGATTCACAGCACAAGATGCCTCGATCTTGGATGCCGAACTCAACATCCGTGACGAACAAGGAAAGGTAAAAGATTATGTCCAATACTTCCAAGGCTCCGGCATCACCCAAGAAGAGGCTGACGCACGCGGACTTCTGGGCCGCACTAAAGGCAAAAGGGGTTACGCCATCGCAAATCTCGGCTCGCCGGAGCTTGTTGCCGCCCATCGCGCCGATCTCATCAGTGATGAAGCAGCCGCTGAAATTGCCAAACTCGCCCCGAATGACGCCCGCCTCCAAGCCGTAGCCCTCAGTGTTCGTCAGCGCGGTGGGTCCAACCAAGACGCGCTCAACGCCGTTCGTGCCATTCAAGCAATGGCGCTGGAACAAGCCACCACCACCGATATGTTTGGCTTTGATGACTCGGGCATCAAGCAAGCGGTGGAGATGGGCAGGGTTGCTGAACGCAAGCAACGTGAACTCGGCCAGCGTATTTCCATACTCAATAACGTATCTAAAAATCCCAAGCTCGCTGCACAGGAAGGTGTTGACCTCAAGAACCCCGAAGCGGTCAAGCAGCGCATCAGTGAACTCAAAGCGCAACGTGCAGCCTGGGATAACTGGCAGACCAATCCTGACCTGATCGCGGAAGTGCGTGCAGAACTTGCACCCACCGCACCGGAGCTTAAGCTTACCGGCGAAACAGAAGCAGAGATCACGGCTCGTGAGGAAGCGGAACAAGCTGGTGCTACCGAAGCCGAGAAGAAGCGCCAAGCTGATCTCGCTCGGGACATGTTTGCACTTGAAGGCGAAGCTGCTCCAACTGAGGTAAAGCCGCCTGAGCAGGCAGACATTTTTGCCAAGCCTGCTGAACCGAAGCCTGGTGATGTGGTCAACAACAAACAACCCGCTGCTGACTTGCCTGGTGAGGGCCGTTTGGTGCTGATGCCAAATCAAGAAATAATGCACCAAACAATTAAAAGTAACATCAAGCCGGACTTATTAATCAGCACATACCCAGGGATATTGCTTCTATCGGCCAAGGATGGACTGATAGACGACAGTCCGAAGGTTAAACCTGACGATCAGGCAATGAGTGAAGAGCGTGCTCAACAACTTCTTGCCAATCTTGATGCACAAATTGCCAGCATATTTCGTTTCCCTACTATAGACGATGTAAAAAGAGAATTCCAAACCCTAGATGAAAACGAGCGCATACAAGATGTGATGATTGTTGGCGGGAAAGAGGATCAGCGCGTAATGCGGGCGGCTGTGGCTCGTATGCAGGAAATCGGCGCGATTTCTAAAAACGCCTCAGTCAACGCCACAAGTGGTGACATCAATAAGCAAACCAAGCAACTAGGCAAGTATTTGCGAAGCATTGAGCCCAAAAAAGAGTTTGATGAGGAGTTCGATGAGGGGTACGGTGAAACGGCGCCAGAAGCGCCTGTGGTTGCGCCCGAGATTGATAAATTACAAAAGACCTACGACGATGCAAATGCAGCACTAGACAAGCTCGGCACTGAGCCTGCCAAGCCTCGTACCGAGCGTCAGTTCTTCGGCAAGAATGGCCGAGAAGGTGCTGATCCTGAGACCGTTCGTCGATACGACGATGGAGTGAAGAAGTACAACTCGTGGAAGCGTAAGTACGGCAATCTCAAGAAGGCTGCGGTTGATGCGAGCAACGCTCTGTTCCGGGCAACACAGCCCACGAAAACACAGGTCAAGGACGAAACCAAACTCGTTGCAGGTACAACCAAGTCCGTCCTTAAAGCCAAGCTCAGTGACTTCATGGTGGGCGACCAAGTAAGGTTTGGTAACACTCCTGGTGTTGTGATTGGCCTTGAGGGCGACTACGTTCGCTTCCGTCCTGATGCAGCTCTCTCGCCAAAAGCGTATCAGCGCGTGCCCAAGAAATCACTCACGATGGTCGCTCGACCCGATACAACCAGTGAGGTTTCATATTCAAAAGACCAGGACAGCAAGTTTGGAGAAGAAGATGGTCAACTGAATGCCGACAAGAGTGGGTTGATTCAGTTGCTTGGCGCAAACATGTATGCGTCAAACCTGGCCGACGTCGCCATCAAAGAGCTGTTGCAAAACTCCTTCGATGCGGTCAAAGGTGCCGTGTCATCCAAAAAAGCACCGGCTTTGTACAAGACCGGATCTATTGAGATCACGGTTGACTCCAATACAAGGACGATCTCAATCAAAGACAATGCCCGTGGCATGACGCCACAGATTGTCCGCGATGCGTTCTTTACCATCGCCGGTTCAGAGAAGTCTGATCTTGAGCCTAGTGAGCGAAGTGGCGGTCTTGGTCTAGCCAAGATGGGCTTCATGCTTGGATCGGATCGACTTCAGTTGGATACGGTTCGAGACGGAGTTCGGGTCAAGGTTGATACAACAGCAAAAGACATTGCGCGTGACAACTTCAAGATTGTGAAGTCTCCTGCCCCCCAGGGAGAACACGGCACGACAGTGACCGTGACGATTCCTGAAAATTACATCGACCCAAAAACCGGAGAAGCAAAGCCGATCTGGTTTCCGTGGAGTGTTAGGAGTGTTGCTCCGCTAAACAAGCCGTTGATTGGTCCAGTGAAAGTTGATGTTGACATCAACGGGGACAAGCAAACGCTTCCTGTAGGCATTGACTTTCCAGCAGACAAGTATCAGTCCTTCAAAGCAAACTTTGATTGGGGCTCGGCCGACATATATTTTGGAATCGAACGAAAGTCAGACACCTGGCAGACAAACCATCAGGTTCTTTCAAGCGGCGTGTATCAGTTTGACGAAAGTTTCAAGCTGAACAATGAAAAAATTCCATACGACATCATCGTCAACGTCAAACCAAATGTCGATGCAAGACATCCAGACTACCCGTTTGAGAACAGTCGAGAGCGGTTTAAGGGTAGACTGAAAAACGACATTGGGTCGTTGACCAATTATCTCGGCACGATTGCCCGTGGCTACGAGGCGGCCGGGCTACAGGAGTCATTCAAAGGGATTGTCTCCATGCCTCGCGTAGAGGCTGGCACCGACATCGCAGGTCTGTTGGATAAGCTCAAAAAGAGCTTTGGCACACAAGGCGCGCAAGCCCCGGCAGAACTCAAGCCGTTGCCTAAAGAAGTCACCATCACGCCTACTGAGGTGCGAGATACCAGAACTCAACAGGTTTTGGTAGACACCCAAAAAGCAGCAGAAAAAGAGAAGGCGTCCACATTCAAGGGTGAAAAGGTCAAAGAGTCCAAGGACTTCATGATCGACCTAAAGCAAGATCCCAAACTACCGATCTTCCATAACAACACCAACGTAGACTTCGTTGAAGCCGGCAGGGACTATGGCGATCCTGAGCAGTTCTTTGCGGAACTTGGTACGTTGATGGTCGAGATGAAAGAAGATCTCGCCAAGAGCGGCATCTATGGCTACCAAAAGTTGTCACCTGACAACCTGTTCTTTGCTGGCATCTCGATTGACAAGGACTATGGTGGCGTACACATCAAGGTGCCGTACAAAGCCGTCTTGATCAATCCGTTCTACGACTGGGGCGCAAGAACCCTATTTGGCGTTCGAGGAAACATCTTGAACACGATGATCCACGAGATCGCCCATACGGGGTCGATGGATCACGGCGTGGCTCACAACGGCCAGATGATCAAGGTTGAGCAGTACCTGAACGACGAAGGCTTGATGGATTACTATCGTGACGCGATCCTAGATGTTCTGCGTCGCCACGAGTCAACATTCACTGCAATGAGGGATGCGTATGGACGATCTACAACGAAGAACACTGCAAAGTCTCTTGAGGATGTCCAGAAAGACTCCGCCGCAGCATCGGCTAGAGGAGATCGAGGCCGGGGTGCGGACGAGACTGGGGCTGTACCGGCAGGAGAAGGACAAGGAAGGGGCGAAGGTGTACGAACGGCTGCTGCCAGTCGTGCTGAAGGCGAAGTCGGCCGGGGAGCTGGAGAAGCTGGTCGCGTAGAGACTGCGGACGAAGAAGAGCGCGAGCGTATTGATGCGCTCTTAGAGGAGTTCAACCGTCCTGATGTAACCGGCCGGGCTACTCAGACCGTTCGGTCAGACATGATGCCCAGCACCACGGCTATCAGGTCTACGTTCAAAGAGATGATTGAGAACCCCCGGCAAGCGATCAACTCGATGTTTGGGCCGCTGAACCGTGGCATTGCTACCGTTCGCAACAAAGCGTTCTTCTTCGGTGCCGGGCTTGAAGAGCGAGATGCGGAGCGGTATGGGGGTCAGGTTGTTACCAGCAATGGCGAGGCTACTGCAACCCTAGCTCTGGACAACATGCTGCATGGCCGAGGGATTGCCGCTCAGTTCATCATGAAAGGCGGTCTTCGGTACAACCCCACCACCAAGCGCATCGAAGCGCACGATGCCGACGGAAGCATGGTCGATGTGTACCAACTCGAACATCAGCTCAAGATCAAACTTGGTGATGAGCGCGGTGCCAAACTGATTCAGGGCTACCTCGAAGCCAAACGCTCCAAGAGTATTCGTGATGAGATGGCTCGACTGGCCGAGGAGATCGAGGTCCAGAAAGAAGCCCTCGATGATGCCCGTGCTCGCCTGCGAGAACTCAACGAACAGGGAGCGTCTGACCGTACCATCGGCCAGCAACAGAGCGTTGTAGACGGTCTTGCAGAGCAGTACAAAGAGACCAAAACACAGCTCGACAACATTGTTCAGATCAACGAAGACAAGGTGCTGATGTCTGAAGAGGAGATCGAGGCGTTCATCAATCAGGACGCAGCGTATCCCGAGCTTCAGGGCATCATGGATGCGTGGACGGCGACCAACCATCGGTTATTGGGCATGATGCGCCAAGTTCGCATGATCAGTGCAAAACGCTATAAACAGCTCATGGCGATCAAGGACTATGTGCCGTGGCAGCGGGTTCAGGATGACGATGTAGACATCCATTACGTTGGTAACCCCAGGGCCGCTACGAACATCTCCAAGGAGCGATCGTTCAAGAAGGGCAAGGTCGAGCGTCCTGTGGATTACATCGTGGACAACATGACGGACAACATCATCCGTCTGACTCAGAGTGTCTTGCGTCAGAACGCCGCTCTGAGGATCGTGAACGATTACGCCACTCGGGATCCAGAGACCGGGAAGATCAAGACCTTCGGCAAGGCTGACCCCAACAAAGGTCGGTTCGACTACATATCTGACGGCCGTAGAGTGATCGTCGAGATCCAAGATCCCGTGATTGCTGAATCGGTGTATGGCCTGGCAAGAGACAACCTTCGGATGAACGAAGCGATTGCCGGGCTGACAGAGTTCATGCGTCGCTCCATCACGATTGAGCCGACCTTCCAAGTGGCTCAGGTCACCAAAGACGCTCCATCTGCGGCAATGACCACTGGAATCCGGAACGCTCCTGTGTTCATGGCGAGTGTGTTTGGTTCGTTCACGAAGACTGTTCTCAACCAAGATCCTGTGGCCGACATCCTTCGAGCCAACGGTATTGGTGGATTCCAGTCCGCAGCAAGAACCCCAGAGGCCGCGATCAAGATCCAGAAAGGGTTGATCAAACGCTCGCCTCTAGCCGCAACACTGGCGATCATGGATCACATCGGTGATTCATCAGACTTCGCGGCCAGGATTGCGGCGTACAAAAGGACGCTGGCTGAAACGAAGTCGGATGACATGAAGAATGGCGATGAAGCACTGGCACTGTGGCGCGCCGCAAATGTCATCAACTGGAACCGCATGGGGTCTAGCAACGTCGCCATGTTCTTCGCAAAGTATGTGATCTTTGCCAACGCCTACATGCAGTCGATTGATACGCTGTTCCGAGCGATGACTGCGCGTGGCATGACTGGCCGGGACAAGAGCAGGGCGATGGCCGTGTTTGCTGGCACGACGGCACAGCTTGCTGCCTTTACTCTTCTCTATAGCTTCTTGGTCGGCGGTGATGACGAGTATGAGAAGCTGGACGATGGCACCAAGACAAGAAACATCCTGATTCCAAAGTCTGTTCTGGGAACAGAGAACGGTATCTTGGTCCCCATGAACACCTCGGCATCGTTCATGTTCAAAGCACTGCCTGAGCTGACCTACAACATGCTGGCAACCCAGGCCACCAAGACGCCGATGGATGCCACGAGGTACAAGAAAGCAGTCGCCGAAGCAGCAGCCGATTCGTTCTTGGGACCGGAGCCTATTCCAACTGTGATTAGGCCGATTGTTGAGATCTCTACGGGTCGCAGCTTCTTTACCGAGCGTCCTTTGGTGCCGCGCGGTATGGAGAGCATGGAGAAGTTCCGACAGTACACCGACCAGACCTCGGAGATCGCCAAGCTCATGGGTAAAGCGGGTGGACTCAGCCCGATCGAGTACGACCATCTCATCCGTGGAACGCTCGGTACCGCTGGCCTGTTAGCTCAGTACGGCTCGAACCTTGTCGGACAGTATCTTGACGTTCGACCAGAACCTACAGCCAAACAAGCGCCGTTCGTTGGACGATTCATTGCACCCACTGAAGGCCGGGGTCGAGAGGATCTGTTCTACGACCTTTATGAACGGGTCCGCAAGGCAACCTCGACGTTGCGAGACCTCGAAGAGACCGGCGAGTACAAGACCGCTGAGAAGTACGAGCGTAAGAAGGAGCTTCTCCTTGACCTGTCCCGTGAAATGAACCGGACAGAGGCCAAGCTGAAGAAGATCAACACTGAGATCCGGATGCTTTCACGGGGCCGGGAAGAAGGCACCGCGAAAGAACGGCGCAAAGAGATTGACCTGCTTCAGAGGGACAAGTCGGAGTTGCTGGAAGGGATCGAGCTGCTTCGGAAGGAAGCTGGTCTATGAGGTTGTTCCCGGTACGAAGACATGACATACTAGGGGAATGAAGTACAACATCGTCTCTGTGTCGGGCGGGAAGGACAGTACCGCCCTTTTGTTGTTGGCCATTGAGCGACAGGCTGAGAATTTACAAGCCTGGTTTGCAGACACAGGCCACGAACATCAGCAGACCTATGACTACATCGACTACCTGTCAAACAAGGTCTTTCCCATTCGCGTGATTCGCGCCGACTTTTCTGATCAGATTGCTCGCAAGCGTGAGTTTGTGGCGACCAAATGGCGCGAGCAGGGCGTTCCTGAAGAGCGCGTTTTGTCGGCCCTTTCAGCACTCGTTCCGACTGGCAACCCATTCCTAGATCTCTGCTTATGGAAAGGGAGATTCCCAAGTACAAAGGTTCGTTTTTGTAGCGAAGAACTCAAGCGAAACCCTATTGTGGAAGCTCAGTTAGAACTGCTTGATGCTGGCCACGAGATCTGGTCTTGGCAAGGGGTTAGAGCAGATGAAAGTCCGTCTAGGCGTGACCTCCCAGAGCTGGATGAGGTTGGTGGTGGACTCTGGAACTATCGTCCAATTCTGAAGTGGACAGCAGAGGACTGCTTTGCAATGCACCGCAAGCATGGGATCAAGCACAACCCCCTCTATGAACAGGGTATGGGTCGGGTTGGATGTATGCCATGTATCCATACTCGAAAAGATGAGCTGCTTGAAATTAGTAAGCGATTCCCAGAAGAGATTGAGCGTGTAGCCAAATGGGAAAAACTGGTTCAGGCGGCAGGCAAAACAGGTACCGCCACTTTGCTAAACGCTGGAATCAAAG
>Ga0129333_10007306_pt1 | contig 10433 bp, 9 predicted proteins | sample CPB6_08_DNA_FD_94474 | JGI IMG/M metagenome (GOLD analysis project Ga0129333, IMG submission 94474) | Freshwater to marine salinity gradient microbial communities from Chesapeake Bay, USA - CPBay_Sum_0.6_0.8_DNA | ecosystem: Environmental > Aquatic > Marine > Coastal | place: USA: Chesapeake Bay...
AATAGGCGGAGCGGGATTCGAACCCGCACTGTACAAATTTTAAGTTTGGTGTCTCCTGCCAGTTGGACTACCCGCCCATAAAAAACTCAAAACAGATTGAGTTGGTTGTTAGATTTTACCACATAAGTCGGCGGATGTAATCGGCAATATTCATTAAACGTAATCTTCATCTCTTTGTTGGTAAGATTACAATTTGCTGCAGCTGTCGGTAGATTCCATTTGGCAGCAAATAGCATTTCCATCGATTGTCGTGTTTCTGGACGCATTTATGAAAAAAGTATCGTGTGAGAAAATTTGCCGGGATTTTTTTCGACCAAAAATGAAACTAAAAGTCAATTTTGGTTTCAGAGAGGATTTGCATAAGAGAGAACGTCATCACTCACGCGACCACGAACGAACTCTAGCACATTCATAAACTCTTCAACGGTTTCGCATGACACTTGCTTTTCTGCACCTTCATTCGAATACAGATAAACAGTACGCTTCAGAGGATCAACCACGCATCGCGTCAGGTACTCATCTTGCATTGGTTCATTTCTTGATTACTGGACTATCATACCACGCACAGATGGCAGTGTCAAGCATCATATGGCCACTTATCGTCCTGGCCCATCTCTACAGGAAGAGGAGCAACATCCTTACGAGTCGCATTAATCATGTAGTAACAGTCAATTGTAGCTGCATTTCCAGAACGAATTACAATTCTCTTACCCCACTCAATTTTATCCACAATTAAATCTTGAGATGAACCAATTTGAGTTAAAGTAACTGTAATTGTTTCTGGATCTACGAGTCCACTCCAGTAGTCAGGAACTTCAATGACATTATTATTTGTTAAACGTCCACGAATATAAACTCCATTCTCTGGACCCTCAAGACAAGCATGAACTAATCTCATGCCTTCTTTGGTTGGATGAGGAATATTAAATGGTTTAACTGTAAACGATCCAGATGCTGCAGTAATTGCACCTGATAGATTAATTGTTGTACCAGTAACCGCTCCCAAAGTGCAAGTAGGACTACCAATAATTGATGTATTAATCTGAATATTATCAACCTGCATATTGCCATGCAAATATGGAGCGCAAGCTTCTGATGGATAATCAGTGTCTCCTGTTAAAGACTTTACCACATAGTCATACATTGTTGACTTTGTTCCTGTTGTAGCCTTATCTGAACAATCAGATGCTCCTACATTTCTTGATTCAAATTGTCTTGTCATCATTAACCTCTCTTAACGTCATAGTGATATCCAGAAATAGAATACTCATCATTATTTCCTGGATAGTCTGCTGGGCTTTCTCCTTCATATTCGGAAATCAGTCGTTCTCCGTCTGCTCTTGTGCCAAAGATATGATAATAACAATCAATTGGAATGCCTCCATTTGATTGAAGATAGATTGTATTCTCAGCAATTCTTTTTACAATCACATTTTGATGTGCTCCGATTGGCGTTAAGTTCACAGTGATTGTTGTTGGATCGACAAGTTTTTCCCAATAATCAGGTAGACGAATTTCTTTCTTATTTGTGATTCTTCCACGTAAATAAACATCATTTGATGGTCCTTCTGGACAGGTGTGTCTTAATCTCCACCCTTCTTTTGTAGGATGTGGAATATCAAAGTTCTTCTTGGCAGAAAGAATATGCTTACCACAACGAGATACTACTTCTCCTTGTGCCCAGATATCTTCTCCAACATTAATGCTTCCATTTGCATCTAGTGTATCAAACAATGCCATATCTCCAACAACTGCAAGAGAATATGGATTATTAATACCTGTGCATAAAGCACCAGGAACATTCGGTGGTTGTTTTACATTACTTGATGCTGGTCCCACCATCATTGTTGCCCATACATTTGGAAATTGTGTTGGATCTCCTACTTGCATTGGTCCTTCAAAAAAAGCAGAACCAAGAATTTTTTGCTCACCAATACCAAGTGCAGGAGCAACTAAATCATCTTTGCATACATTCAGTTGTCCATTGTTAACATGTATCTCATCTTGTGCCCAAGTCATTTTTTCTCCTACTTAATTTTACCCATTTTTGGTGTTTGCTTTGTTGCACAACTAACTCCTTGAATAATTGGAGCAAGAATTTGCATTCCTGTCTTTCCTTCCAGTGCAACTAATCCAGTGGAAACTATCTTTATGGATTGTGTACCATCAATTGTAACATTATTTCCTTTGAGTTTGATATTTCCACCATTTGCATCTAACTGAATATTACCTTCTGTTCCATCAATACCTTTAGATTGAATCTGAATATCATTACCAGTTAAAATGATTTTACCATTCTCTGCAGTGATTCGGATGTCACCGTTTGCAACATTCAAATAAAATCCAGTTTGCTCTTTAGTTAATTTATCACCACAATCAATTTGAAAAGCACCAGGAGCACAAAATGTAGTCCATCCTTTTCTTTTTCCATCTTTTCCAAACTCCATCCAATGAGAACCATTGGAACCTTTGAGCATTACATCAGTCGTTACGGAGTTGTCATACGAAATTTCTCCAAATGACAACTGACCGTCGCCATTTCCAAATTTGTAACCCCAGTAATTAAGTTTAGAACCTTCTGGCATAAGAATTAGATTTCACTCTATTATTTAATACTTTCTTGTAACGTATCATAAACACGAATAAGAGGACCTGGTGTTTGATATGGTCCAGCATAACGAACTCCATTGTCATAGTAGACATAACCATAATATGGTTTTCCATTCACATAACCTTGCTTGCTCAGACCAACTAAATCGGTGACCTGAACAATCTGTTGTGGTGGAACTTCTAATGTAATTGGATCACGTATTGTCGTAAAGACAGGAGTAAATGATGCATTGATACCGGTATCAGACTTGATTGTGATTTGTGGAATGGATGTGTATCCAAGACCACAACTTTGAACATTGACTTGTTTGATTTTTCCAAATGGATCGCAGATGTAATCTAATTTGATGCCATTACTTGGTGTGACTTCTATTTTATCTACACCACAATTATAATTGATACCTGGATTATCTACAAGTATTGTACATAACTGAAGTAAAACTGGATACTGGACCGATACGCCTTGAGTTGGAATGTATCCCGTTCCTGTATCTTTTACAATTCCAGATACAACTCTTCCTCTATCAATTTCTGTTTCTATTACCGCACCAGATCCAGTGTTGCAGTCATCTATAATATTTACTAATGGTGGAGTTTTATATCCATAACCACCATCTATAATATCCAATCCAAGTATTGCACCACCTTCACTAATGATTGGATTTGCCTTTGCTCCAATTCCACCGCCGCCAAAAAATGAAATTCGTGGTGGACCACATGGTTTTGGTTGAGTATCACAAATTGTTTTTACAGATACTAAATCATTTGGAGTTAATTTATTGACTTCATCAATCGTCAAGTATCTAATATTATCATCGCCATCGATGAAAATAAAAACTGTGCCTGGATTTGCCTTTTCATAATCATTTGCTGCCTCAATCGTAACATCATCGATCAATCCTTCATATGGACTGATGTATGCAACCTTTATATTTTCTGGTGATATTGCTGAACTAAATGTTGCGGTCATATTTAAATCTTAGGCGTATCATATCTAGGATCAAAGTTTGCTCTTGCATTTATATCTCTATCTCTTGGTCCAGTCTTTTGCAAATCATTAGCAACATTAGCTGCTTTTGGTTCTGATTCTTCTTTTCCAATACCTTTATCCAAAGTGTATGTATCTGCATCAGAACATTTTGGTTCTGGATCACAGTCAAAAATTGTCATTAGTGAAGTAATGAATCCAATTCCACTTGCAATATCCATATCAAGACCTGGAATATTGACATTTCCTACTAAACTTAATGCTGCTCCTGCAATATTTCCTTGTTGAATTGATGCGATGGCACCTGAAAGTTGTCCAACTAAAACTGGATCTACTCCAAGTGCCGTTGCAGCTGCACTTAATCCAGCAACAACATCTCCACCATTAAGAAGAGAATTTGCAACGTTCATTGCTGCAGGAGGAACACCTGCAATTGATGCAAGAGAGTTAAGACCACTTACAATATCACCATTCCTTAGAAACTGTGCTGCTGGTCCGACATATCTTGGATCTACACCTAGAGCACTTCCAACAGAGTTTACAACATCACCAAAATCATTTGCTCCAATAACACCTGCTCCTGCAGTCAAAACTCTACCTGCAGTTGCTCCGCCAAGTGCGGTTGCTGCAGCAGCTAAATCATTTACGAATGCTTGAGTTCCAATTGCAGATGTAAGGTTAGTAAAGTTTGGAAGTCCTTTGAGTGTTTGTGCTTGAATTGTTGGAGAAGTTACTGGTGGGGCAGCAAGAGCACCAACTGGAACTCCTCCATATGCAGTGTTTGAATTTGAAATTTCTGTAACGATTGGTAGAATTGCTTCATTGATTCCCAAAGAAATATCACCGATTGTTGCTGCAAGAATATTCGCAACCAATTCTTCAGTTACACAAGCAGGATTAGGAACATAAGTTGCTTGTGCTGTTTGTGGAGAAAGACCTGTTGTTGCTCCAGTCGTCGCAGCAGTGTTCTGTGCTGCTTGTTCATCAGCAACTGCTTGTTCTGGTGATTTGTTGTTAAACAAGTTTGCAAGCAGTCCAGCAATCAATCCAGCGAGAAGACTATAGATTCTATTAAAAATGCAACAAATTTTTTCGAAACCTTCTATCTTTAGTTGAAATATTTTAATTCTAGTCGTTGGTATAGAAATATTTTCAAATTTTTTGGTGAATTCTGAAATCTTTTTTTGAATGTATGCTTTGACTTTATCAAACATACTTTTCATTTCTTTTGCAATCTTTTCAGATGCAGATTTAATATCTTTATTCCATTGCTGAAGTGTATTATTCACATCTTTGGTTACACCTGAAGAAAAATCTTTTAGACTTTGTTGAAGTTCTTGATACTTTGTTCTTAACCACTTAATGATCTTCTGAATGATGCTCATATTTTGTGGTTTTTTGTCACAAATTTGATGTGCTGGTTTTTCCTCTTTAAGTTTTGTATCTTGTTTTTTAGAACCAGCATCAGCGGGATTATTAACTGCTTCTAGAGTAGGTTTTGTTCCTGGTTCTGGTGGTTGAGTAGAAATCTGTACATCAGAAACTTCTGGTTTTCCTTTTCCAGAATCAGCTCCGCTTGAACGGTTTGCATATGCACTTGTTGCTAAACTACCAGAACCATTGTTCGTTTTTGTAATACCAATATTTGGAGATAACTTTGTCTGTGAATTATTTCCAAGCACACCCATAATCACAGGAACTTGGCGATTTGCTTCATCTAAAAAGAAACCAAACACAAACATTCCTTGACGAATATTTGGTGTCTGAAGTGAACCACCCTGACCTCCACCAGCAGTTACTGGATACATTACCTGGGCCCAGGGCAGTTGATCAGAACGTAATGTTTCCTCTTCTTGATCGTGAAGACCAATGATCCTTACTTTATAACGATATCCCCAACCAGGAACTTCATCTTTGTTTCTATAAGCAGTCGGATTAATGTTGTCTCGCCAAGTTCCATCATCAGGAATTTGTCCGATCCACCAATTAAAATTTGAACCAAGAAATCCTGGATTGTATAAAGCTCCGTTATTCATCAGTCGTCATAGATTTTACATTCTGCTGCATCTGGATTTTCGTTGCAGTAGAGTTCTAGTGGTGATGGATCATGATGATCTTCTGGATGATCCTGAACCCACTTCTCTAAAGACTTAAGTTCCTCTTCTGTGTGTCTTCTTGCCTGAGCAGAAATCATTGGATCATCAAGTATTTTTTTGTCTGTCTCAATATGCTTTTCTACGCTTTCCATAATGGTAGAATAATAGTATTACTATTTAACAATTTTATAATGGAATATATGATGGTCTTTTACCAATCGAATCTCTCACTAAAGTTAATTTTGTATATCCACCTTCTTTAAGATTAATATAGTGACACAAATCTGCAATCAAATAATTTCCACTTAATTGTTTATCTGTTTGTTCAGATAAAGAATCACCTTGAGGTTTTGCAACTTCAATATAAATCAAGTCTCCTGCATTTAAACTATAATCTGGTACAATTGTAACCTCAACACGAGTGCTGAACAATTGATTATATCTCATTACAGATTGATTGAGAATATTTTTAGGATCAAAATTTTGTTGTTTAGATTTTTGAATTTGTTGCTTTGAGTTTCCTGATGGCAATGTTCCACGATCAATTAACATATATTGTGTTCGTGAAAATCTTTTCTTTGGATTTGGATTTTCCAATTCTTTATTTTGCTTTGGAAGTTCTTTACCTGCAGTTTTTAATGCATCTTGTTTTTCACTCGTTTCTGCGTTTGGATACACAGTTTCATAATAACAGTTAAATGGATCAAAAAGAATTGTTCTTGTAGAATATGCACCGATCTGTCTTTTGTTTTCACTTGTTCCAGATAATACTATAGGTGTATATTCTAATAGTTTTCCGTTAAATCCTGGTGGAACATCAGCATCTGATGTTCTCGTATAAACATATCTTTTAAGTTCTTTTTTATTTGTTGATCCTAAAACCGTATCAGAAAGTAAATTATCTATTGACTTAAATTTATATCCTTTTGATGTTTCCCAAAAGAAAAATCCTGCAGTGTTTCCTTTTGCATTTGGTGTATTTGGTATTCCAAATTTAGATAACCAAACTAATGTATAAAATGGATGTTGATTATTTCCATGAAAGTTATATACATTACTTGTTTCTTCAATATCTTTACTCTTGTTTCCTATTTTAAGATACGTTGTTAATATTGTATCAATATGCTTTGATATTCTACCATCAAATCTAGTATTTAATACAACATCATAATTTGTAAGTGCTTCTTTAGATGCCAAATCCAAAGTGGAAAATGATTTAGTTGTCTGCTGTCCTATAGGATTAATGGAATTAGAGTAAAGTTCTACATCTATTTTGTTATTATATGCATCCTCTAATTTCAGAATAACTTTTTCTTCTTTTGTTGGCTTTACTTTTGCTCTTCCAGTATCAACATAGTATACGTTTGCACGTATGGTCTCATTTAAAATTGATTCATAATAATATATGTCAGTAAACGCAATCTGTTCTTCTTCTTTACTATCTTTTGATACGATAGCACATTTTTTGACGTTGACTCCACGTACACCTGTTCTTGTTTGTGCTATGTAATTCGCCATTTTATTTTAATTTCCTGTTAGTATTTAACCTCGGTAATTAATATCTTGTGGTGCGAGACCAGAAGAGTTTGATGCCATAACTGATGCACCTCCAACAGGAACTGGCATTGGAACAGTTACAACTTGTGGTGCAGGAACTTTAACTTTGATTTTCTGTCTTCCACCTGCTTCATAACCAGCATAAAGTTGCAGTATTCCCATTAGTTGTTTTGCTGCTTGTTGTCTTTGAGACATATTCTCTACTTGATTAACAATATCAAAGAAGTCAATTCCAAAAGCATTCACTGAGTCTTTATCAATAATATACTCACCAGGGTGTGTCATTGTCAATCCACCTTTACCGGTTGAACCTCCACCAAATAAACCTAAAGCACTTCTAACTCTTGCTGATCCAGAATATTCTTTCTGTCCAATTTCACCTTTACCTCCCCATTGATATCCAGGTACATCAATTGCTAAATTTTTACCGTGATATCCTGGATCTCCTGGTCTCAATTCACTTCCTATTTTTATTCCAGCTGCTATTAGTGCAGATTTTGCTCTTTCTTTATCTGCTATTGTGGCAAAAGCAATATGATCGTGATAATTTGATCTTGTACCATGATCTTCTAAATCAAAGTTAGGATGATTTCTATCACCAGTAATATATTCGACGATGTTAAAATTTCCACCTCTAATATTATATCTTCCAGCAATGTAACTTCCTTGTTCTCCTCTTTCTAATGCTGCTCTAACTTTGGAAATATTTGCCCAATGATCTGCATCATATCTTCTGTCCCAACGAACATATTTGTAAACTGCTTCCTTTAATTGGTCTTCTGTTGCTTGAGGATTTAGCATTTCATCAAGCAATCCATATTGTTTTAATTCTTCTTTAATCCACTTAACCTGTTCTGCATTTGATGCAGTCTCCAATGGTTTACCTAAAAATCTTTCTGCATTTGTAATTCTTGATCTGTTCCAACTAATCAATCCTTTGTTCGTTCCTGCACCATCATTTAAAACCCAAGGAGTTCTCTGTCCTCTCCAAGCAGATTCTGCTTGAATTACTGATGAAAGAACTGCTGCTGCAAGAGGAGGAAATCCAGCAGCAATTAATAATCTAGCACCACCAACAATTTCAGTTGCTGTTCCTAGATCTTCATCTGGAGATGGTTGTGTAATATCTTTTTTCTCTACTTCTCTTGGTTTTAACATCAACTGTTTCATCAAATCATCAATTGCATCATTCAATTGATTTGAAACGCTATCTTCAAGTGATTTTGCAATCACATCAGTCATATCTTCTCCACCTAAAAACTTTGCAGAATTAACTTCTCCTCCTCCAGCAAATCCTAATTTTCCTGTTTCAAATGTGCTATTCAACCAATAACTTAATCCTTGTGCTGCAACTTTATAATCAAGTGGTGTTGGAGTTTGACCAGCAAGAGTTTTAAGTGGCAATGCCATTAGTCCACCAAATGCTTTTGATTGTGTAATCTTTTTATAAGAACTCTGAATGTATCCTAATGGATTGACTTGCTTATCCTTGTCTTTATTCTTTGGATCTGGTGCTGGAAAAACTTTTTCAATTTTCTTTCCACCAACATTGGCACCTGGTTTGAGTTGAGAAACTTTTGATGTAACTTTTCTCTTAACTTTTTTGGAGACACCTCTTCTTGCAGGACCAGAAACAAATCTTCCACCTCTTGTTGGTGGTGGTGTTCCTCCACCCGCTGCTTTTACGGACTTTTGACTTGGAACTTTGTTATTAAAAAACAAATCATACAGTGCTCCACCAAGTTGATCACCAGCAACTCCTCCAGCAACAACACCAGCAAAGTTACCAACAACAGGAATCACACTTCCTGCAGCACCAAGAATGGTTGATCCAAGAAGAGCACCTATGGATTTAAATGCAGCTCTACCTGGACTTTCTCCAAGAGCAACAGATAATCCAAAATCAAGAAATGCTCCAATCAGAGGTAATCTTTTTGTAAATGGACGAACATATTTCAGAACATTTTTTGCTCCGGTTTTTCCTAAAGATCTAATGAGAAGTCTTTTTTCAAGCCTAGAAACTCCAGCACCTGCACCAGATGTTGTTGGTCTAGATGGTTTACTTTTATCAGGTCCAAATGGATCTGGCATTGAGGCAAGAGCAATAGCAGCAATAATTGTTGCATCAATTGCTTTCGTAAATCCATCAAATAACCTAAGTGTATTATCTCCACCAACTGTTTTTAAAAATCCACGAGTTGCATCATATGCTTTATATCCTTTGTCTACAAACGTTGATAAACCATTAATCAATCCAACTGTTAAGTCTGATGCAAAATCAATTGCAGATCCAATACCTTTGACTATATCTGTAAGTTTAGATGCATGTGGAAGCATTTTAACAACAAATCTTCCAAGCAAAATTGTAAAAATAAAATTTTTGATGCGATCTAAAAATCCTAGTTGAGGTAATCCAGGAACTTTAATTTTTTCTGTGCCTGGTTGAATTTTCTTTGCTTCTAATTCATCCTCTCTTTTTTGGAATCTTTCTCTTTCTGCTTGCTTTCTTTGCTTATTTAATTCTGCTTGCTTTAATAACGTTGACGTTTGTAATAAATTCTTAACTTCTATAACTTGATTTTTAATCACAAGAAGATTTTTTCTTGGCACCATCACGCCAGTAGGAATTCTGGATGAAATAAATGAAGAATTGCTGACTAATTTTGACGGATCAATAGTTGCCATCTTATCCTATTCCATAAATGGTGGCATTTTTTATAGCATTTCCGCCAGAGTACGTCGCACTAAACGATGGAACTTGAGGAACTCCTGATGCTCCAGATGCCATTGATTTTGTCGTTGGTTGCATTACCTCATAAACAACCTCTGGCATGAAACTGACTGGAGGAGATACTGATGCTCTAGATGCATTTTTTGATCTTGCCGTTGATGAAGAGATTGTCAACGGTGCTGATGGACGTGAAGTTGATTGTGGAGATAATCCACCACTAAATCTTGATGGCGGTGTTCTCGATTCACGATTTAATCCAAACATAGAAGAAATACCAGAACTAAATCTCTGGAAAAGACCTGGTTGTTTTTTTTGTTTTTCTTGTTTTTGTTGTGGCATTGTTGATTGAGATATTACCATTCTTGGAACTGGTGCTGGATTAGCCAAGCGAGCATCATAAAACCATCCGTGGAAATTAAATCCTGGTCCTCTTGTAATATCTCCAGGTTTC
>Ga0129333_10007307_pt1 | contig 10431 bp, 19 predicted proteins | sample CPB6_08_DNA_FD_94474 | JGI IMG/M metagenome (GOLD analysis project Ga0129333, IMG submission 94474) | Freshwater to marine salinity gradient microbial communities from Chesapeake Bay, USA - CPBay_Sum_0.6_0.8_DNA | ecosystem: Environmental > Aquatic > Marine > Coastal | place: USA: Chesapeake...
TGAACTTCCTAATGCTGTCACTGAACTATCTAATGCTCTTCCTGATTCAGCAGATACAATTTCAACTAAACCCATTATATAATTTAAAATCTTACCCATACGCCCATAATTGTTAAAATCGTGTATAAAATCATGAGCTACAGCATTTAGTGTCCAAAATGCGAAATCAGCTTCATTATTAAATTTATAGTCAACTGAAGTCATATTTTATATATAATTAATATAAAATATAAATTATTTATAAATCTATTAATAATAGTTTAGCGTAATAAATTTACTATATAAGTCGTTGATGCGAATAACAAACCACCCCATAGCGTATCAATAATTACAGTAAGAATTGACCAGTTCTTTAATAATGCATAATTAGTTGTTTCATAAACACCATAAATAACAATACCCAACAGGAATGCATCACTAACAGATTTACGTGGCTTAATAATAAAATAATTAATACCAACAATTAACAATATATAGCATATTGCAGCTCCTAAATAATTCATTTTAATTGGAGAACCTTGTATAGATTTAATTTGATTATCAAAATAACCTTTCATAACATTTAAGTATACGAAATCTATTGCAATAAAAACAATAGCACTAACTAACATCAAAAAATTGAACATTATATACTATTTTGATATTTTATTCTCTCTATGAAAGTTTAGAGACATTATTTAAAAAGTTTTTTTACTAGTGTATTATATAAATGTCGACATCTGTAGGATATACTAGCCCAATAAATGGAAGCAATGTAGCATTCCAATTTTTAGTAGTTAGACCAGAAAACTCAGGAGGTGCTATAAGAGGTTATATGCCACAACAAACACAAAATGTAGATAAACGTTATCCCGAATTTGAACAAATTCGTTTTACTTTAAAGAATGCATGGAATACAACTTATCCAAGTCAATTAAGACGCGACAATTTGAAGCAACCAATCACTACACCATTTAGAGCTGTTAATAATGCTGGTGATTTATTAAGTCGTGAAAATTACTCTTGTGGTGGTACTTGTCAGTCATTTCAAAGCAGACCCGGTCTTAGAGGTCTAAGAAATCATTTTGGTGCAGTCCAAGATACTTGTGTTCCATCTGCCGCTTATAATTCTCTCCAGTTAATCAACAATATTCCTGCTGCAGCATGTAACGTTAAGTATGTTTATGATAGTTCAGACTATGTTACATACTTGAAGCAAAAGGCTGTCAATAAGAACTATAATGACCTTACTTACGGTGGTGACCAATATAATTCTAGTCAATCTGCTATCAGAGCTATTAGACGTTATTAAATCTACTTCTTGACGTCATCCCTAACAAATAATTTACCGGTTTCACCACATTGAGATTCATTTTTACGAACAAATTTAGCAAAATCATATTCAGTTTTTCCAGTAATTAAACTCATCTCTCCAAATAATTTACATTTACCATAATCATTGTGATTAATTGGTTCATCCGGGTAATCTGGATAATGTCCAATAAAATATTTGCAATTAACGCATAATTTTTCAACATTTCTACTTATTTCTTTATTCAAAAATCGTTTCATTTTAAATACATACTTCAAATATCTTTAATATATTTATTATAATATATGAATAATAATAGACTTCAAATATTATATCAAAAAACTGATTTTAATCATCATCAAATTTGTCAACTGCAAGGAATCTTTAAATGTTGTAAATGTAAGAAAAATAATAATCTAATGGTTGACGCAAACACATTAGTTCAATTGTGTTTATTTTGTGGAATGCCAAATAATGTTAAAAATAATATCAACACAATAAAAAATATAAGATAAATATATAAATGGATAAATCAAATATTTTGGTTATTGCTCTTCTTGTTTTGATATTTTTAGGAATTATGCATAGCAGAATGTACCAACCTACAACTACTACTTCTAAAACAGTTGTTGTAAGAGAACCACCTCACTATTATAGACGATATGGATACGTTCCACCTCCACCTCATTATAACCCTTATAAGGCTCAATATTATTAAATAAATGATATAAAAATAACGACATATAATTTTATATCATGTTATCATCAATAGAAAAAACAATTATTCTCTCTGGTGCACTTTGCGGTTCTGTGTTTTTATTTTCAACAGCCTTAAATAATATAAATCGTATACAAACACATTATAATAATATAAATGATAGTAATTATAATAGAATAAATATTGTTAATGGAGTTACTATGCTATTTTCAGGGTTAGCCTTCAGTTATTTTACATTTGTTGCTATTAAATAAAATATATTTTGATATATATAATGACAACTCCATACGCTGTATCAACAAATATAGGTTCTGTATCTTATGATAATTATGTAAATGCCCCAATAACTGGACCATTAAGCACAAATCAAACTCCGTGTCAAATTCCTTACCATAGTTATGGAACTCTAACAGGTATAAGACCAACTCCTCCTCAGTTTTATCCTATGCAGGAACCGGTTTATGCTGAGATGAATTCAAACATGAGAAAACAATATTTAAGAACTGCTATATCACAAACCGTCAAAGCAAATCAAATAGCTTTAGGAAAATTATCTGTTCCACAATCATACGTAATTAATTCATCTCAAAGACAAGTGCCGGTATCAAGTCACACCAACTATATCCCACCAATTCCTTCTTCTATGTACGTAAATATAGTTAAGGCAAATGCTGTAGGTCAGACTGCATATAAAGTAAACTTACCAAATTCGGCACCAACAAGCACCAAAAGTTATTATCCAAGTGGAACACGTTCGACAATTAAGAAAGTTCGTTCCGGTGGTTGCACTGCACCTAAAAAGAAAGGCTCCATTTATAATACAAGTTTAAGCAATGGAAAAGTATGTGCGTGGGGATCAATTGTTCGTCAAAATTATTAAATTAAGTAAAAAAAATAATATTTAGTATTATTATAAAATGCCATCAGGATTTCCAGCATTAACCCCAGCATACGGTTTAGGTAGTTACGGTAGAACCGGAGCGGCTTTAACTATCAGTAGTCCTCGTACAAAAATTGGTTCTCAAGGAAGAATCTATGCTTATTACAAAGCTAGAGGTCAAGGTCAGCTTTATGAGCAATACTTGATTGATGCTCTTGGACTGAAATACTTACCAAGAGTTAACCCTTGGTCTTTAATTTAAATTATAAAATACTAATAAATAAATAAATTATTTTATAATTATTTTATATAATGAATAAATATTTAGTCGAATTTTTGGGAACAATGTTCCTAATGTTTACAATTTTTGCAACCGGTAATTGGCTTGCAATTGGTGCTGCGTTAGCAATTGCCGTCTTATTGGGTGGTGCTGTTTCTGGTGGTGCATTTAATCCTGCTGTTGCTATATCTTTATATGCGGCAGGTAAGTTGTCTAAATCAGACGTCATTCCTTATGTGATCGTCGAAATTCTTGGTGCTTTAGCTGCTTTTTATGCTTATAAAAAGTTTGTAAATAAAGCTTAAATTTATTTAAACCTTAATTAATTATATATTAATTTCTTTTTGTAATATATAATGCCAAGAAGACATAGACATAGACATATGAAAGGTGGATTTTTAGATGATCTCTCTAATACTTTATCTGGATGGGGTTCATCTTTTAGTCAAGGTGCATCTAGTATGTGGGAAAAGACTAAAAATGCTACATCTAGTTTAACTGGTTCAACTCCTTCTACAAGTTATAGCAATAATTCATATCAAACACCAATGTCTACTTCAACATATGGAGGTAGACGTAGTAGACGTAGAAGACATATGCGTGGAGGATATAGAGACAATACTCCTACAACAGGAATTGCATCTAATGCAGGATCATTTTCAGGAAAAACTGCTCAACCACATAACTTGGTTGGTGGTAGAACTAGAAGACGTGGTAGAAAGGGTGGATTTTTAGGTGAAGTTGTTAATCAAGCTATAGTTCCTGGTAGTATTCTTTTAATGCAACAAAAATATAGAAAAGGCGGTAGAACACGCAGACATCGTAGACATTAGAGTAGTTATCTTTTCAATACTTTTTTAAGATAACATTCGCCCATAAAACAGTCACCACAGACATTAATTATATTTTTAAAAATAATTTAAAAATTTATTACTACATATAAGTAGTAATGGATTTAGCAGTAGATTCTGATATATACGAACCTTCAATAGGAGATGATGGTAATTATTCTGATTACTTACCACCATCAAGCAAATTTAAAAATGGTCTAAGATGTCCATGTGGTGCAAGAAAAGACCACGTATTTGATTCGAGACCGAGTTTTAATGTACATATAAAAACAAAAACACATCAAAAATGGTTATCAGATTTGAATACAAATAAAATGAATTTTTATACAGAGTGCGAGAAGCTAAAAGAGGTTGTAAATTCGCAAAAATTAATTATAGCTAAGATGGAAAATGAGTTGAACCTAAAAATGAAAACTATTGATTATTTATCTCAACAATTAATGGCAAAAGATACGGGTAAAAATGATATAATCGATTTGCTGTCATTTGATTAATTATGGTTTACTTTTTATAACAGTTGCTTTTGATATATTTTTTATTATTTTCTCTCTACTTTCCTCTTTACAATCCATTGCTTCAATTACAGTTTTGCTATATTGGTCCGACCTTTTTGATTCAGGATCATTATAATCAGGATAATTTTCCTTATACACCCTCATAAGATTTTCATTTTTAAACGAAACCTTTTTGATAAGCTTTTTAAGACGTTTTTTATCTTCTTCTTCTTTTTCCCATCTATCTTCATCTTTTACATAAAATGTTTCTCTTTTTTGGTCTGTACAATGAATAGGTCTAACAGTTTCATCAAGAGCATTAAGTTTTTTAACAATAATATTAGAAATACCCTCTACATAACCAAGCTCTCCTACTTCCATAAAATCACTCAACTGTAATTTAATGGAATCTACAAAATCAGTAATGTTCATAGCATTTTTACAAGTTTCATTTAAGAAAAAATTCAAATTAAATGCTTTATTATGTGAATTTGTATTATTAGTTATAGCATTATTAGTAGTATTATGCGTTCCATTTTTAACTATTTCTAGAATAATTTCCTTCAAATCAGAATGTTCTTTTATCAATTCATTATTTTGTTTTAATAACATCATAAAAAGCTGTTTATCACTCGGTTCATTATCCAAATTGTTGCACTTTTTTTTATGTCTCCATAGTCCTTGTCTATGTAGGTATGATTTATTGCAAAAGTCACATTTAAATACATCAGACTTAGATACTTGACATTCCTTAATTGTTGACTGGTTGTTGCCATCTGTTGCCAAAATGTCATCCATTGTTGCCAAAATGTTGCCATTTTGATTGTTTTGATTTTTAACAAAACATGTTTTTTTATGTTTCCATAATCCAGTTCGATCTTTATATTCTTTAAAACAATTTTCGCATTTCAGTTTGGCAACAAATGTCCCCATTTTGTCTCCTAATGTCCCCATAAAGTAGACTCAGATTTTATTTTTAAGTATTTTTTTTGAAAAATTTTCAATCACAAATATTTTTTTATGGTTTATTTTGTGACGATAAAAATCTTTTTTCATTTTTGAAATTTTTCTCAGTAAGGACTTTTTGGGCTATCGATTTTTGGACATTTATTTTTGTCCAATTTTCAAAATCAAAAAACTTTTGCATTTTCGAAATTAGAATTTTTTCCTTCATATGTAGTGAAGTTTTTTTTCCATTTTTTTCAAGAATTCAAGAATTTTCCTTCATTATGTAGTATCCTGTCTTTAAGTAGGTTATTAAATAATATATATTTTCTTTAAGTTGTTTGAAATAATATATTTTCTTTAAATAGGTTACAAAATATATTAATTGTCTGTCAAATCAATGAATACTGGCGCTTCCTTTTTATACACAGTTAGAGGTAAATTTTTTACGCAACCTGGACATTTATGTGACGAATTTTCTAGCGCAAATCCTGTTGTCGGATTCCACCAACAATTTGAACATATTCTATGAGATGCTTTATCTCCATGTGTCATCAAACATACTCTTGGAATAAAAGTATTATATTTATCTACCATTTTTTCACACATACTACATTTTACTTTCTCTCCATTTTTTTCTGACATTATAAATTATAATTATATCATTTATAATATTTATCTTGATTTCTCCATAAGTCTATAAAGTATAAATAAACCTAATACACCTAGACTTGCAAAATATAATTGAGCTAGTGGGTCATCTGGCATCAGTACTTCGCCATTATTATTTGTTTGAAATGTCTCTCTACATTGTTTACCACTTACTGGATTTTTACCGTTTGAAAAAGTGCAAGGGTCCATACTTGTTATATCAGCCAACGTAACATAATTAGTTTCTGAAGATTTTACATTATCACTTGTTATAGTTTGCATAGTTATTTGCTGACAAGGAGGAGTAGAACCAGACAAAAATGCTCTTAAAATTGCAAAAGGATTCAATACATTAAGATTTCCCATTGCACCTGGAATTAATCCCTTAAATTCTGAAAAATTAACACCTAAACCACTTGAAATAAATGGAATATTACCTTGAGGAACATTATCCACATAAATATATCTATCAACTTGATTGCATGTAGAAGAATCATTTGGGTCTGAACAGCTATCAATTGCAGCACATTTTCCACCAGTTTTTAAGAAAAATTTATTCCCTAAAGGACCTCCAGTAGCTGATGCTTTACTATCTCCTGTAACCAATAGTTCTACATACTCTATTAAACCTTCTACATCTTTAGCCATTTGTTGGATAGTTCCTTTATCACTCATACCAATCTCTGTAGGAGTTTTAATATTTTTATAATATGGATATGTAGGACCCAATAATCTCTCTTCAACACCTTTGGCATCTGTTAAAACTTCTTGAAATAAATTTGACATTACTAATTTATATAGATATATTTATTTTTTCTGAATTACTATTCTGTTACAAAATTACTTGTCGAATCATTAGGCTCACCATCTTCTGTTGCACCTGTAACTTCTGGGGCAGTTCCACCAGTCATTTGATTTGCATAATCTTGTTGTGCTTGAACTAGTCCAGTAACTTGTGTTTGTAATGACTGAACATTTCCACTTAAATCTTGGACTTGTTGATTTATACCAGTTAAAGTATCAAGACGTTGTTTTAAAAAATCTATATTTCCAGCATTTTGTTGTGCTAATATTAAAGCATTATTTGGATTATTTGTATCATATGGTTGATATTGATTTTCTAAACCTTCAACTATACGACTTGCTAAAAGTATTTGATACAATATTAAAATTATGAAAAAGACTATCAATATATTTACCAATGTTAACATTAATATAATATAATATTACTTTTTATTTTCTTCAATAATATTATAAATGTCATCAGCAGTTTATCCATTAGGAATGAATTCAATGCCTGCTTCAGGTTACACACATCAAAGTACATATTATAATAAACAATATATACCATGGAAAGGAACAGGAGTCAATAGTTTTCCTGTAGGAACAGCAGCAGGTCATATTAGACCTCTTACAAATAACGACCCTGGTAATGTTTTTCCAACTGGATTTGGATTACCAAGACCTATTAAGCATTTTAGAAAAGGAAGAGTTATACCTCCTGCTCCAATTGAAGGTGTTCCAACCTTAAATGTTAATAGTCCTTATAACGATGTTAACTTATCAATTAATGAAAATGCATTAATTAATTATAATATTAATAGATTTGTTAAATCTAGTAAAGGAACATCTCTAGGAGGCGGTTTTGGTGGTTCTGGTTTACTTAATGAAATGCAAGATAAACCAGGTGCTTATATTGTTAAACTTAATCCACCCAATGAAGTTGACGGTGTTACACAAATGCAAGAAGACTGTAAAACGTGTGAGGGTGTCGGAATTGTTGCATCTTATAAGCCAAATCTTACCAACTTATCACAAGACCCTGAACCAAATACAACAAATCCTATATGGTGTTGTAACCAAGAAAAATTCGCAAAGCGTCGTGCTATTTATGCAAACACTAATCTTAAAAAGAATTACTATACTACAACCAAACAATACCTTCAAAATAGATGTAAAACTTATGACCAAAAAGCTTTCAATTTCTTATCATATAGAAGTAATTCAGCAGGCCCATATGGTGATAACAATCCTTACTACATATCTGTAGCTGGAAATAATGGACCAACACCTGGAAGTCCTCTAGCATTAGCTAATACATATTTGGCCAACTGTCAATTAAACGCACAATTATATGAAGGTTCTGAAAATGCATTTATCTATCAAATGCTTGGAATAATGTTAAATGAAAATATTATTACACAGACAGAAGTAACAGCATTTAATGAAACAGGTATTAATTCAATCCAGGGATTTTTCAATTGGATTCAAGGATTACCTGAATCACAAAGAGCACCAGCACTAGTTGTATTTGAAGTATTTATCAACAATCCTTATTCAGGTATGCCACCTTCTGGCCCAACCAATCCTACTGGCTGTCAATTGACCGTTTACAAACCAAATAACTATCAATTTGCTAAACAAGGTGCTGTATCAAGTTCAACTAGAATGCTTAAACTCAATGTCGATACTATTTCTACAAATGCTGCATCAATACAAAACTATAATAACACCGGACCCTTACTTGTTAATGCTAATCAGTTATATGCCGGAGATGCTAATAATAGTAGTAATCTATTGAAAAATAAAGCACCAACATGTAACACTCCATGGCCATTAAATATGAGTCAATCTGGACAATATCAAAACAAAAAATTCTGTCACTTCCAACGTAGTTTGCCTTTATATCAACTTCCAAAATCGCAACCAAGTCCATATAGATATTTCCCAGGAACTGTATTCAGTTCAAATCATTATTCGCAATCACCAAATACTTATAATACAACAAGTGGAAGTGCCCCATATGGCCAAAGATAGATTCGCTACAGATATTTCTCAAACTTCTCATAAAAATAACTATTAGTAAATGGTGTTAAATCTTTAGAGAGAAGTTCGTCAATATTTAGATTACACTCATTTTTATAAATATACCATAATCTAGCTCCTATTATTTTTTGTTTCCAAATTTTATTTATGAAAACTGAAATATCGTCATCTTGTTGCGTTTTATATATTTCTAACATAACTGTAACAGAACCTGGATTACCTTCTGTTATAATTTTAAGAACATGAATATTTTGAATATCTTCAGTTTTAAACACAAAATCATCTTTTTCAATTTGTGAATATATACTTAATTCATCCATTAAATATATATTAAAATTAGCTTTATATTGTTTCATTAATTATTGGAAGAAATATATTAATTTTCTCTGTAAATTTGTTACATGGAATTTTATATTTCTCACACCATGACACTGATTTCTGTATATTTGATTTTTTAATACTTTCTATTTTATCATTTTTATTTTTATTTTTAAATATAGTAATTATTTGGTCAAATGCTTCAATTTGTTGTTGACCAATAATGATATTTAAATCGTCTATTTTATTCTTAAAATAATAAGGTACATCACATCCTAAAATGTCTATAATATTTTTATCTTCTAGTTTTTTAATAAGTACAATTAATTTTATTATGTTTAATTTTAGATAAGAACGAGAACTTTCATTATATTGAAAGGATTTACAGACTATGTATCTATCAAGAGATGTAATATTATTTGTATTTGGTTTTGCAATATAAACTTTATCATAAAATGATGTAAGTAAATAAAGACAGTCTATAACTGGTTTATGTAAAGTATCTTTTAATTTAATAATAGCATTACCTTCGTATTTTTGATTTCTTAATATAGTGATAATAATTTTTACTAATGAAATAAAGTACTCCTTTTCGTTTAAAGCATTTGTATCATAAAATATATATTCAAAACTATTTTCAGGTAAATCATTGTCTATATTAATGCAATCTAATTGTATAATATCATCTTTTAAACCTTCTCTAAACATCTCAAAACACTCTACTGAATCATTACAATTAGGCGACACATGTAAAGATTTAATTGGACTACTTTTAAAATTATCAAAAAAATTCAAGTTATTAAAAATCTCAAATAAATCATAAAATAAATTAGTATTTGGTTTGAGTTTACTGACTGAAAATTTTGAACCAGGGACTTTTGAAAAAATAAATTCATAAGGATTTATAATTCTAATTGCATCATCAAATGTATTATCAGATAAATCAACGTCAAATGTAAACATTTCAATAATCTGTTTTTTTATTTCTAAATAATAATTTAAAAAAGAATGTGATAAATATGGTTTACATTTATCTAAAGAAACAACTGGATTCACATTTACTACATTTATATTTTTTGGTAATATATAATAACTCATTGGTCTTATTATATATAATAATTTTTATTTAAGTTTGTTACGTAATTTATAGTTATATTAATCTTCATCACTTTCTTCA
>Ga0129333_10007308_pt1 | contig 10431 bp, 11 predicted proteins | sample CPB6_08_DNA_FD_94474 | JGI IMG/M metagenome (GOLD analysis project Ga0129333, IMG submission 94474) | Freshwater to marine salinity gradient microbial communities from Chesapeake Bay, USA - CPBay_Sum_0.6_0.8_DNA | ecosystem: Environmental > Aquatic > Marine > Coastal | place: USA: Chesapeake...
ACTTATGATTACAATGGGCATCAGTTCTCACCACCCACTCTGAGATACATTAAAGATAGTTTCTTCATCAAAGCCAATATTGGTGATGAACCTATCAATCGTATTCTTGAAGTTGGTGCTGGATACGGTGGTCTTTGCAAAACTCTGGATGTAATTTTAGATTTCAACGAATACTACTTTGTTGATTTGCAACCAGCGGTGAAAGTGCAACAGAAATATCTGAGTCAGTTTAAATGTCTGAAAGATAAGAAGTTTGTTTTTATTCCAACTACTGTAGAAGAAAAGGTTGAAGATATTGATCTATTCATTTCAAATTACTCCTTGTCGGAATGTAATTTTGAAGTTCAGATGAAGTATTATGATCAATATATTGCTCAGTCAAAATATGTTCACATCATCTATAATTACTACACTGGAGACTTCAATAAATTTGTTACCAAATTAAAGATGGATTTTGATGTAACTGTCACTAATGACTTTAATAACAAATTGATTTTTGCAAGAAGAAAATGATCGGATTTAATCACTTAGGCAAGATGGGACAACTGGGAAACCAGATGTTCCAGTATGCTGCAACTAAAGGTATTGCTAAAAAGATCGGAACAGACTTTATTATTCCCGATCATAAAGAAGTTGTTGTTGATGCTCTTGGCAATAAACTTCGTGTTGAGTTATTCTCTGCATTTAAACTTGATCCCCATAATAGGGGAATTTTGAATGTTTCTTCTGATAGTTATGTTCAAGAAACAAAATTTGAATTTGATGATGGATTTTTTAATCTTGATCCAAAGAATGATTTTTCTCTTCTTGGATTTTTTCAAACTGAAAAATATTTTAAGCACATTGAGAGTGAGATTCGTGAGGACTTTGCCTTTCAAGATCAATATGTAAATGAATGTGCTGATATTGTAGATCAGTTTGATAACCCTATCGCACTTCATATTCGTAGAGGAGATTTCTTAATCAATTCTGCTAACCATGCAAATCTTCCTCTTGGATACTATGAAGCAGCCCTGCAACAATTTGATGGTAGTCGTCAGGTTGTTATTTTCTCCGATGATTCTAAATGGTGTAAGGAGCAACCACTCTTCGCTGACGATAGATTCATTGTATCTGAAGAAAATGGACCTTATCATGATCTGTATCTAATGTCCAAATGCTCTGATTTTATTATTGCCAATAGCACCTTTAGTTGGTGGGGAGCATGGTTAGCAAATACTGGAAAGGTTGTTGCTCCAGTCCTCTGGTTTGGTCCAAATAACGCTGATAAAAGTACTAAAGATCTATACCTTGAGGATTGGGTAATTCTATGAAAATTTTTATTGATTGTGGAACTCATTTGTTCCAAGGTTTTAAACAATTTGCTGAGAAGTATAGTATTGATGGTGAGTGGAAGTGTTTCTGTTTTGAAGCAAACCCATTTACATATGAGAGATCTCAAGATGTATATAAAGAACTTGTTGAGAGTGGGTATAACATCACTCATTTCAACAAAGCAGTTTACAATAAAGAAACAACTATCAATGTAAATTGCTCTAAAGATGATGGCGGTCCTTATGCTGATGGGCATTTCAGTCAAGGATCAAACATTCTTTCAGATCCTCCTGATTATGATCAGACATATCACTGTGGGTTTACATATCAAGAAGATGAAGTTCTTGTTGATACTGTTGACTTTTCTAAGTTTCTAAAGGATAATGTATCTGAAGATGACTTTGTTGTAGTGAAGATGGACATTGAAGGTGCTGAGTTTGAAGTCTTACCTTCAATGATTGAAGACAAAACGTATAAACTGATTAATGATTTCTATTGTGAGTTTCATGAACGTTTCTTTGAACCCAAGAGTAAATATAAGAATCTCAAAGAAGAGTATAAAGAAGTTCTGAAACAATCTGATATTTTAGTTGAGGAGTGGTTCTGATGAAAATTGCTATTTCTTTTATTGGCACTGGGAAATATCTCAATTTCTTGGAGCAGTATTATGAAACTTTCAATGAAAAGTTTCAACCAAATGATGAGAAACATTTCTTTGTGTTCACTGATGGTGAAATTGAAGACACTCCTGACAATATCACTTTGGTTGATATTAAGGAAGACGCTGATATTAAACAATCTGATTATGATCCAAATAATTGGTATAATCTGATGCACCAATCTGTTGGTGGTCTCCGCAGATTCTCAATCATTAAAATGGTTGAAGATCAATTAAAGGACTTTGATTGGTTTATCTTTATTGATGCTGATATGTTCTGTGTAGAGACTGTTGAAGACTTCTTTGATGAAACCAAGCCATTCTTTGGTGTTCAGCATCCCACCTTCCATGAGTCCTGGTCTCGCAATACTGGTGCCATGCCACATGAAAGAAACAATCTTTCTGTGACTTATGTTGATCCATCTGAAGATGATGGTGTTTATCTTCAGGGATGTGTGTGGGGTGGTAAGGTTCCTGAGGTTCTTGATATGATCAACGAACTTGATCGTCGTGTAAAGGTTGATGTTGAAAAGAAAGTTCTTGCAAGAGCTCATGATGAAAGTCATCTAAATCGTTTCCGATTGGATAACAAGGATAAGTTCAATATTCTCCATCCCAAGTTTGCCTTTCCTGGGAATATTCCACCAGATCAGTTCTCTCATGAACCCGCGTTTATTCATGCACCAGCAAATAAAGCAGAGATTCTAAGGCGATGAAATATTATCTATCAGTCGCCTCAATTTTCAAAAATGAAAGTTGGGGCATGAAAGAGTGGTTGGACCACTATAAGTTTCATGGGGTAGATCATGTCTACCTTGTAAATGATTTTAGTACTGATAATTACTTGCCCATTCTTCAACCTTATGTTGAGGAGGGGTTTGTTACTTTGTATCAAAATGATAATCCAGAAAGATATACTGGTCGTCAGATTGATATGAATAATAAGTTCTTTAAACCTATCTTTAAAGAAAGTCAGTGGCTTGCGAATGTTGATCTTGATGAGTTTCTCTACAGTCCAAATACTGTAGATCTAAAGGAAGTTCTTCGTAAGTATGAATCAAATGCTGGTGTTATTGCTAACTGGGTTTGGTTTAACTCAAACGGACACGAAAAGCAACCACCTTTAGTAGTAGAAGGATTCACAAAACGTTGCGGATACAACGAACGTGTGTATATGAAACCACCTGGACTACCTGCTGAATGGGTTCAATTCAATGCTCCAAAATTGGTTTTAAATTCTAATTTTGAAGTTAAATCTTTTGAAACACATACTGCTATTACGAATGGCAATATGGTCAATGTTTCAACTCAGGCAATGCCAGATAATCCAGAACTTCTCATTAACCATTATCAACTTCAATCAAGGGAATACTGGCAGAATGTGAAGATGAATCGTGGTGATGTGAATCACTGGTTTAAAGGATCACCAAGAGACTTTGAAGGATATGAATCTATGGATGTTGGTGATATTGAAGATCTTAGACTTTGGGAACAAAATAAGGAGATGTATCAATGATTGGATTTAACATACTTGGCAACATGGGCAGACTTGGAAATCAAATGTTTCAATATGCTGCACTGGTTGGTATTGCTTATAATAGAAATTTTGAATGGTGTATTCCAAAGGAAAACCAGGATCTGTCAAATTGTTTCTTAATGAAAAATTTGCAACAGTTTGGAAACATCAATGGAGCAGAACTCCATCTTCACGAATCACATGAATTTTGTGAAGATCTATTATTTGAGTGTCCAGATGGCGTAAGTTTGAATGGATACTTTCAAAGTGAAAAGTATTTCAAACACGTTGAAGGTGCAATTCGTGGAGATTTTCAATTCCAAGAGGATGTTCTAACTGCAGTTGTTAAAGATTATTCTCATGAATTTCTTGACAATGCTGTATCGTTAGTAGTTCGCAGATTTGAAGACGGTTTTGATTATCCTGGATGTGATCTTAACCATAGAAATCTTCCAATGAGATATTATGAAAGTGCTATTGAAATGTTAGGGGAAGATAGAAAATATATTATTTGCTCAAACAATATTGAATGGTGTAAGAACCAGGAGATTTTCCAAGGAGATAATTTTATTTTCAATGATACTATTCCTGAAGGTGTAAATAAAGCATTCTATGATCTATGCTTGATTTCTCGCTGCAAAGATCATATAATTGCCAACAGCACCTTTAGTTGGTGGGGAGCATGGTTAGGAAATAAAAAAGGTAAGAAGGTTATTGCTCCTGTTACTTGGTATGGACCTAACCTTTCTCATATCAACGCAGAAGACTTATTCCCAATTGAATGGACCAGGATTGATCTATGACAAAATTATCAGATGCCACATTTATCATTCCTTTGAGGATTGATTCTGCTGACCGTGTAAGAAATATTATTACAACTGTCGGATTTCTCCTTGAAACCTTTGATGCGAAAGTAATCATTAAGGAAGTTGATTCTCAACCTTTATTTGCCGAGTATGCTCTACCACAGATTGTAGAGTATATGGAAGGTAAAATTGGGAATCTAACTCATGTATTTGAGAAGTCTGATGATCCTGTGTTTTACCGAATGGCAATCATTAATGAAATGCTTGCTATGGTTACAACTGATATTGTATTCAACTATGACTGTGATGTTCTTCTTCAGGTAGAAACTTATGAGAAGGCAGCACAGATGATTCGTGATGGGTATGATATTGTATATCCTTATGGATTTGGTAACTATCAGAAACAAGTCACTGTTAATGATGAAGTTGTAAGTGAGTTCTTGAATGGACTTGATTTCTCTGTTCTTGATTCTGAATCAAATATTTTTGATGCACAGTATGGGCACGTTCAAGTTCTAAGCACGAAGTCTTACTTTGATGCTGGTATGGAGAATGAGAATTTCAGAGGTTCTTCTCCAGAAGACAAAGAAAGATTCTATCGTTTTAATACTCTTGGGTATAAGGTTGGTAGAATTGATGACTTTGTTTACCACTTAGAGCATAGTCGTGGAGCAAACTCCTGGCCTATTTCAGCACAGAAGAATCCTCACATGGCAAGTAACTTTGCTGTGTGGGAAGATATTCAGAAAATGACTGTTGATGAATTGCGTGAATATTATAATAGCGCATGGTATCTCAGTAAATATGATAAAAGTGTTGTCGTAAGTCTTGCCACTCCTGGTTTGGGTAATCGCATTAAAACTTATGTGAGTGCTATGGCGAAATACGGCACAGTAAAGACATGTAGAGAATCTGATACCGTATTGTTTCAAAATTTAGGGAAGGCAACCCAAGAGGATCTGAGTAAATATCCTCAAGTGGATGGTTGGAGACTGGATGTTGAAAGCAACGAAGAAGATTATATTGAAATTTACAAAACAATAGACTTATTGTATAGCAACACTCCAGATTATTTTGTTGATAAGTATCTTAAAGTTTTTTCCAGATTAAAAATCAATTCAGAAATTACTGAACGAGTCAATAATTTTTGTAAAGACTGGGACAATGTAGTTGGTCTTCATGTAAGATCATGGTATTGTGGAAGAAATTCTTGGCATGACAGTTCTTTATTTGAGAAAGAAATTGATAAGTGTGATTCAGAATCTAAAATCTTCTTATGTACTGACAATGCAAACATTGCAGAGCACTTTAAGAAGGTATATGGTGAGAGAATCATTCAGTATCCTCAGAATCTTTATACCTCTCCTAATATGGCGGAATCTGGACACAACTATGATGTTGTAGATAATATGAATGCCTTTACTGATATGCTTCTTCTATCCAAGTGTCCTAAAATTATTGGAACATTTGGAAGTTCCTTTACAGAATGTGCTTGGTGGTTTAGTGGATGTATGGCAGAAATGGTAATTCCAATGCCAGACAATGTTCCTCAGGATTTCATTAACGACGTATTTTCTCTAAAATGATTATCTCCCATTGCCCTCTCAGGGTTTCCCTTTTTGGTGGTTCTACTGATAACCCATACTTTGTTGAGAAGTATGGGTATGGTTCTGTAATTAGTTTTACCTGTGATCTTAAAACCTATATCACACTTCATGAAGATAAGATTGGTTATAACCACAATCAAAACAAATATATTGTCAATTACTCTAAAAGAGAGGAAACTGAATATATTGGAGACATCCAGAATGATTTAGTTCGTGTTGTTCTGAATCATTTTGGATGCCAACCTTTGACTGTAAGTATGACAAGCGATGTTTACTCTCAGGGCAGTGGGCTTGCTTCCTCTTCTGCATACATTATTAATCTGATCAATTGCATTTCAATCCATAAAGGATTGAACATGACAGAGATTGAAATGTGTTCCTTGGCTTATGATTTGGAAAGGGAATTCAATCCTTACTGTGGGTATCAAGATCCTTATGGATGTGGTATTGGTGGATTTAAAAGAATTGAGTTTCGTGATGGGGGTAAGATTAATTATGAATTCCTACCAACAGAATTCTTTAGAAAGTATGATGCACATCTAATCTTTACTGGAGTAACTCGCAATTCTAAAAATGTTCTCAAGGATGTAACTGATAATATTGATAAAGCATACCCTCTTCTTGCCACAGTTGAAGATGCACATAAAGCTCTCTCTGAAGAAAGGTATGATGAATTTTTAAACCTTCTCAAGAAAAGTTGGACACAGAAAAAGGAAACCAGTTCTACAATTACTGAGAATCCTATGATTAGAATTATAGATGAATATTTGGAGAATGATAAGAATGTTATATCACATAAACTTTGTGGTGCTGGTAATGGTGGATTCTTTTTGACTTTTTCTGAAAAAGATACCTTGAATATTCCTTACGAATCTGTTAGAATTGACGTAAGTACAGATGGTGTAGTTGGATCCTTTTTATGAGTAATCCCTTTTCAAGTTATATTGACGCCTTACAAGGTGCTCACATTGAAGAACAGTTTAGAAAGTTTCAAGATGCTTTTCAAAAATATAACAATATTATCATCCTTGGTAATGGTGGTAGCAATGCTGTGGCTTCACATATTTCTCAAGATTATGTGAAGTTCCATAATAAAAACTCAATGGTATTTTCTGATCCTTCCATGTTGACTTGTTTTATCAACGACTTTGGGATGGAAAATGCATATTGCAGATTTCTTCAATACTATGCAAAATCGGATACTCTTTGTATTCTGATTAGTTCTGGTGGAGAGTCTAAGAATATTGTTAATTGCATCAAGTATTGTGAGAATAATTCTATACCTTATGGTATTTTAACTGGATTTAATCCCACAAATAAAGCAAGAAGTATTGCAGATAATGCTTTGTGGGATTATCATATCAACAGTAAAGACTATGGAATTGTTGAATGTGTGCATCAAATCTTTCTTCATGGGGCAGTATGATTTATTGTTTTGATTTAGACGGAACTATTTGCACCTCTGTTCAAAAAAGTCAATATGAAAAGGCTGTTCCTGATAGGGTTGTAGTTGATGAAATCAATCGCCTTTATGATGAGGGACATACGATTAAAATTATGACTGCTCGCGGATGTGTGAGTGGCGTTGACCATACTCTTCTAACTAAAAAGCAACTTAAGGATTGGGGAGTAAAGCACCACGAATTGATTATGCATGTTAAACCCCATGCGGATTGGTTTATTGATGATAAGGGAATTCATATTTCTGAGTGGAAAGCAAGAATTCCTCGTGTTCGTGGAATTGTTGCGGGTGCTTTTGATTTGATTCATCCTGGATATATTAGGATGTTTAAAGAATGCAAACTCTATTGCACTCATCTTACTATTGCATTGCATGAGGATCCATCTCTTGCTCGTCCAAACAAATTACCTCCAGTCCAAACTCTTGAAGAAAGAAAGGAAATTCTGAGGGCAATTAAATATGTTGATGATATTGTTGTCTATCAGTCAGAAGACATGTATCATCATTACCTAAGAAGTGGAGATTATGATGTCCGATTCCTTGGAGAAGACTACCAAGACGGTAGTTATACGGGTTCTGATATTCCAATTGATATTACTTTTGTTGATAGAAGTCACTGCTATTCTACTACAGAACTAAAGAGAAAAATTGTAAACTCTTGGAGATAATATGAAAGCATTAGTAACTGGTGGAGCTGGATTTATTGGATCCAATCTTGTTGATCAATTAATTCAACTTGGTTGGGAAGTATCTGTCATTGATAATCAAAGTGCAGAATGTAATGAAAAATTTTATTTGAATCCAAAAGCAGATAATCATAAATTGGATATTTGTGATTATGAGTTCACTCGCGATCTTTATGATGGTGTGGATTATGTCTTTCATCTTGCTGCAGAATCAAGACTTCAACCAGCAATTGAGAATCCTGTCAATGCAACATTGAAAAATGTTGTTGGGACATGTACAGTTCTTCAGTGTGCAAGAGAGGCAGGGGTAAAGAAAGTAATTTATTCTTCAACATCTTCTGCTTATGGATTGAATAATTATCCCAATTATGAAACTGATCCTGAAGATTGTTTAAACCCATACTCAGTATCCAAAGTAGCAGCGGAAAAACTATGCACAATGTATACTAATTTGTATGGTCTTAAGACTGTTATCTTTAGGTATTTCAATGTTTATGGTGAAAGATCTCCAACCACAGGACAATATGCCCCAGTAATTGGTATCTTTCTTCGCCAACGTGATTCTGGTAATCAACTTACTATTGTTGGTGATGGGTCACAGAGGAGAGATTTTGTTCATGTTCATGATGTAGGAAGAGTAAATATTGCTGCCGCACTAAATGATATTCCAAATGAATATTATGGTCAGGTTTTTAATATTGGCACAGGAAAAAATATTTCAATTCTTGATCTTGCAAAACAAATCTCAGATAACTATACCTTTATTCCTGACAGAGTAGGGGAAGCAAAAACAACCTTAGCTAATATTGATAAGGCAAAAACTATACTAAATTGGCAACCTAATGTAGAATTATTAGAATGGATATCACAGCAGTAATGGATAAAAACAAATCCACATATAAACTTAAAAACATCGGACCAATCTATTGCATCAATCTTGACGGGCAACCAGATAGATGGCAATACATGGAGGATCAATTCAAGTATTGGGAAATTGAAAACTATACTCGTATCTCTGCGTATGATGGCAGAGAAGATGATCTGAGTGATATTATCTCTGGAAAATATCCTGACATGATGAGTTCTGGTGAGATTGGATGCACAACCTCTCATCTTAAGGCAATCAAACACTGGTATGAAAATTCAGATAGTCCTTATGCAATCATTATGGAAGATGATTGTAATCTGGATCTCATTAAATATTGGAATTTTGGTTGGAATGATTTCTACTCAAGAATCCCTTATGATTGGGATGTAGTTCAAATTGCAATCATTTGCACTGGAGATCTTCATATCAAGTTGCATAAGAGATTTGTAAATGATTTCTCAACCGCATGTTATCTAATTACCCGCCATCATGCAGAGAAACTTCTCAAGCATCATATCCGTGGGGAGAAGTATAAACTTGATCAGGGAGTAAAACCTCGCGCAGTTGCGGATGATTTGATTTATAACTCTGGCAATACTTACTCAATACCTCTTCTTCTCTATAAGATTGAATTAGGTTCTTCAATTCATCCAGAACATATTGATGCTATTCATCGTGGCAATCACGATGGTCTCCTCAATTTCTGGGCAAATAATGGAGCTTCTCTGGACATTTCCGATCTGATGAACTATGATCCTTATCTTGGAAGAATTTCGGATCCAACACCTCCACAGTAACAACAGTTGACAATCTTAAGAAACTGTTATAAAATGGATCATGTTCTGAAAACTAAGAACACCCTTAATGTTTAATAAAAAATAAATTTTATGAAACTCAAACAACTGATGCTTGCACCCGTTGCTTTTGGTATGATTGCTCCTGTTGCTGCGAATGCCGCAGACCTTAATATTGCAGCAGTCAATCAATACTCTTCTGAGCAGGCAACAAGCATTACTCAATTCTCTGATGTGCAACCTTCGGATTGGGCATATCAGGCACTCAGCAACCTTGTAGAGCGTTATGGTTGCGTTGCTGGTTATCCTAACGGCACTTATGGTGGTGGTAAGGCAATGACTCGTTATGAGGCAGCAGCACTTCTGAATGCTTGTCTTGACCGTGTAACGGAAGTTACTGACGAACTCCAACGTCTCTCAAAAGAGTTTTCTGATGAACTCTATGTGATTCGTGGTCGTGTTTCCAAACTGGAATCTCAGGTTGGTCAACTTCAGGCAACCCAATTCTCCACCACTACTAAACTCAAAGGTGAAGCAACTTTCGTTCTTGGTGGTGTAGATAATGCTCGTCTTGCTAACGGAACTAACGTTGGTAACACTGCATTCAACTATGATCTTCGTCTGAACTTTGACACTTCGTTCACGGGTAAAGATTTACTTCGCACTCGTCTGCGTACTGGTAACTTCTCCAGTCAACCCTTCGGTTCTTCCTCGTCTCTG
>Ga0129333_10007309_pt1 | contig 10430 bp, 3 predicted proteins | sample CPB6_08_DNA_FD_94474 | JGI IMG/M metagenome (GOLD analysis project Ga0129333, IMG submission 94474) | Freshwater to marine salinity gradient microbial communities from Chesapeake Bay, USA - CPBay_Sum_0.6_0.8_DNA | ecosystem: Environmental > Aquatic > Marine > Coastal | place: USA: Chesapeake Bay...
AGTTGCTCCGGGCGGCTCTATGGATGTTACCATAAGTTATAAAATGGTACCTGCCGATACAGAGATATATTTGTATATACTACAAGGGCAAGGTGCAGGAGCAGCTAGTGACGGCAAAGTACGTCCTGCTACAACAGATATAGTAAGTCCTAAATTTTTTGCTGGTGGAGCCAATTCTATATTAGCTTTTGTTCCACTTACTGCATCCTTAAGTCCTGCTACCAAGATTGTTACAATAAAATTCGACAATTCATTACCATGGTTGACGGGTGACTTTCAAGAATGGAACTTTGCTTTAGCTAAAGATCTTTACGGAAAAGAAATATATTTTACCTGGGGGAATCGAGATCCCTTACAAAGACCTATACTAACAAGGCAAGCCTCAAATTTAAAACTTAGTGTAGTAATGAATAGTGCCGGGTCAACTACTCAAGATTTAGCCTATCCTGGTGATACAGTATACATAAACCTAGACGGCTTAAACTCGGGAACAAAATATTCTTTAGTATTGCGTCACGAGTGGGAATATGCTGATGATTATGGTGGTACATCATTGAACGGGGTAAGAACATTTAATAAATCTTGGTTCAATACAAATTATCTTACAACAGATGGGTTAGATGGTTGGATGATCGGGGGTACATTTTCTGGATCAAAATTTCCTCCAAAAACACCGGTGACTAACCCTTTAAGTTATAATATTACTGCTTACTATTACCCGTTTGTAGCTTCAGGGGCTACAAAAACAATTACTTTGCCTATCCAATCTAACATACCGGTAAGGTTCGTTAGTTCTCCTGTGACAGAATTAATAAGAGTAGGAGATAAAAGATTTGATGCTGCTTCCAAATACAAATTTGAAGTAAGACTCATGGACGGTGATGGTACATCTTATCTTGGTGTAAATTATGGTGCACCATTTGGTAGCGTAACTAAATCTCTCGATTATTTTAACTTGAAAGATTCTAGACCCATATTTCATACTAATTTAGAATACCTAGAAAAAAGAACTTTGACTGCTAGTCAAAGTATAAGGTTGGAAATTACAGCCGGCGATGCTATAACAGCCACTGAATTGGGATCTAGTGGGTACAGGATTGTTGGTTGTTTCTTTGGTGAAAATGGAAATGTAACTTCTAATTCATTCAAATTTTCTCAAGGGACTCAATTTGCGTCAAGCCCAACTAATCCTCATAATTCAAGTTTTCCGGGTAGTCAAAACTTTTATTATGATATTACCTCACCAATGCCTAAAGGATTTACTATATATGTGACTATAGAGTTGAATCCTACTGGAACGTATTCAGCAGGTAATTTTGGATTCATTATGTATGGATACAGAGTACAAGATCCACCAAATTTTTCATCTGATTACAATAAAATTGCAGATTATAGAAATCATTTTAAAATCGAAGGTGGTGTTGCTCCTGTCACAATTTCTAATATAAAGTTTACACCAGCCAATGGTATATTAAATGAAACGCCTAATAATAATCTACTAACGATAGACCTTGATATCACAGCCACCGAAGTAAGAACAGTATATTGGCGTTGTGTGGGTCCAAACATCACTCCTGACGATTTTGATGGTGGGAATAGCGGTAATTTTGACACTAAAATCGGAACAGAAAATGTTAAAGGTGCAACTGTACGTATACGACCCGATGCTGCTACCGAGGGTGATGAAGTATTTTCTATAGCATTTTATTTGAGTAATAGCACTACTGCACAACCTTTTTATACAATACCTACTCAGTTTACCATACGAGATACTTCCACGACCATAAATGAACTAGTCAAATTAGCTGATTCAGCATTGCCGCCTTACCATAATAATGTACCATTGCCCTTTGTTGTCACAGGTGGGGTAAGAAATAGTCAATTTGACATAATTGCAAATGGTAACATTTTAATGAGTCCATTTTTAGAGGACAATGGATCCTGGGCTGGATATTGTGACTTTACCGGGACGCCGGCCGGTGATTTGACTATCACGTTCAAATTCAAAGCCACAGAACATACTCGTACAATTACTATAACATTTGTTGGACCAAAAGGTGGATCAAGTTTTGGTCCCGGTACAGGTTGTCCTGATCCCGATATGCTAATAAATATTAGTCCAGACTCGTATGTTCGTGCAGGATCGTTACAAGTAGGTGACATAATTTGGACCATGCACGAAAAAACTTTAGAATATGGATACTTTAGTGTGACCTCAGTGGAAGAAGTTAAACAGCCAAAAATTAAAATAACGTTTGATAACGATCGTGATGTTACAGTAAGTTTATCGCATAGATTCTTAACAGATGATAATCAGTATGTATGGGCTAGAGATTTACGCGAAGGATCATGGGTGCAGGCACGTGACGGTAGATTCAGCGTGGTAAAGTTAGCCAAAGCCGATGTAGGTCCAGTAATTCGTTTAGAAATTGAGCGTGCACATACTTACATTGTTAACGGGTTTATTTCACATAACGTCAAAGGCGATGATAGAAAAAGCATGGATTTAATGTAATTTAAGGAGAATTTATGGCAACAAGAATACACAATTTTTCATATTCAGGTACGACAGGACTGCTAGCATTTGTGCCTTGTACGGGTTCAGAGGTGGCCTGTAAGGTATATATTAAGTCACTTGTGGCTCCTATGAATGTTTCTGGTTACCGAATACTAAGACAAATCACATTGTCTACCAAATCCGCTAATACCACACAATCTCTTATAAGAGCACATTGGACAAGTTCATTATATGGGACCAGCGATGATGCGGGCTTAGCAACTATAAACTTGGCAGGTGGTTGTACGGAAGTAGTTGCGGATTGGAAGGGAACAGAGAGTCTCTCGGAGCCCGTAGGGGCGGGGTACTGGTCTACACTTGCAAAGACGCTTTGGTCTGGTAAAGGGGAAGAGCAATGGAATCCTATAGGCTGGTTGCGATATAACATTCCTGAATATTTTTATATGAGACCTAGTGATACTCTTACCCTAGAAGGATATACAGGTACCTTCCACATCGAACTAATGGCTATTTCAGAAAGCTAAGATGTCGCAACCACCAGGCACCAAACTCTACATAGTAAAACTTAACAGTCCGGAAGAGGCTGTAAGTTTCTACGAAGATATGGAAACGCCGGGAGGTAATTTATATATACCTGATCGTGCAGTAGAAAGTTCTTACATTAATCATAAAACACTATTTGCAAAATATAGATTAACTGAGCAAGAAGCAGAACAGGTAGCTGCTGATCCTAGAGTTGTTCAAGTCAAATTAGATGATTCGGAATTGCCTGTAACAATAGAACCTCTTTGGGTACAAACTGCTGATTATTTTAGAGGAACGTACACAACTGGAACTACTACGTTTGGTTCAACTGGTACATATTCTGGTACTGATAAAAACTGGGGTTTGGTAAAAATTACCACAGGTAAAAATTATTACACATTACCTACCTCTGCACCAGATTATAAATGGGGTTCTAGTAACGGTGTATTTCGTAGACTGCCATGGACCGTGGCAACTAAGTTTGATGGAAACCATGTTGACGTAGTTATCGTTGATGGGCATCTTAGACCCAATCACGCAGAATTCGCTGTTAACCCAGACGGTACCGGTGGTTCAAGATTTGTTAATTATAATTGGCTACAACATGCTGTAAATGACCCGACTAATACAGATATAACAAAAGTACACCATCCTGCCGCTGTTGGGCAAACTTATAGTTATACAGATACAGGTGCCACTGCCGGAGCGGGTGATCACGGTACTCATGTGGCAGGAACTGTGGCAGGAAACACTCAAGGATGGGCAAGACAGGCCAATATCTACAATATAAGTATTTTTGATAATACGGTAACTTATGGAATGAGTGCTTATGTTTATGATTACATTAGAGCATTCCATGCCAGTAAGGCCGTTAATCCCGCTACTGGTAGAAAAAACCCCACAGTAGTTAATGCCAGTATCGGAAGTTTTTGGAATTTATTACGCACAACGCTAACAGATTTAAGTTATCGTGGTACGGTGGTAACAGGATCGTTTGACACCACAGGTAACATAGTTGTTGGCAGTGTTGGTATACCTCTAACTAATTACGATTGGGGATATTCTGCTTATTCTGCTTCAACCGGTAGATACAAGTTCCCGAAAAATTTCGATGATCAGCTAATGGCTGATATTGATGCCATGGTTGATGATGGTATCATATTTGTTTGTGCTGCTGGTAACGATAACTGGACACAAGAAGTCCCCACTGATCCAGGATGGAATACAACATATGTTACCGTCAATTATAATTTTACAGGCGTAGTTGGCGCAACGGCACCTTATCGTCATTATTATAGTCGACGTGGCGGTTGTCAAACAGAAAAAACCATCAATGTGGCTGCGGCTGGTTTTGATGCTTACGAATACCTTACAAATTTTACCAATCGCGGAAATGCAATTACTATAGTATCTCCTGGGCAAGGAATTATCAGTAGTGTAGCTAATGTGCAACCCGGCATTTATTCGGGTGCTACTGTGGTTGGTACTCGCCAACTTGACCCACGCAATCTAAACAACGATAGAATTGAGCCATATCAAGGTACAAGCATGGCTTCGCCGCAAGTGGCTGGTGTATTGGCTTTGTTGGCAGAAGTAGCCCCCGATCTTAATAATACCACAGCCAAAGCATTCATAGCTGCTCATGCCAAGACTAATCAGCTGAATGACTTTACTGTGGGCACTGTTGATCATTTATACTTTGGTTTAAAAAATACAGTAAACAGGTATCTTTTTTTACCACAACAAACAATCACAGTTACACAAAATAAAACCAGTGCAGATAAAAGTGACGTTGTTACATACACAATTACGGCCAATAATTTGCCACCTAATTCAGTTTTATATTGGACTGTTGCTGGTACTGCGTTGGCTGCAGATTTTACAGACAGTGCCTTACAAGGCAGTGTGGTTATTGCATCTACCACAGGTACAATTACTAGAACTGTAAAAGCATCTGCTACCTATAATAGAACTTTTACTTTAAGTTTACGTTCGGGAGGATATACCGGTAACGTACAGGTATTGACCAATACTGTTACTATAGAACCTCCCGGTACTACTACGACCACTACCATTGCTGGTAGTACTACCACAACAACCACTATACCAGGTAGCACTACTACGACCACCACCATTGCTGGTGGCACTAGCACAACAACAACCACCATTGCTGGTAGCACTACTACGACCACCACCATTGCTGGTAGCACTACCACAACAACCACTACCTTATCAGGCATTAATTTTACTATTACTACTGATTGTGCTGGCCCCAATAATACTGGAAGAATTTTAGTTAGTGCAAGGACAGGGGCCAGTGCTTATCGTACATACCAACCACAGACTAGTGAAAGTGCTGCTCAGAATGTTACCACAAACTTCTACAACACTAATGGTTTCGTAGTATTTGATACAGGAGATGGGATTACCACTGGAACTTGGTATGTCAAAGTAGCTGACAATTCTAATCCTTCTATATATTTGGTCAAATCTGTAGTTGTCAATTGTACAACCACCACCACCACTCAAGCTAGGTCGGCAAAAAGTTCTTATATTTTTTTCAACCGTGGATTTGGGTTAAGCGAATGTTGTGGGGAAGACAACAATGGTGACAGGTTTATCTTCTCATCTGGTCCTCCCGCACCGTTACTGCCAGGCCAAACCTCAACAACGACTACCACTTCAACATCTACATCTACCACTTCGACCACTACCCAAGGACCGCCTCCTGAGCCATTTTTCCCCATACTGGATTTAGTCAAGAAAGAACAAACACGTAGACGTTTTATAGCAAGATTGAGGCTTAATGGGCCAACTGGTCCTATAGTTGCGAATAGTAAAGTAATAACGGTTACTAACATGCCGTCAAATACTTTATTGCCAACGGTATTTACAAATTCTTTATTATCTGATCAGATATCAACTAGATTTAATAGTGCCTACCATCAAAAAACGATTAATACATTGACAATAGCCGCATCAAGGATAGATACACGAACTGTGGACTATTGTTACGATGACAGAGTTTTCGTTTATGTAACAGGCCGTACCACAGGTAACGTATGGGGCGGCGGTAATTATTATGGTACCATAACACCATATTCAGAAGATAGTGATATTCATACCGCAGCAGTTCATGCCGGTATTGTTCAAGTCAATCAAACTGCCTTGGTTAAGAGACAGCAAATAGATTATTATAAAGAAGAAACACGACCGTCATTCTTTGGAGATTATAAAAATGGTGTAATGTCCAAAACTAGATTAGAAGGCTGTGGGTATACCTTCGACATCACTAATGTACCACCTGTAGTGATACTTCCCCATCTCTTTTATTTCTTCAAACAAACTTTTACAGCTACAGCGAACCAAACGATTTTTACTGTGACTAGGCCAGGTGACTATATTTTGCAACAATGTTTGGTATTTCAAAACGGCATTTTACTGGACACAAGTGAATACACAGATACTTCTACTTCCACAGTTACTCTAACAACCGGGGCTACTTTAGGCAATGATATTACTGTGGTGTCGTTTAAGAGTACAAATAGTGTACCTCAAGTTCAACCTTCATTTACTAGGTATAGTGTCAATCTAAATCAAAATTTTGAGTATGCACCGTCGGGATTTAGTGTTACTCCGGGAATAGACCTAGTTTTCTTAAATGGTGTGATATTCCCGGATTCGGACTATGTACTTATTAACGGGAGAATAACTTTCCGACTACCTGTAACAGGCTCACTGACTATAATTGTATGGAGTTTAGATAATAAATCTCAACCTAATGGAAATCCATTAAATATTGCTATTAACACAGTAATAGGACAGACTACTTATAACACAACTTTTGATCCATTAGCGTTTAATTTATATAATAATGGAGTGTTATTGGTAGATGCCAATGATTATACAGTAGGCGTCAACAGTTATACTTTAGCTTCGGCTCCTACATCAACTTTAAATACTCTGTTACAACAATCTTTCACAAGGACTGGAATATAATGACGCAATCTTTTAACCTTAGTCAACTAGCCAACTATGTCAATACCGCTGGCAAATTAAGTGCTTCGCAAGGGTTAGATGGAACTGTGCCAACTGCCAATGGGGGCACAGGCCAAAATAGTTATAGTAACGGCGATTTGTTAATAGGCAATGGCACAGGCAATACATTGACCAAGGCCAAATTAACTGCGGGCAATAATATTACTGTTACCGAAGGTCCTGGTTCAATTACATTGGCTGCTAGTAATGATTATTTAAATTTCTTCCCCACAGCCGGTATATTAAAAGAAAATAAAGTTCCTATATATGCAGACTTTGCTTTTAGCATTCAGGCACAAGGATTGTCGAGTTTTTGGCTGACAGATAATCAAAACTTTGACGTAGCATACTTTCACGTAAACAGTCCTGAAGGTAAAGTGCGAGTGTATAAAGCCTATAGATTTAGTTTTAATACAGACTTTTACTATGACACAGAACCTTTAGCAGTAAATTTTGCTACAGCAGATGAATATGTAATGTGTATGTACAACGTAGGTACAAATTTTGCCTATGTTATTTTAGGAAATAATGCTACCCCTAGTGCTAGAAAACATTGGATAGCGAAAACAAATGCCAGCAGTAAAAGTAAAGAATGGCAAGCAGTTGCCGACGTAACTAGTTTAGTATCAAATTGGAACGGTGTCGATAGCATAGGTGTAAATTTCTTCTACATGACGGATTCAGCTGGTGATAGAATACTAAGGTTGACTCAAGACAAATATACAGGGGCTTATTTTACTTTAGATGTTTATGATAATGCACTTAATTTATTACGCTCGCAAACTTTAGTAGCCGATGCCGATTACGACAAAACTGGTCAATACAATCCGCCGACCAATGGATGGAACACGAATCCCTATAACGGACATCAATATAGTTGGAATATTAGTACCTTTAATTGGATTAGTAGGCCACCTGTTTTTGCACCTGCATTTACTTGGAACAAATATACAGAAGAATTGTTATTTCAATTTAACGGATACTATCTTCGTCAAGGAACCCCAAACACAGAAGCCGGTGCTACAATGACGGTAAGTTGGCAAATTCCACGTACCTGGCTTTTATCTGGTACAGGCACTCCTACCAACAATATCAGCGACAAAGGTGGTGGCAAGAGATATAAGATTGTACCTGATGCTACATGGAATACTGATACTGGCGGTATGAGTAGTCATTATCTAGATGGATGGGGTTGGATATCATCTGTGGTTACAGACGAATATGCACAAAGAATTACAATGACAAAAGTAACTCATTGGAGCACTACCGATTTCACTGCTTGGGAATTTAATAATGTTGTTTTAAAAACTCTGGGCACTAATGTAATTTCCAAACAAAAAAGTCCAACACCAAAACAAACTTTTATACCAGATGCTTCGCAATGGAGTAAAATCACATATTCATGGTTATTTCATGTAATGGGCAAAAATATTGCTATAGTTGCTCGTAGTACTAGCTCTGGTGATCAAATCGTAACAGTAGACTTTTTTACTAATAAATTCGAATCGAGACCAATCGGTGATCCTTTAGGCGTCAATAATACATTGTATCTAGACCCAACTACAGCAAAAACTATTCCTAAAATTGGTCCAGACCCAAGTCCTGCATATGATACATCATTTTATTCTACCACAGTTATTGCAGGTACGCCGCCAACGCCGCATTACTATCGTATCAAGGTGGGATCACCTGTTGAAAAAATTACATTATCATCAGGACCAACAGGTAATACTAGGGTATTTTCTCCTTTACCGGGTGGTGCATTTACTTTGCCTGCCATACCAACTACTATTGGTGTAGTCACAAACGTAACCAACGAAATTAATACTAATTTGTTCGGTGATATTGTTTATAACGGAGACGACTCAAATAAAGTATTTTGGGCAGTAGTAAAAGGCACGACCGGTAGTTTTCCGTCACCACAAATGTACATAGCCAAATATTCGTCGGGCTCGTGGGCAAATATTTACGGTCCCTTTGCTCAAGCTCAGGCAGATCATGCGAATTTAGCATGGGGTCCAACTGATACCGGCAATCGCCTCTATACTGAAAGAGGATGCGGTTTATTAACTGAAAGTGGTAAATTTTTGTTCCAGTTTTGGTATAATGTTCCCGGTGGTGGTAGATTTTACGTTATGAGATTCGACACCGCTAATCCCACTAACACACCAGAAATTAAAGGCATTCATTATGGACTTGGTCAGGCGGTTGGTGACGTTCCTGATATTTTTGCACACTCTGCTAATAATAGATATCAAAGTCAAGGCGGAGTTAATGGATATCACGGTAACAGTTTTGGATATTCAACTGAATTAGGCTACTATTGTGCTGGTGGTATGGGCAATCAAATATCAATCGCTATATTATCTACTAAGGATGTAAGGAACCCTAGTTCTACAGTATTCAGCGAAGACCAATGGTGGGCCAGTAAAGCTAACTGTTATGAGATAAATTTTACAGCTGAACCCACAGTTGGTCTATTTGCCTATTTAAGAAACTTTCCTTTATTTGTAGGCGGCTATTACGGAACCATGCCAAACCAGGTAGTTGCAGTGCCAGCTAATAAAACTAGCTGGGTCTATGCTATAAAACCTGATAATCTTCCTGCTAACGACCGCGGGAATATTCAGGTACAAGTTAGTGATGAATACCAACCAAGTAGTTTCAAAAAAGTAAATTTGGGTTCAATTACAACAGTTACAGATAAAATTATTGCTTCAGAAGGATTTGATGTCAATCCTGATACTTGGGAACCACCTGTAGCACTTACAGCTAATAGAACCTTTACCTTTACTGGTAGAAAAGCTACCGGTAACGATGGTACATTTAATCTTTGCGTAGTACGTGGACTTACTGTAAACGGCACTATGGAAATAGCGATTAATTTTGCTGCTACTGGTAGTACAGATAAAGGTAGTTATCAAAAAGGTGTATTTGCTGTAGGAACATATGTTAATTCTAGTTCTACTGGATTGTATACTCTTGAAGCATCCTCCCCAGTTAATCGTACAGTAACAGGCACTCCCTTTACATTCACACGTACCAGTACCGAATCTTTAGTTATAGGTTGGAATGGAGCAGGACTAGCTAGTACTGACACTAATTTTGCACTCTATCTCAGAATTAATACCAATATGTTTCTAACAATTAATCGTTTGAATCTTGATGCCTAATGCCAGCGTAGTAGGAAATAAGTAATATCCTGCTCGGTTAGCCGAGCAGAAATCTTGTACTTATACCCATAGTACATTTGATCTATGAATCTTTTGTATATAGGTGTTTCCAATGAGTGTTCAATAACCCACTGACCTTTTTCACTTTGTTGAAATTGCCATAATGGTTCGGCGGC
>Ga0129333_10007310_pt1 | contig 10428 bp, 8 predicted proteins | sample CPB6_08_DNA_FD_94474 | JGI IMG/M metagenome (GOLD analysis project Ga0129333, IMG submission 94474) | Freshwater to marine salinity gradient microbial communities from Chesapeake Bay, USA - CPBay_Sum_0.6_0.8_DNA | ecosystem: Environmental > Aquatic > Marine > Coastal | place: USA: Chesapeake Bay...
ATGAATCATTATCTAGAGAAACCGGTCCTACATTATTCAATTGGTACAAGAATAACCCCTTCCGTGGTCAAGGATCTCAAGGAAGCAGGGTTTAACGAAGTACTGGCTCACAAGAACCCCCCGCCATTCAAGCCAACCATGACCAGAGCCATGATGTCCCTCGTGGGAGATCGAGACTGGATGGTTCAGCTGGGTGGGTTTAACCTTAAAAAGACTTTCTTGGACAACGTGCAGCGAGGTTCCTCTTCAAATATTCACGGCACTTCCTGGATTCCAGCACTTGCTACCGGTGAAATTTCAAAGAGTCCGACCGGCACATACTGAATAAGTTTGATATAATTCTATAAAACTAGTAGTAGATTGGGACTAGTCTAAACAAGACCCTTTCAATTTACCTAAAAAGGACAGAAACATGGCAAATAGCAATCTTTTAGCAGATCTGGAAAAATATCGTAATTTCGCCCTCACCACCCACGTATTCAAGAACACCTCTGGCGCAGAGCGGTTCTTTGCCTACGCCGGGCCAAACGGCAAGAAGATGGCCTCCAATGAGGTTCTGCTTGTTCAGCGCAGAGAGATGGATTGGTCTGGAGTCCTCGCAAAGCAGGCTCTAAACCGTGATCTAGCTCTTGGCAACGTCAAGTACGGCAGCACCGGAGTCACCCTCTACCACTTCCGCTTCAACGCCTCAGGAGCTGCACAGACTGTTGCAGCTATCGCTCCCGGCCGTGTAGTCGGCGTTTTTGCAATGACTGAGGGTGGAGCTGCTGGGGATGAGGCAATCACTGCAACCGTCGCAGGCACCTCCATTGTTACCGCCGCTCAGACCTTAGTTGCAAACACCGAAACTACCGCAAAGGCCAAGGAAGTCACGCTCAACGCTACGGACGCAAACCTTAACACCGTTCCAGGTACTATGTCGGTTTCCCTGTCCAACATGGGTGCTGGCGATATCGCCACCATCGTTGTTGCAATTGCTCACCACTCATCGTAATATCCATTCTTACAGCAAGAATTAACTTTCTTGCTGTAAATTCCAACCGAGAGCAAAAGAATGAGCCGAAAGCACACCATCAAGCTGGCAGATGACGCTACGTTCGAGCAGAATTTCTTTCAACTGGCATTCTCATATGTCAGGGACAAGATTCCAAACCTGCTTGATTACATGCTTGGATTTGAAGTCGTCAACAAGAATGACGAAGGCACCCAGGCGATAGGTCTGTTTAAGTTTGATGTTGGTGGGCGTGAACTGTACATTCCCGTGTTCTATAAGAACGGGGAGTTGAAGGGTGCGGATCTGCTGTACAACAAGAACCAGGATTCATTTGTTCCAAACAAAGAAAACTGGGTTGATACTGTTCTTAACTCTCGCCCTGAAGAGCTAGGTTTACCATCAGAGATGTCCCGCATGGACATCATGACCGGGGCAAACAGCGGCTTTGATCTAAGCAAGATCTACAACACCACCCAGAACACAAAGCTTAGTTTCTCTAAGATGGCATCCATCTCCACGAAGCATAGCGTGTCTTTCCTGGACTTTCTAAAGCAGGCTGATTGCTCTGTGTCGGAGAAATACGCTCGTACGCTGATGATTCATTCCCGATTGCATAAGCTCGCATCTGATGCCTATGGGTCCGCTTTGTACGAGGCGCTTTCTGGTTGCAAGAAGGCCGAGAACATCGTACTTGATAACAATAAAGTGCCTGATGTAGAGGTAGTCGTCTCCACCAGCGATGATACCGTGCTGCAGGATCTCTCAGACTCCGAGCGAACATCACTTATCGAAGATGGCTTTGTAGTGCGGGACAACCGTTCAGACGGAAGAATTCCGTACAAGATTGAAAAGCCTATGATCCTCGGCGCTACCATGGGTCCTGGCGTTTATGACGTCATGATGAGAGGCGGCGGATTTGCAAAGGCTGTAGCCGTACCAACCATGACTCCATCTGACAGCGGGGAGAACTACATCTTCATTCCGCTTGATGACAAGAACAATTCATGCCAGGTTAAGTCTACCGATCTGTTCGTCGCATCAAATGCAGACAATGACGTGGCTTTTGAAAATTTCGTCTCCAAGCTTCCAGGCGCAACCTCCGCTAAATCGTGCAGTGCAACCGCTAAATACGACTCTCCAGCACCACACTGCATATTCATGGAGGCCGACGGCAGACAGGCCATGGGGCCCTTTTGCCTTGAGACTCCAGTAGAGGCAGACAACACCAAGACTTATTCAGTCAAGTGCGGAAAGCCATACTGCATTCGGACGGTAGTTGTTTCGAAAGCATATCGCAAGATGCATATGTCCGAGGACACATTGTATGTTCCCGAGGCTTCAAAGGTGTTCTGCTACTCTGCCAAGCAATACGGATGCGCAGCACCCAACCTCGGCACCGCACGTGATATTGACGCAAAGATCAAGGGTCTTTTTGATGAAGTCAAGGTTGCAAAGGATGCCCGTGGCTACAAGATCAGCAGCAACGGAAGGCTGATTGGCTACGACGCCACCTACGACAAGGCTGTGCTTCGAATGGTAAAGGACCTGCACATAAAGGCTTCCGAAGCAGTAAAAGCCGTGCGTGGTTCACACGGACTTGATCCAGTCGTATTGAAGTTTGAGAAGCGAGCTCAGCCGTTCGATCCCGGAATGGTATTTAACCCACAGGTACCACCAGTGCCTATGGGAATGAATCCAGTTCTAGGGGTTCCCGAGCAATACCCTCAGGCAAACACAATGAATGCCATGCAGGGAATGCCAGGGGATATTCAAGATCAGAACATCATGAATAGCCTGACCGGCATGGGCAACTCAGGTCCAACCCTGCCTCAGCCCAGCGTAGACGCAATCATGCAGGCTGCGCAGTCAGGAGACAGAGAGGTATTCGACATTGCGAACATCTCTGAACTGATCAATAAGTCGGATATCGATACTCCGCTTGATAAGTATATGTCGGATCTCCAGCTGGCTCTTGATAGACTTGGCCGCATATACTTCCTAATGCTTTTCCACGGCGATAAGTTTGCCGAGAGATTCAGCCAGGAAGACCTCCCCGCCATGGAGGAATCCATTCGCAACGTATTCCTTAATCTTGGAGAGGTTATACTCAAGCTCAAGGAACGCAAGATCGAAGCCGACTCTGGTTCTGCTGTAGAGACCGATCTCAACCAACTCCTGTAAACCAGCATGATGCGTAAGGCAAACATATCCCTGTCGAATAAGGCTCCGGCTCCAAAGAGAATAAAGAGCCCAGACTGGAGATATAACTATGTTTGCAAGCTGCTAGAGGACTGGCGAGAGCCAAAGCGCGATGACGATAAGTACGTGCATGTCCTGTACAAGCTGCTCAAAACCATCAGGCAAGAGCCAGTTGATGTGGTCGAGACCTACAAGGACAACAATCCAGCTGTAGCTGACGCTCTTATGTTGTTCGAGAATGGCTCAAGCTATCGGGTGGACATCGACACCCGTATTCTTGCCGGCTACTCCTTTGAGGAGGTGGCTGCCGTCATCGGACAGCAGCCGGAAGTCGTGGAGCACTACGTCATGTGCTTCTTCGATGTACTAGACAATTTGTCTAATTACGGTTATTTAAATAGATGGGTTATAGAGCCTGTTATGCGCTCAGCCCCGTTCAGCACCGAGGCTTTTTGGAAACGGGTTGCTGTATTCGGAGGCAGAGAGATGATCGAATCCATAGAGAAGTGCTCTCAGCATCAAATGCAGAAGCTGTTTGAAACCCTATTTGATAACTTAGTGCTGTCCAAGGGTATTCAGGCGGCAAACGGCATTATTCCAAACTCTCGAAATGCTGTTGAGCTTATTGACCTTGCCAAGGACAATATCAACGAGCGAAAGAAGATCGAGGCCTTGATGGGCGGAGTGAAGGAAGACGACTCCTTTACCTCTCAGATAGTAAGCGTAATGCTTAAGTCATTTACCTACGGCCTAATGACCCAAGGCTCTCTGCCTGCCGATCCCATGCGTTCTGGAGATGTTTCTCAGTCAGAACTAGCCAATCTTTACGGTGACAATCCTCCCCGCTTTATTGAAAACCAAAATAACACTAAAATAACCGGACAATGAGCGACTTTAAAAACATATCTTCTGAAAACAAAGAACGCCTGGTCGGACTTGTCAACAAGGTTGCCGAATACGTCAAGGCCGGCTCTCATCCGACTCAAGCGCTTGTCAAGGCAGCCTCTGAGCGTGAATGTCCGCCAGAGTTTGTTTTACGTGCCGCAGAGGCCTATAACGGAGCCGCCCATCTTTCCTATTTTAAGTCGGCGTCTCTCGAAGAGCGTGGAAATAGCTTTCCACTAGCAGACGGCCAAGCTGCCCTGAAGCAGATTCTATCTAGCGCCCCCGACACTACTAAGAAAGTGGGAAGAGATGAGTTTGCCTATGTAAAGGAGTCCTGCTCTTATTTCTGTGAAGTAGATTCGTTTGAATTTGCAGGGGAAAAGAAAGCAACCGCAATTTCATTTGACGAAATGCAGAAGAATGCATCGGTTCTTGACAAGCAGGAAAAGCTAGCCGTAGAGCTTGCTCGCAATCAATATAACAGCGCTTGCGAAAAACTTGCCAACGACGTCAAGTACTTCAGGGAAAGAACAGCATCTGTCTCTGAACGCCGCCGCTCTCATTGGGCTAGAGAAGTTCTAGAGAAGCACGGTTCCGCCTGCCTTGACATCGTGAGTCTTGCAACAAACATCACAGGCAAGGATTGCACTAAGCTTGCTGAAGATCGTCTTGGAGTTTTTTCTTTAGGCAGCCAGGAGATAGACAGTCTCAGCAGCCTGGTTAACACATTTAATCATGTTCAAAATCTACATGAAAAGCTGGCTGCTTGCGAGCATGATTCTTATGTAAACAAAGTTGAGCGTGATCGCTTGCTCAACTCGGCAGTTACTACTAAGAAATCCTCAAAGTTAGATTTAGTTACAGGAGCTCCTAGTTTTTTAGCAACCTCGATGGGCACTATTGAGCCGGGACTTGATTCTGAAAAAAAAGATATCCAAAGCTCTTCCCTAAGTTCCCTGCTTGATCCTGGATTTCTAGGTGAAAGCAAAAGAATAGAGAGAGCGATCTTGATGAACAAACTGCTAAAAACGGATCCAATAATAGCCAAACAGCCGGCAAGCGAGATAGAAAAGGCGTTGAAGGAAGTAACCTCAATAGCCCCAGTTGCATCTGACTACGAGCCTCTACTAAGATCAATGCTTCGTAGAAGGCTAGAAGCAGGCGAGCAGCTTGATGATTTTACGTTAAATCAAATGATGTCTATGGACGACGCAGTGCGAGAGCGAAAGAGCAAGATGACAGTGGTACCGCAGATTGGCGCCCTCATGGAACGAGGAGAGTTCTAATGAATATAGATTACTTGTTAACAAAATTTGCCACTGCAAGAAACAAACAATCATCTATGGTTTCGCCTGATACTATTAGCGAACAAGCTCCCGTTGGCAGCCTTCAATGGATTCATCCTTCCTTGCCAGGCACCCGGATAACAGGCGATAAAGATAATCAGGTTATGGAGTCCTATCAAGTAGATCCATATCTTGCAGGGCTTGGGGTTGGCGGTCTGGTGGCTGGAGGCGGACTACCTCTTGTCACAAAGGGCGTTGGAAATACCCTTTATGGTGCCGGCGGAGTTATGAATAATATTGCGGAAGCAACTCGATATTTAAGATCTCCGATTAACCCAAATGCTTTTAGTGGCGCTGGTTCTGGATACAGAAACCCGGTTCAAAGCCCATTCCCCACTCTGGCGCAATTAGCCGCACCAGGTAATAACCCAGATCTAGTTTTAAGAGCTGCAAGTAGGGTTTATCCTGAGCTAAGAGTAGGCGGTATGAGTGGTAGCGACATAGTAAGAACTAGTGTTTCTCCTGGCGGAACCGCACCACCAGTTCCGGATCCATTGACGGCGCCGGACAGAGATGCCCAGAAGTATAGAGACTATGTAAGCACAGGCGGACTGACTGCATATCCCGGAACTGCAAGGTCGGCTGAAGTGATGGCTCAGCCGGATCAAAGTAAACCCCCTGCTTCAAAAACCCCTCAAGCAATTCTGGATTACAGTCTTGTAAATACAGGTGCTAGAAGTAGACCTTCATTAGATTTCTTTAGCCCTTATACGTACACTCGGCCAGGATCGTTTGATCCAGGCGCACTAACAGCTGCAGGAAACTTGCACCCGGCTTACTCAGGAACTACATTTGGAGCTGGAAGTTCTTTTAGACCTGCTGAGTACGCAAGAGCAGCCACAGGGGCTGTAGGCAATACTCTGATGTCTGCAGGAAATGCTGTATCAAGGATTCCTGCTCCTCAAACCATGACTGGTAGAGCAGTCCTAGGCACTGCGGCAGGCCTTTTAGCAGTGCCTGCATACAGTCGGCTGATGGGATACAGGGGAGCCTTACCTTACAGCCAAACCCCAATTCAACCTCTACCGGAAGAGCAAAAAGAAAAACAGCAACAGGGATCGTCGCAAAGACAAAGAACTGCAGCAAGGTAATAAATGTTTATAAAAGCATTCAGCCCCGATCATTTCAACAATGGAGATGAAGCTCCATTTGAGATTCTTCGTTTTTCTTCTAAAGGCCTTGATGTCGGACAGAAGAGAGCGAATATGTTCTCCAAGTTGGTTGAGGGTTATACCCCCTCCAACAATAAAACAGCGGTTCATACTATTGCTATGACTGCTTCTGAAAAGTTTGGTTTTAATAGAAACGGAGATGGTTGGAAGCAGGCGAATCTTCAAAGAGATCACCCTACTTTTGTAAGCCATGCAAAGGTGTATAGACACCACAAGAACACGCCGGCAGATCCTTCTTTCGGTGTAGTGAAGGCGGCGATGTACAACGATGAGATGGATCGAGTTGAGCTGTTGATGGAGTTGGATAACACTAAGTGCGCTGAAGAGCTGTCGTTGCTGGAGCGTAATGGTAGCTATCCGGTTTCAATGGCTTGCAAGATTGCATACGATGTGTGCTCCATCTGTTCAAATAAAGCGAAGACTCCAAAAGAATATTGCTGGCACATCAAAGAGGCTGTAGGCAAGATTCTCGACGACGGCAGAGCTGTCGGAGTGGACAATCCAAATTCAACTTTCTTTGATATATCCAGAGTCGTTCGACCTGCCGATAGAGTTGCCTATACTTTAAAAACAGCGTCGGCAAATATTGTCGGCGGTGCTGCTCTTGCAGAAGAGCTAGGATACGATTTAAAATTTGCAGACTCTGTAGAGGCTACTTTAACCTGCAGCTTCAAGTCCGCTGAAGACAAAAAGAAAATACTTGAAAAACTTTCTAAAATGGAAAAAAGGATAGAAGGAGAAGTTCGTCCTTTAATCATCGACTCTCAATCCGAGGTAGATGAGTGTGTCAAGAAGCTGTCTTCATATGTTCCTGTTTATCTAGACGCAGTTGTCAAGGGTATGTGCAAAGAGGGCGTTTTACTACGTCCGGCAGAATTTTATACCCTAATGACAGGAAACATTTTAAATTCTAAAGAAGCAGCAGCATTTAACAATACAGCAGTTAATACAGGTATTGGTGAGTTTAGTTCAGAAGAACTTACTTCTAGCTCTTTATATGAGCCGTCAGACATACTCACCGGCGGTAAAATTGCACAGCTGTGCTCCAGTCTCGCCCCATACAGATCTGTAACTAGACCTCTTATGGGTAGGTTGGCTGGATCTAGCAAGCCCGCATCCAAAGCAATAAAGACTGCAGGTGCGGCTCAAATTGACTCTAACTGGCGCAAGGAGTATATTCGTTACCAGTTAGAAACGTATAAGAATATCAAGTCCTCCCATTCCGTAAATGATATAGACGAAGTCATCTTTTGCGGAATTTGTCAAAACACTGTAGAATAGTCACAACGGTTTAAAAAGGAAATCATCATATGGCTTCAAGCTTTGAACATCGAGCATTAGTTGAGCAGCTTAGAGCGCTTACCTCTAAGCGTGCTGAGAACCCAGGCGAGCAGATTCTAAATACTTCACACCCCTCCGGTTCAAACAGCTCCGCTGATGATCACACTCAGCCGGCTGTAGTTGGCCATCGCTACGCTGAGAACAGCGCAGACAACAAGGCCATGCACCCCAAGGGTACGGACAGCGGCAACAAGAACCAGCCAGGTTCTGAGGAAAAGGATCCAGGAAACAACAAGGGTCTTCATCCTCGCGCTTCTGGAGATGCCCCTGAGGTAGAGCGTAAGTATAACCTCAACGAGCACAACGACCCAGGCACCTCTCACCCCAGCGGCAAGGCAGCTCAGGCTTTTATCAACGAGGCTCGCTCCCTGGCAGCAGAACTCCGCAATCTTGTCAAGGCTTCTGCTGACTCCTACGTCACAGGAACCGTTGCTGAAGAGGCAACTGACGATACCAAGACCAACGCAAAGGGCACTTCTGCCTACCCTGTAAATGCTGAAAATGATGGCAACATCTCAATTCCAGCAGACAAGGGCAAGAATGCAGCTGCAAAGATTGCGGCTCTTCGTAATGAGGCTATTCGCGAAATGCGAGGTATGTATGAGCACATGAAGGAGTCTGCCCAGCAAGACGCTGCTTCATTCGTAGATACCGTGACGGCGATAATGGACAAGTTCGCAGCACCGTATGTAATTCCTGTCATTGAGCAGTCTCAGAAGCAGGCTCAAGAAATCGCTGTAGTTGCAGCAATTGAAGATTTTGAGCAGAAGGTAGCTGAGTACGACGCAATCGCAAGTCAAGCTGGACTGCCCAAGTACGCTGAGATGATGGATGGCGCAGAAAAGAAGAAGCCAGACGCTGACGGCGACGGTGTTCCTGACTGGGCCGACAAGAAGGAAGGTCCTGACATGGAGAAGAAGGAAGCTGCAAAGCTTGCTGCCATCCTAGCTAAGGCCGCCGAGATGTGCGCCTCTGATATGTCCGACGATTCTGAAGAGGAATCTGTTCCTGCAAAGAAGCAGGAGAAGAAGGAGGCAGCTTCCCGTAAGGGAAGAACCTTTCGTAAGTCCTCAGAGGAAGAAGTAGAAGACGAGGGCGAAGAAGCTTCTTCAGAAGACATGGATGAAGTTTCTGATGACGAAGAAATGGCTGCAGAGGAAGTTCTGGCTGATATGGCAGCAACGCCAGCAGCCCCAGACATGGCAGGCGATCCAGCAATGATGGATCCAGGCATGGGTGGAGAGGCGCCACTTGGTCCAGAGGAAGAAGCCGCACTTATGGCCCTCATGGAGCAGGAAGGACTCAAGGCTTCAGATGTCAAGGCATATGCCAAGATATCGGCAGCAATTGCTTCCGGCAGACTAAAGACAGAAAAGCTTTCCCAGGCTCAGCATGCATTTGTCTCTACTTGCGACGCTGCAGTTAAGAAGGCTGGAGCAAAGTTTCAGACTCTACGCTCCGCAGCAAAACTAAGAAATGAAATTAATTCAATCTATAGAGGTATTCGCTAATGAGCACCATTAAGATTCCAGTAAAGTCAATTCAGAAAATCGCATCCTTCATGGAGCGAGTTCCCCAGATGATGGAAGCCATTCAGGCCGAGGCTCCAGCACCTGCAGTAAATCGTAAAGAGGCCGAGGCACGAGTTGCTGACCTTGTTAAGTACGCTGGGCTAGATCCAGCTCGTCAGGGCGAGTTTGTTAATTTTGTTGCTACTCAGGAAGGCGCTCTCAAGACCATCGCTTCGCTGACCAGCAAGATTGCCTCCCTGCAGAACGAGCTTAATCAGACTCGCAATCTAAACGTAGGCGGCCCTTCCGCTATTTCCAAGACTGCCGGAAATTCCACCAACGCTTCAAGTAGCGCATGGTGCGAGGCTCTTCTCGGCTGATTGAAATATATTACTCATTCAGTTACCATAGCAATCAATCCAAATTTTTCGGAGATTAAAAAATGGCATATCAGACTCTTTCAAATATTCAGATGACCGTCAACGCACTAGATCCAGTGCGTGGTTGGTGGGACGAGCGTCAGCTCAGCCGCGTCTGCCCAGTGCTTCCTGGAGATCAGGGCACCGTAGTCGCAGGCATGGTCGGATACCTTGACGAAAACAACATGTTCGTAAAGGGCTCCCCCTCAGGCCTATCAGGTGTGCTTCGCAACAAGATGCCTCTATTCGCCCGAGGAGGCGATAATGAGATGGATGCAGTTCGTTACGAAGGTAACCTCGCATCTCAGCGCTCTGTATCCAACACCCAGGGCACTCCAGCTGAAGTTGGAAATGCCAAGGATGTAGGTATTTCCTGCCTCGTCGGCACCGGCGCATACGAGCTCGGCACAACCGCTTTCCACGGAACCCCAACAGCAGGCACCTTACTCATGGCCAGCACAACCTCTGGTCAGATCGGTAAGATTACAAGTTGGGCTGCCAGCGGCACCAGCGGCGGCCGGCTTCCCTGCCTGCGCATAGTTGATAGCCTGCATGTCTGCA
>Ga0129333_10007312_pt1 | contig 10428 bp, 9 predicted proteins | sample CPB6_08_DNA_FD_94474 | JGI IMG/M metagenome (GOLD analysis project Ga0129333, IMG submission 94474) | Freshwater to marine salinity gradient microbial communities from Chesapeake Bay, USA - CPBay_Sum_0.6_0.8_DNA | ecosystem: Environmental > Aquatic > Marine > Coastal | place: USA: Chesapeake Bay...
AGCTACAAAAACAGTTATAGTACGTTTTATCTTACCATTAAGGTAGATTTAAATACAGTCTACATGTACAATTAAAGATATAGGCAACTATATAAGTTGTATATGATTTTAAAAAGGAAAAAAAGGATGAAAAAACTTTTATTAGCAGCATTGATTGCTGGAGCTGCTACCGCAGCACAGGCACAGACTAGCATATATGGTCTAGTGGATGGATATCTTGGTCATACCAATGGTAAATCACCAACTCAGATCAGCGGCGGCGGAATGACTACCAGCTATATAGGAATTCGTAGTTCAGAAGATCTAGGTCATGGTGTCAAGGCCAATATTGTTCTTGAACAATTTCTTCGTTCAGATACTGCACAACAAGGACGTTTCAACGGAGACAATATGTTTTCTCGTAACGCCTATGTAGGCATGAGCAATAAATCAGGAGAACTACAGGTTGGTCGTGTAACTACACCATACTTTATTTCAACTATTGCGTTTAACGCACTAGGTGATAGCTTTGTGTTTAGCCCAATGGTTACACAGCGTTTTGGTGCTGTTAATTACAATCTCGGCGGTGGTGGATCAGATACTGGCTGGAGCAATTCAGTGTTGGTAAAAACCAATGCTGGTCCTGTTGCTTTAACTGGTGTCTATTCAGCTGGTGTACAAGATGATGCTTTTGGTACCAAGCAAGGCGGTAAAAGTCTTGGAGGCATGATGTTCCAAGGTCCAGTTGGTTTCACAGCAACTTGGCAAGAAGTTGATATGGGCCCAGGACGTCATAATATGACATCTGTTATTACAGGTCTTAGTTTGGATCTAAAAAAAGCTAAGATGTTTGCACAGTGGAATCGTGTAGAAAACAGCGATGCAGTAACCAAAGAGGATAAAGGCTACAGCATTGGTGCTACAATGCCAATGGGCAAAGGTAACACGCTAATGGCCAGCTACAGTCATTTTGATCATAGTTTTGTTGGCGGCCGCAATGCAGAAACAGCCAGCTGGGCAGTGGGTATTAGCCATGCAATGAGCAAGCGTACCGATCTCTATGCTGCTGTCAAAGATACTAACTACTCAAATGACGGCGTTAATCGTACTAATACAGCATGGGCAGATGCTCGTGTAATGGGCGTTGGTATTCGTCATCGTTTCTAATATATTAGAAACTTTCCCAAAACCCGCTGCGGCGGGTTTTTTATTGACACAAAATGGCTAGTCTGCTATACTGTGAAAATGGACATTCAGATAAGTTGTCGTAGCCAATTGAAACGAGACATACTTGAGGAACTAGCTCAGGCCTATGTTCATCTTCTAAAATTGGAGAAAAATCCAAAAAGTGTTATAATCACGACACGTAAAGATGTTAACAGTGAGTTTAACGCAGATGGATTCGCTACAGAACATGAAGGGCATTATTACATATTCTTACAAAGCAGTTTGCCTGCGGATAGACTGGCTAGGATACTGGCACATGAAATGGTGCATGTTAAACAGTTTGTTCGTGGGCATTTAAAAATAAAGCCCTATAAACGACGTTATGAACACTTCTGGATGGGCAAGCTAACTAAGAACAAATATTTGGATAGGCCCTGGGAAGTTGAAGCCTACAGTAAAGAATCATTACTGATGCACAGAGCAATGGAACTAATTAGGAACAAGTATGGCAACCAAAAAAACAGTAAAAGCAAAACCAAGCGAAAGTAAGATTGCTTGGCGTTTTGAGCCAGCACCAAAGGCAGTTGTATACAAAGACACAGATGCCAAGTATGTAGGCAGCGAGCCACAGCACCCTTCTCTTGATGAGCAAGATACTTGGAGTCATCGTGAGTATCGTATTCGTATTGCCCGCACTCTAAACTGGTATAATTTTACACAAGACAGTAAGCAAAGCCAAGAATGGCTGCTAGAATTTCTTAATCGCAATCCTCGTCGTCGCAGTCAGGCTGAAGCCATTAAGAAAGGAGAACTTAGCCCAGGCAGTACCATTGGCTATGTTCTACGTGCAGGACGTCTAGGACTTAGGCTAAAATTTAGTACCTTGCGTAGTGTTGTTCGAGCACTCAAACTAAAAGGGCACGATTCACGACTAAGTCCTGTAGCAGAAGAACAAGTCAAGGTAGAAGTGCCCAAATTCAACATTCAAGATCGTCTGCGTGAAAAGGCACAGGCCTGCATGGGTGACCTAGAAGGTGTGTTTGACGACTTCGTTAAAAATGAATTTAAAGGCGAGCCAAAATTGGTTGATCTTCTGACCAAGCACAACATTCAGCCTGCACATGTCAAATATATTGCCACAGCCGTTCAACGCAACATCAGCGAGTTTGAACTAGTAGCAGAAGGCAAGGACAGTCAATTACTAGAAGGCTATAAGCATTGGGGTAAACGACAGGTCAAGGCTGTACTAGCATGGTGGCAACAGGCTCTCAATGACTGCAACAGCTACGGCATTATTAAAAAGGCAGCTAAGGCTCCTCGTAAGAAAAAGGCAGTGCCGCCAGAAAAGGTAGTTGCCAAGTTGCAGTATCTCAAAGAGTTTGCTGAACTCAAACTCAAGAGTGTTGACCCTGTTAACATTCTTACAGCAGAAGAACTATGGGTCTATAACACAAAGACTCGCAAGCTAGGCATTTATATTGCAGACAGTCATATGGGCAAGCTCAGTGTCAAAGGTACAAAAATCTTTGGCTTCGACGAGGCAACTAGTGTGCAGAAAACTCTACGCAAGCCTGACAAGCAGATCAAAGAGTTTAACGACAATGGCAAGCCTGCTGCTAAGAAGTGGTTCAAGTCTATTAAGAGCACTGAGATCAAACTCAACGGTCGTATCAGTCAAGACATAATTCTACTTAAGGTCTACAAATGAAACTCAAAACTCTAGCAGTACTGATTAGTCTAGTTTTTGCAGGCTGTGGAGGGGGAGGCAGTTCAGATTTACCCATACCCGAAGCAGTGGCTCAGCCAGTCTGCGAGGCCAAACAGCCTAGCAACAGTTTTAGCACCACAGGTTATCGTAGTCTCAGTACTACTACATGGGGACATACTAGAGTGTCCAGTCCAGTAAGGCTAGGACAAGCCAGTCAGAGATTTGAAGTTCGTGCAGGAGACTGTGCTGCTGATCCCGGATGGAGTGATTGTGCCAATGACAGGGAACGCAGTGAGATCACAGTAGATCAACGATTCTACGCCAATCAGACCAAGGCTATCAGTTGGAGTTTTTATCTTGGCCAGGAATTTCAAGATAGTCCCACAGTAAAAACTACCTTGGGCCAGATATATTCTTGGCATGAAAATAAACCATCACCAATTCGTGGCCCAGTGCTACAATTTGAGCTGTGGAATGGACAGTATCAGATGTGCTGGCATAAGATAACTGGAACAGTTAGTGCTCCAAGCGAACGCTGTCAATACTATGCTCTAACTACCCTTCAGGAAATGAAAGGCAAATGGACTGATGTCATGGTAGAAATTAATACCAGTAAGACCACAGGCTACGCCAAAGTGTGGCTGAACGGACGACTGCTAGTGGATATCAAAGAGCCAGTAATTTTTACTGAAGCTGATTATCATTTTGTCAAATACGGACTCTATCGTAGTTTTGTCAGTAGGCATGGCGGTCCTTTACCTACACAGGTAGCATTCTTTGATGAAGTGAGACTGGCTGATCGAATCAGTCAAGTGGACCTACGTTGCGATCTAAAACCCACTGATTAAAATCAATCTCCCGATAAATATAATATCGGGAGATTTTGAGTGTTCATCAATGATAAAATTATAGGACGCCAATCAGTACTAACTGATACCCAACCTAAATCAACAGGGTCAATAATAGTTCCGGCTGGAACGACTGGTCAACGACCATCTGCTCCGTCAGTGGGCATGATTAGATATAATTCGACAACAGGTTTCGGTGAAATGTACACAGGAACCGATTGGGCAGTCATCGGCGAGGCACCTCCAGCAGTAACAGGAGTTAGTCCTGCTACCTATAGTGGAAATGCAGGAACAGAATTCACTGTTACTGGTGCTAATTTTACCAATGATGCTATAATAAAATTTATCACCAATGACGGAACAGAGTATACAGCTCAAACAGTCACATATGTTGATTCATCTACTATAAGGGCAACTACTCCTCAAGATTTTACTGTAGCACAAGAACCACTTGACGTTAAACTTGTACAGACTTCGGGTGTATCAACAAAACTAGATTGTATCGACTGCGGGGGACTGCCAAGTTGGCAAACAGCATCTGGAAATATCGGCACATATAGTTATGCAAACACCACAGGTCAAAGTGTCAGTATTACAGTCAGTGCCACTGATACAGATTCTGGAGACAGTGTTTCTTACAGTGTAGCATCAGGTAGTTTACCTTCAGCTCTTAGTTTAAATTCATCTACTGGAGTTATTTCAGGAATACTAGATGAACCAGGATCCAGTTCAGTTACCACTAACTTTACCCTGAGAGCCACAGACCTAGCAGGTAATACCAGCGACAGAACATTTAACATCATACGCCGATGGCTAGATGGAACTACATCTTCTCAGGCATCAACAAGTGCCGCAGATTTATACAGTCTGACAGGCGGAACAGCCGCTAGTGGAGTTTATTGGATTAAACCAACCGGATATTCTACAGCCTTTCAAACCTACTGCCTAATGAATAGTTTTGGTGGTAGTCATTGGATGCTGATGTTTATGGTACGAGATTCTGGCAGCGGCAGTGCATTTGCCTATGATGCCAGTTATTGGACTCTTTTAACGCCCACTAATGTAAGCTCATCTAATTTAAATTACACCACTAATACTGCTACAGACGTAGCTACAGAAATTGTGTCGTCTTTTCCTTTTAGATATTTGGCCTGTAGTTTTTATGGTAGAGATGCTAATCTGTCAACCTATCTACTCGGGTCTGCCACAGACAATGCTTCACACTTAATGACAGATTATAGCAGTGTTGGATTAACTATGACCAAAACTGGCGCTGGTTCGGACGCTGATTCTGTTTTTAACTACAGCGATAGTTCAACCAGCAGTGGAAGCCATCAAGGAAGTCCAGCAAACCAATGGAGATACAATCAAAGTCATACGGGACAGAATGGATTTTCTTACTGTAGATTTGGGCAGGCCATGAGAGCAGAATTATACAATGGTGCTTGGTATAGTAATAATGGAAAAGGACTAGGACCAAAATCCACTCTAGGCGGAGGCAGTTATGCTGCCAGTGCCGGATTTGGATTTACCAATGCAAGAACTAATTCAGGAGGTTCTAGTCCATCTGGAACCATAAATAATCAATCAAAAGTAGAAATTTGGGTAAGATGATAGGAGATTTAGTATGGCAATTAGAGAAGATGTAATCAAAGATATTGAAACTAGGCTAGGTGGGGGCATGGTCGACGTAGAACTAGACACAGCTCACTATAATCTGGCTCTGAGTCAGGCTCTAAGAAAATATCGTTCTCGCAGCAGTCGAGCACAGATCGAAACTTTTATTCCTGTTGATATTAAAACAGAAGTTCAGGAATATGCTGTACCACAAGAAGTTATTCTTGTGCAGACAGCTCACATGAGACAGACTGGTACAGCAGGCGTCAGCGGCACAGGTGTTGACTTTGAACCATTCAATACCATGTACCTCAATAACATGCTGCTACAAAATGCTACAAATTTTCCAGGATTAATCAACTATGAGCTTTATGCAGATCGCAGAGAATTATTGGCTCGAATGTTCGGAGGCTATGTAACATTTACATTTAATCCTACCGATAAAAAAATTATCTTCCATCGTAAGTTTAGAGCTGATGACACAGTGTACCTATGGTGCTGGGTTGAAAGGTCTGATGAAGATCTTCTCGCTGACACTTATTCCAGTCCATGGCTACGTGATTATGCCTTTAACAAGGCCAAGTTTATGTTGGGCGAGGCTCGCAGTAAGTTTACTACCATAGCAGGCCCACAGGGCGGCACCAGTCTAAATGGCGATGCATTAAAAAGTGAAGCACAGGCTGATTTAGAAAAACTAGAAGAAGACCTAAAGAACTATGTAGATGGAGGCGGCTACGGCGGCTTTATCATTGGATAAGACCAATGTTTATTAATAATAAAATCATTGGTAATGCTTAGTGTTGACTTAACAGAGTTATTTACTATATAATACAGCACAGGAGATACTTATGATCATAGGCGTTTGCGGACTTATCGGTGCTGGTAAAGATACTATAGCAGATTATCTTGTCAATGTGCATGAATTTAGGCGTGAAAGTTTTGCCAACACTCTTAAAGATGCCGTTGCTGCTGTGTTTGGTTGGGATCGAACCTTGCTAGAAGGTCGAACCAAAGAAGCTAGACATTGGAGAGAACAGGTAGACACTTGGTGGTCACAGCGTCTGGCTATTCCTCATCTAACACCACGATGGGTTTTACAGTATTGGGGAACCGATGTTCTAAGACAACATTTTCATGATGATATTTGGGTCGCCAGCTTAGAAAATAAAATGCGTAAAACCAAAGATGATATTGTGATCAGTGACTGTCGCTTCCCCAATGAAATACGAGCTATTAAGAATCAAGGTGGGTTGGTCATACGTGTAGTAAGGGGAGAAGATCCTGCTTGGATGGAAGCTGCTGTAGCTCATATGAAAGGACCCAACACCATTGGCTGGGCCCTGGGAAAAAGTATTTTAGACACCTTTAATATACATGCCAGTGAATATAGTTGGGCAGCTACAGACTTTGATGCCGTTATTGATAATAACGGTAGCATAGACAGCCTCTATCTACAGGTTGACGGTGTGGCAAAATCGGTGCAGGCTGAGGAACTGAAAATCGCGATTTGACTAAATAAAGCCGTTTTCTCCGAAAAGTTATAAATAACATTAACTCACAAGGAGAATAAGATGGCTACTTTAGTTTCACCTGGCGTATCGGTTACCGTCATTGACGAAAGTCAATATGGAGCTGCTGGCGAAGGTACAGTCCCTTTAATTATTTTAGCAACACAGACAAATAAAACCAATGTAAGCGGTACGGGTTACGCAGATGGCACAAAGCCAGCTAATGCTGGCCAACCTTATCTTTTAACTAGTCAAAGAGAACTAGTAGAATTATTTGGTCAACCACAGTTCAAGGTAGTAGATGGAACCCCGATCCATGGTGCTGAAACCAATGAATATGGTCTACTCACTGCCTACAGCTACTTAGGCATTGCCAATCGCACCTATGTTCTACGTGCTGACATTGATCTAGCACAGTTAGAATCACAGATTGAAGAACCAAGAAGTGCTCCAGACAATGGTACACATTGGTTTAATCTAAACACAAGTACATTCGGTATCTTTGAAGCTGGTTCGACAGGAACAGGCGATTGGGTCAGTAAAACTCCCACATTGATTACCAGTACAAGCCAACTGCAAACAGGTACAACAGTGCCATTGAACTCAATTGGTTCAAATGGCGACTATGCAGTCACAGTTACCAGCACAGTTAGCAGCTATCAAATGTATAAAAAAGTAGCAGGCAGTTGGGTAGCATTAACCAACGTTGCACTAGGTAAAACTATATTTGTAGCTCCTCACTATCAAATTCCCAATGCTACAGCAGTAGGAGATGTTTGGATCAAGTCAACAACACCAAACAACGGACTTAAGATAATTGTACAAAAATATGTAGCAGCTAATTTACCATCTAGTAGTCCATGGGTAACACAGAGTGTACCTAGCTATCAAAGTGATGCAGCAGCTACAACAGGTTTTGGTTCTAGTTTAACAGCAGGCAAGATCTACGCCAAGGTAACCAGCACAGTAGGTAACGTAGAACTACGCTACTACAACGGAACAGGCTGGCAGGCTCTAGATCACGAAGTAGGTACAAGTGCTCCAACAGGAGAACCTGCTCTAGGTACTCTATGGTATAACAGTAGTCTTGACGCTGACCTATATACAAAAGCCAACGGACAATGGGAGCCAATAACAGGTGCAATCACAATCGATGCCAGTGCTCCAACAACACCTGCCGCAGGCGATGTATGGATCAGCACACTGGACATTGAAAATTACCCCTTGATCTATGTCTATGATGGTTCATCATGGGTAGAGCGTGACACAGCAGATCAGACCACACCCAACGGTGTTGTTTTTGCAGACCTAACTGTGACGCCAGGAGATACCAGCAATGGTACAGGCGGAGCCACACCAGTTGATGAAGACAGTCCAGATCCTGCATTTTATCCAGATGGCATGATGCTATGGAACAGCATTATCAGCACAGGTAATGTAAAGAAATACAGCGAAGTTTTAGACAGTGCCGGTGTTGCAACAGGTGACAAGGCCTGGGCTACCTACAGTGGAAATAAAGCAGACGGCCGTCCTTTCATGCTGCGTAAAGCACAGCGTCAAGCAGTAGTTCGTGCCATGCAGGCAGTGATCAGTTCAAACACAGTGATTCGTGAAGAAATGACCTACTTTACCTTGATTGCTGCACCTGGATATCCAGAACTTGCTGACGAAATGCTGACACTGAATGTGGATCGTAAAGAAACAGGCTTTGTTATCATTGACACACCATTTAGACTAAGTCCAAAAGCACAGGATATTGAAAACTGGATGAGCGGAAATTATACAGTAGTAAACGGCGAAGATGGTCTAACAACCACAAGCAACCAAGCTGCGGTATACTATCCCAGTGCAATCACAACAGACTTGGATGGAAATGATGTTGTTGTTCCTGCCAGTCACATTGCACTAAGAACCTATGCCTATAACGATCAAGTTGCTTATCCTTGGTTCGCACCAGCTGGTCTAACTAGAGGTGTTGTAACAAATGCAGCCAACGTTGGTTATCTAAACAGCGAAGGAGAGTTTGTTCCAGTTGCTCTAAGTCCAGGCCAACGTGATAATTTGTATGTCAACAGAGTAAACCCAATTGCTAGATTCCCAGGACAGGGTCTATTTGTATTTGGACAAAAGACACTACAGAGCTATGCCAGTGCTTTAGATCGTGTTAACGTAGCTCGTCTAATTGCCTACCTACGTGAGCGTTTTGATCCATTAGCTCGTCCATTCATCTTTGAGCCCAATGATAGAATCACACGAGCAAATGCCAAACAGGTATTCGATGGATTCCTAGGCGAAATGTTAAGCAAGAGAGCTGTTTATGACTTTATTGTTGTTTGCGACGAAACAAATAACACACCTGCCAGAATTGACAGAAATGAATTGTGGATTGATGTAGCTATTGAACCAACAAAAGCTGCTGAATTCATTTATATTCCAATTCGAATCGTCAACACCGGCGAGTTGTCTGCTTGATAAATAACAAAGCCGAAGGAGAATATACATGGCAGATTTAACACAATTTGGAGTACCTACAGTAGGCGGCAACTCAATGGTTATGCCGAAGCTTCAATACAGATTTAGAGTGCTGTTATTTGATTTTGGCCGTAATAATGGACCAACAATCGAACTAACACAAAACGCTATCAGTGTAACAAGACCCAGTTTAACACACGAAGAAATTACATTAGATGCTTATAACAGTAAAGTTTATTTGGCTGCTAAACACACATGGGAGCCAATTACACTGACAATTAGAGATGACATCAACAACACTGTTAACAAGCACATTGCTAGCCAATTACAAAAGCAATTAAGTCATGGACTACAGAGTGCAGCAGTTGCAGGCCGTGATTATAAATTTGGCATGGTAATTGAACAGCTAGATGGAACTCAGCCTGGTGTGGTTTTAGAGACATGGAGTTTGAATGGTTGCTTTATCCAGAATGTAAACTACGGCGAAAACAACTATGCTACCAGTGATGTAATGCAGATTACCTTACAGATTCGTTATGACAATGCAGATATCCATAGCGAGGAACTAACAGCGGCTACACCTAACGGTGCTCTAAGTTCAGGCGTATTGGCGATAGGGGCTGGTAACTCAGCTACAGCGTAACACATGGCGGCTCTCACTGACGCCATGAAATGGTATAACTTAGGCGGGCTCAAAGCAGCCCGCACTAAGTATCATTTCAAGGTAGAATTCTATAACAGTAATTATGTAAGCGAACTTCAAGGTGATGGACGCTTGATCTTTGACGCGGTTAGAACAATCGAACTACCTAAATACAGTATAGAAACAGAAGTTATTAATAGTTGGAATGTAAGACAACTAGTACCTACCAAGATTGTATTTGAGCCAATTACTATATCATTTACTGATACACTGGATAATAGATTTCAAAAATTTATAAGAAAATATATGACCATCGTGTCAGGTAATTTTGTAGAAATAAAATCAGGCTTTAGATATAACTTTGATGGATTTGGTATTAACATGTTAGAGACCAGTAAAGACTGTCCTATAGATAAGATTGTTATCACTAGATTTTATGGAGCAGATGCTGACAGAGAAGAACTACAGAATAAGAGCATAACAACT
>Ga0129333_10007314_pt1 | contig 10425 bp, 1 predicted proteins | sample CPB6_08_DNA_FD_94474 | JGI IMG/M metagenome (GOLD analysis project Ga0129333, IMG submission 94474) | Freshwater to marine salinity gradient microbial communities from Chesapeake Bay, USA - CPBay_Sum_0.6_0.8_DNA | ecosystem: Environmental > Aquatic > Marine > Coastal | place: USA: Chesapeake Bay...
AACCCCAATTCGTCAAACACGAATTCGCCGTTGAAATTAGTCGAATTATCGAAAGCCTGCTGTCCAGCGGGTTCACCATAGTCTAGCAAACAGGATACTAAAATATCAGTGTAGACCTGTCCACTGGTGTGCAGCACAGTCATCTTGTTGCGTGTGGGATCGGTATTGAGAGCACTATTCTGATCCACAACTTTTTGGTAGGTCTGGTTGTAGAGATCGGCATTGGATCCCGTGACGTTGGGCGGCAGATAGGTGATCACTCCTGTTGGATCCACGCTGGAACCTCCGTTGCCAAAGGCCATCTGGAAGATATAGCCCAGATTGGTGTTGGCCAGGCTCTGTGCCAGCGCGATACTCATGTTTTCGTAGTGGATAGCATTGCGCTTGTCCACAAACGTTTCTTGAGTGACGGGATCAAAGATCCGGATGTGACCTTGTATGCTTGCGGGCGTGATGATCATGCTCGTTGCTCCACGAAAACTTGTTTGGTCTCGGGATCTGATATGCGCAGTAATTCATCGAAATAGAGGCGACTCTGTTCGTTGGGCCGGCGCGCGTCGCTTGCGGTGCTGTCCAAGGGCGGTTGCGGATTATTGATTTTTTCGTCCATGATATATTTACCTAGATCAATCACCCCTGATAAACACCGCTGCGGGTGTGTTGGTTATCTGCAAGGGTTCACCATTGCTGGGCGTGGTTGGCCCGGGTTGATACCAGCTGAGTCCTTGGCGCACCCGGATGCTGACCTGGTAACCCAAGGTGGGAGCGGTATCAAAAACTACACTCACGGGATCTACATCAAGCACAGTATATCCCGACGTTTGAAGCAGCCCTCCTACATATACCTGCACAGCGTCTGCCCATTCAGTGCTATCAAGACCAATCACTGAAATGTCCGGGGCCGCGAAAATAGTCTGCGAGCCGTTGGCCAATGTATTGTTGGCTATGATACGATCTTGGTAGGCAGCAGGTAGAAGATTGCCTATGCCGATGTCATACACTGGTATAAGGGCGGTATGGCTGGCTGCTCCTGTACCGGCCACGCCGCGGCGCAGCCCGCTCACGGTGTTGTTCACGAGATCGCGATCGCGATAGGTGATGCGCTCACCATTTACAGTTATCTGTCCAAATATACCAGCCGAGAGATTGGGTTGATCCAGTCGTGCGGCGTTGACTACTTGTATGACATCAGCAGTGGCCGATAGATCCGCGGCCAGATCAGTTGTCCAGTTGGGACTGATGCGATAGCTCAGCTGTGTGCCGCGCATGTCTTGGAAGATACGGAATGCTTCTGCACCCGGTACCACAGATTGGGTCATGCTGGTTATGGCTATCACATCGCTGGTGCTGACGATGGGGCCCGGGATTATCACTGTGGAGCCTTCTACTTCAAAGTCAGTGCCAAAATGTAGATAGAATCCATTGAAAGTCACGAACAATCTATCGGGATTGATTATCGCGCGTCCCGTGTCAAACGTGTTGCTAGATATAGTGCCACCTGTGCTATAATCAAATGAACCGGGAGTAGCTTCTACCGTGGCTTCATCGTATAAGGATTCATCGTAACCCTGGCTTATTTCTGTTCCGGAAGTGGTTGGGCCCACGAAGACCTGCGTGAGCAGAGCCTGTTCTAGGGTATCGTTGAAGGTGGTGAAGGCCAGCACATCGCCCAGGATAGGTACCAACGGACTGTCCACTCGCCAGAGCAGATCTTGGCCGGATATGATGTAATCGGCTGCGGTGTTTACTGATACCAGCACCACCGAACCCGACGCAGGTGGCACTGCCAGGGTAACTGTGCGGAACACACCATCCAGAGGATCAAGCACCCAGTCTGTGTTGAGGGTCAAAGGCTGATTGTCTACATACACTGACACTTCGCTTGAGTTCACTGTGCCTAGGCTGTAGCCGCCTCGCTGTGGCAGATCATATGTGACGGATGATCCATCACCTACGTATTCGATACCTTCAGCTGGTCTGGCACGGATGCCGTTTTTCTCCACTATGATGTTGGCAGGATTGGTGCCCGCCTGGCTGTTGGTCAGAGTGTAGGTCAAGGTCACGCCATCGGCCACCACATACTGTGTGACTGGGGTGCTCCAGCTGCCAAATTCAGATGCGCCCAATGCCGTGATTTCCAGCAAGTCCGTGGCAGTGTAAGTGTTGGTCAAGGTCAGCAAGGTGTAGGGCGGCGTGTAGATCATCCAGTAGCTGGCTTCGGTGATGTCTGTGCCAGCAGGCACGGCCTGCAACGCCCGATAATAGGCGCCGCCCGACTGCACAATAGTGTTGATGCCGTAAGCTGTTGCCAGGCTCCAGGTTGGGGCTTGTATGTAAGGCACCCAGGCATAGCCCGAATCAAGCGGCACGCTATTGACGAACACGGCAAAGTCAGTGATAAGGCTGGCTGGCACCGTCACAAAGATGCCGGCATTGACCGCGGTGCCAACGTAGGTGTTCTTGAACAGTTGGTTGCCACCACCTACACCATAGACCGTGATCTGGAGATCTGTACCGGCCGCTATGGCTCCCACCACGGTGATGGTCCGAGAGGGATAATCCACTGTGTAGTCTATGGCCGGCAAAAGCCTAGTGCCGATGGTGATGTTGTAGACCGTGATGGATACAGCATCTTCGACCAGACCGGCCCAGCTGTAGGTATCGATCACACCATCGACAGTGAACGATCGATCGGCCACAGCGAATCCATGACCGTCTCCGTCCCAGTCAGCCCCGGGCGTGGTGTACACGCGAAAATCTAGGGTGTCATAGATGATGCCAGGCACCAGTTCTTCGGGTGCATGGCTCTCGTAGGTGTCAACGAAAGCGCCGCCAGACACGACCAAGGCAGTTTCTTGATTGGGCGGATCGCCAGCGTAGGCCGGTGCTGGTAGCGTGCCAAGGTAAGGATCGGTAAAATAGCTCTCGTATATGGCGTCTAAGATGGCCGGGTCGTAAGTGGGACGTCCTTCTGGTCCATAAGCGATGTTATCAAACGGATTGATATCATAGTTGCCTACATCAAAACCAGTATTCTGATCAAAATCAGGAGCATCCACCTGCACGCCGGGATAGTCCACACCAGATATCAGGAGTGCGAGATCCAGCCCGGGCGCGTTTGGTGTAGGCACATAGTAGCCCATGGTCCGATCCACACCCGATAGATCACCTGCAGGTACAGCCGCCCAATCTTCAAGATTGAAAGTGGGGGTGTTGACCGCAGTGCTGTCAGGGCTGGCGGCTTCCCATACTGCGTCAAGATATCGTACCAGCGTGCCATCTTCATAGGTGACATTTGGTTCCCAGTCCACTACCGTCGTCTGGTATTGATAGCGATCAAATTTTATGGTTGTAGAGAAAGATCGCACCAGGGTGTAGTACTGATCTTCACTGTCTGCCACGATCGTAGTGAGGTCACGCCCAATACCGGTACCGGTCATGACAGGATAGGCCACAGCGCCAGTGCCATTGCCGCCTTCGAGAGTGATCAAGGGAGTTACGATATAACCAGATCCCGGGTCGATCACAGTGACAGCTATCACTGCTCCTGCGCTGCTGACCAGGGCAGTGGCAGTGGCTGGACGGCCGGACCAGGCCAATACCGCTGTGCCGTTGGTCCGGGATCCTGCGGTCCAGCGTGGTTCGACTGTGTTGGTGGTGCCGGCCTGGATCACGGTATTGAGATTGTTTACCCAGAATACCTGATCGCCCGTAGCGTAGGTTGTGTTGGGCTGCCATTGCGCTCCCACTATCACGTCTGGAGCGACAGTGTAACCTGTACCCGCTTGGTCGATCGAGATCGAGCTCAGGGCCAACGTGTAATTCTGGAACCACTGGCTCCAGGGTATATCTTGCCACACTGGGCTGGTGCTGGGCACGCTGGATGTGGTGCTGAGCGGATCGTCGGGGTTATCATCCAGCACAGGACTGATGAAGAGATCCTGGGCGCTGTCCCAATAGGCCGGTAGGTCAAAGTCTGTGACTGTGCCATCGTATTCATCCTCGGCCTTGTATATCAGATTGAACTGGCGATACTGCACGTGATAGGGTTTGACTTCAGTGATGTAGTCATTCACAAAGTCTTGATTGTCCCGACGATAGATCTGGAACGGCCGCAGTTCACGGACCACGTGATCCACATCGATCAGAGACGTCTTGGTCAACCATAGCGGTGCCTGCTGTTCTTGCAAGATGTAGTTGAACATCAAGATCAACAGCCTATTGCGCTCGATCGCCAGATCGTCAACAAGAATCTCGCTGTTGAGACTCTCTAAGATCTTGCGAGTTTCAGTAACAGGTTCTTGATCGAAATATTGGGCATCAAACACTTCCACATCGAAGCCGAACCTTCCAATCTGGTAATCCCAAATCTCTGGCTTGATCTGTATGGTACCTGCTTCTAACCCCACTCGGATCCAGTTTTCGGCCGTGAGCTGATAAATCTCCCATCTAGTGCCAATCACTTTTACTGCGCTGCCCTCAGGCAAATCAAGCTGTGCCAGATCATTAAAATTGTCCACTTCTGCAGCGATGGTACTCAAAGGATCGTATCCGGGCAGATACCAGTCGGTATAGTTCCAATACAGACGTGTGTTCCAGGTCTGCACACGCAACAAAGATAGCGCTCTGCTGCCAGGTAGCTCGCCGGCGATCACTTGATAGATCGTCCAGAGATCGTCGTTGGTGCTGTCTCGTGCCACAAGATACCGATAGCCCAAGGGTACTGCTGCCAGGTCCTGGTAAGTCAGTTCTGTATAGTCGACAACTCGCTTGTTCCATTCACCTGAAGCCGATGACGGCTCTGGCTCGTTGCTTTCCAAAGTCGGGAATCTGCGGATCTCAGCGATGGGCACACGAGCCATCACTGAGTTGGCTGATGTAAGGTAATTCTCTAGCGCCAGGAACCTATTGACGAACATGCTTTGGCGTGGTCGGAAGTTCACTCCGTACAGCTCACTCGGAGGCAGGAACGGATCGGGCACAGGATTGCCCACTGTATCGGCGCCGCAGAAGCTGTCTAGCAATTTGCGGAACAGGAGCGGTGTGAGGAATGCATCCGGACGATCCTGGGCGATCAGCTGATATTCCACATGGACCGGTGCGTCGTTCTTGACTTCATCATATTCCACGTGCAACACTGTGTCCTGCACTGAGATATATGGTAGACCATTATAAATGGCCACCGTGTTAGCAGCTACAGGGGAAATATAGGCGATGCCCGATGACTTGGGCTCTTGGATGTAGCGTGTGAGGGTATCGATGCTGAGCGTCTTGCCGGCTGTGCGATCCACAGTGATGATACCGCGCACCCAAAAATAGTAGGTAGTGGCGAATATGCCTTGCTCGTTTATGCTGCTGGTCACAGAATAACTCACCGTGTCTCTTACCACGCCAGGCCCTGCATAGAGATTGGGTGGCACGGCGCTAGACACCCACTGATAGACATCCACCGTGCTGCCAGGAAACAGCTGTCCCCAGCGGCGGCTGGCATACACGATGTCATCTTGGTTGGGATCTATCCAGCGCACGCTAGAGACGTCAAACCAGACGTCACCCACTCGATCCTGTCCCCAACGTTGACCGTAGTTGTTGATGGGGCCAACATTGTAGGCAGCAGGATTGGTGCTGCTGATATAATCAATGTTCTGTTGCACCGCACCCAGCAGTTTGCCTTGTAAGGGATCAAACCAATCAAAGAAAATCTTGCTATCGTTACGGGCTAGATCATACATGAAGACAGAATTCAGCATGGCGATGTCTACTGCTGCTGTCTGTTGGCGAAGCACAGTCCATGTAGGACGGCGTTCAAGGTTTTCAAACACGATTACGCTGCCAAAGTCCGCGCTGGCGCTGTCGCCTAGATCTGTAGAAGGAGCGCCTATCAAAAGGGTACCAGTGGTATAATCAAGAGCAGCGCCAAATTGGTCCAAGGCGGACAGAGATGGAGAGATCAGCTGCTGACCAAATACGAACTGCCCGGGGTTGACCACTGAAGCATTGGCAGCCGGCAGGAAATCATAGGAATAAACCACGCCACTGTCTTGTATGGTGTCGCTGAAAGTGCAAGACCTTGCATCAAATGTGGTAGTGCCATCATCAAATCCAGTAGGCAATACCGCGTCGCCTTGGGGCGCACCTATCACCAACTCTGTCGCGCTGTCGCTGATGAACAAAGCCGAGCCAAAATGTGCCAGGTCCTGGATGATGGGTGCAGTTATGGTCTGCGAGTCCACATATGTGGACCAACCAAGATCGGCGAACAATGATCCTGTGCCCGGGCTCACGCGTATCTTGTCATTGGGCAACACTGCCAGGGGATTGAGCACATTAATGGTCATTCGCGCACCGATGATATCTATCACGCTGTTGCCTTGGGGTGCGACCACGAATTCTATGGTCTGCGTTTCGGCATCATAGCTATAGGCCGCCGGCGAAGTCTGCAACACATTATCAACGTAGACCAATGTGGTATAGCTGGAAGCGTTGGTGTAGAGATTGCCTGTTGAAAACTGCTTGGTCTCGTTGTCACCGGTATAGTGCAGATTGTCGCTTAAAGATATCACCACATTAGACACTGCTGCTGATATGATGTTCAGAGCCATTTGGGTGGTCCAGTTCGTGGGTGTCCATGCGGATGTATCTGTGATAGCGGTACCTATGGCCACTGGTTTTTTGGCTCTGAATAGATCGCTGCCATTGATCACCACGCTGTCGATGGACCATGCTTGGCCACTGGTCCAGGCTGCTGGAGCTACCAGCTGCACGAATTGATCATTTATTCTGATGTATTGATTTGCGGTCAAAGTGGGATTGACTACAGTGTTGGTAGTGGTGCCATACACGCGACTTTGATTGATCTTGTAATCTACGTGGCCAAATTCAGGAATGCTTTCGCCGTACCAAGGCGCACCGGTATACAGGCTGCAGTCGTTCACGCACTGGTCAACTACCCAGCCAAATCGTGCCGCTTCGGAAGGCAGGGCATCAGTGAGGGTTTGCTCTAGAGTGAACTGGTTGGTTTCGACATCAACGAAATCGCCAACAGCCACCGGAACCGATAGATTGACCTGTGCGCCTGAGATAGTGAACTGCCCATCTATATTATCTGCGTCTGGCAGCAAAAACATGCCATTGAGCAGGACGTTGATCGGTCCTCCTGGTACTGTCAGGCTCTGCACGGGCGTGTAGGTAGACGTAGCGGCAGCAGTTTGCACAGCGAATCTCTGGATAGAACGATCAAATACATAAGATCTACCCTCGCGGATGAATCTCACCGCTGTGCCTGACCCAGAACCTGATCCAGTGGCAGTAAAAATCACGCCCAGCGTATTGCTTGGCGCACCAATGGCAGTCCATGTGGTGGTACCAACAAAGGTTATCTGGTATTCCTGGCCGATAATAAAATTGCCTGCGGTCACTGTGGTAGCGTCGGCTTCTCCCCAGAACGGAGCCCCTACTATCAATTTGCGGCCGTCGGTAGTGGTACTCAGGCTATGGCCAAATCGCGCGCTCGATGGCAGGCCGGCGACCGTGATTGTGTCAACCAGCTGATAATGATCGCCAGTGACCACACGGATGTCGGTGTTGTTGGCCGGGGCTGTGGCGAAAATCAAGTTATTGGCCACGAAATCATAATCAACCTTGGGTCTCTGCAACACATTGTCAACATAGACAGAGATAGATGCAAGTGATGTCGCGAGATAAAGATCGCTCAGTGCGAACGTCTGGGTTGTGCCTGTGCCCAAGAACTGTTGTGCTACGCGCCGGGTGATAGCGATCGTGTCACCATCGGCTGGAGCAGTGGTGAAATTGATGTTGCCATCTAATAGCGTGAAGTCCACACCAAAAACCTGTGCCGTGTTTTCCACTAACACCAATAGCTGGTTGCCAGTGGTTATTTTGATCGAATCGTCATAGTTGTAAAGCTGTGTGGAACCATCACCAAGATATCGTACACTCTGGCTCTGCACATCCACCCGGCCATAGGCGTACACACGATTATTGCCAGGTGCACCTACGTAGATCCATCTTTCATCCCTGCTGACCGTGACACTGTGACCAAACTGCGCATCCGCGATGGTCAGCACAGGATCTACACACAGCAGTTGGACCTGCGTGAACTGGCTATCGCCAGGTGGATTGTATATCACGAAAACATAGCCTTCGCCGGCACGGCTTTCGGGTGCACCAACTGCTGCCCAGGTCTGATCGCCCATGTCCATGCTGGCACCAAATGCACCAGTGTCATCCGTTTCAGGCACAATTATTAGATTGGGTCCGTAGTCGTCGATAGCCGCTTCCCGCACATAGGTATAAACAGCGCCGGTGGCCTTGGCCGAGCTGTCCTCGGCGGTGGCAAGATAACCGGGCGCTCCTACCATGGCAGCGAGATTTTGGAAACCCTGCGTGATGGCCGCGCCGTATCTGCTGGGAGTCTCGGGGGCATTACGGAACAATCCATCTATCTGCGTGAATGGATCGCGTTTTTCCAGCACCTGCCATTGATCTGATCCATTATTATCAACCCAGGCCCTGCTACGTGCTGCTAGAGAATTCACATAAGGCAACTGATTGATATCACAAGGTTGTGCCACCCGGGCCGACGATAGGGTAAATGCCACACCTTCGCCTGTCACTTGCGTCTGGTCTCCTTGGAAGGTCAGAGCGATGGTGAAGGTCGACAGAGTAGGCACCGACAGCACTTGATAGGTGCCGTCTATCTGGTTGTCAAAAAATCGTATGATCACATAGTCATCTACTGATAGACCGTGCTGACTATTCATGGTCACCAAGCTACGACCATCAAGATTGTCGCTTACCTGTAGGACCTGACCTGGCACATCATCTACCCGGAACACCCCCCAGTCGTATGCATTGATCTTAGCGGCCCATACGTAGTCACCGATACCTAGATTCTGCAAGTCTTGGTCTAATGTCACGGCTGTTGAAGCGAATTGCGTGACGTCAAACACTGTGTAGTCCACGTCATCAAGATTGACATAGCCTGCGCTGGGTAGGCTGCGCTCTGACGGCACAGGATAAGTGACTGGCAGGAGATCCGGAGTGGTGAAACGTTCGCTGGTTTTCCACAGATTTTGCAAGAGAACTGGTTGATCAGCCGGGCTGGCCTGTCCTGGCAAGACGATTTCTACCAAGCTAGGATTGCTTGTAAGCAGGCTTTGATCCAACCGGATTTCAAAGTAGTTCCTGTTGGCAGTCGCGCCATACTGGCTGCGCAAGATGGCCCACTGTTCATAGATATTATACTCAGCTATTTCCTTGTTAAGATTGATGGTCTGCAGCTGGCGCAAGGCCTGCACAGTGCCTTTGCTGCCTAAGAATTGTTGATACAATTGTACCTGGCTGGCATCGTCAAGATTGAGATCCACCATGTACTGGCGCGGACGGAATCCTATCAGCCCGTAGCTGAAGAGATTGACTTCGTTCTCGAGATTGCCGGTGTAGATGTCATAGGCCTGCTGGATCTGATCGCTGGCGTTGGCGGTGTTTGGTAAGAGCCCTTTCTGGATCTGATCATAATCGCTCTTGATCCACAGGGTGTAGTCGAAGGTCTCGCCAGGCTGGATGATAGTGCTTGCAGTCCAGAATTCGTTCTTAAACAGCACTATCTGGCCTTTGGTATAGCTTTCATTCGGTTGCCACTGACCAATGTTGTCCTGGTTGATCACCCATCCAGGTGCGTTCACAGTGCCATTCCAGTCAGCACTGATCACGCCCGCGGCACGAACGCGATACTGGCGGCTGCCTGTCACGGGTTGGTAGATCAGGTCCGCGAACACACTGACATTGTCTAGTATCACAAGGCTTTCATAGGCCGTCTGACGGGTGTCTAGGAATGATATAGTGTCCTGGCTCAACGTGGTGATCGTGAGCGTGTTGTCCAGTCGCTCAAAAACTAGATTTTCAGGATTGATGGGCAGCCGATTCTGGTTGAGTATGAGATTTTCCGGACGTATATCGGCTAGACTCTCAGTCACCGCGCCAGGAACGGTCAGCTTGACCTGTACGGCTCCAGGATTGAGGTTGGTGATGCTGCCGGGGGCCCATCCTTGATTACTCCAGTACAGGAATTCTTGGGCCATCTGGTTCCAATCCATGATATAACCATTTTCGCGCGTGTCAAAAGTGTATCCTGAGCGCTGGAGATTGACCCCATAGCTGATCAAGAAATCGCAGACCGCATTGATATTGCGGAAAACATAGCCATAAGGCACATTCACAATGTCACTGGTGTGTTCAACTGGTACTCGGGCTGTGACCCCGCCTGCAGCGATCTCTCGCGTGAGACCATTCACGCGGCTCACGGCTATGGTAAAGTAAGGTTGCGTTGGGTTGTAACCAAACACTTGATAACCGTCTGCGACCAATTGCACCACGACAGAGCTATAGGCTGTACGCTGGAAC